>SDBU01000408.1_pt1 | contig 60822 bp, 51 predicted proteins | sample 2277071 | NCBI WGS metagenome assembly SDBU01 (sample SAMN10397929, study PRJNA504765) | marine sediment metagenome | isolation source: marine sediment core GS08_GC12, 126 cmbsf | place: Arctic Ocean: Gakkel Ridge, Loki's castle | collected 2008 | reverse complement strand
GACATCTTGGTTACACGACCACGAGATATTCATATTTCATAGTCAGGAGCACAAGGCTCCTGACCTACCCGTTGCTGCCGAGCCTTTGTCGGAACCACAAGGGGTTCCGACCTACCAGACTTATCACTGGCGATGCCAATAGGTGTGGCGATGCCACCGGTCACTCACGCAGCCACCGGGCGGCTTGGGGAGCGTGGTAGGAGATAATGATATCCGCACCGGCTCTTTTAATGGAAGTGAGTATTTCCAGGACCAGTTGCTTTTCGTCGGCCAGGTTCCGCTCAGCCGCCAGTTTGGCCATAGCATACTCACCGCTGACATTGTAGGCCGCCAGCGGCAGATCAAACCTGTCCCTGACTCGGCTGATTACATCCAGATAGGCCAGCGCCGGTTTGACCATGACGATGTCGGCTCCCTCTTCGATATCGAGTTGAATCTCTTGAAGCGCTTCCCGGGCATTGGGCGGATCCATCTGGTAGGATTTGCGATCACCGAACTGTGGCGCCGATCCGACTGCATCTCGAAACGGCCCGTAGAAAGCCGAACAGTACTTGGCCGCATACGACATGATGGCCACGTCCTGGTAGCCGCCTTCGTCTAAAGCATTTCGGATCGCCTGCACCCGACCGTCCATCATATCCGACGGCGCTACGATATCGGCTCCGGCCTCGGCGTGGCTGAGCGCCAGCCGGGCGAGGACTTCGACCGTGGCATCGTTGTCAACAATGTCGCCCTTCAGGATACCGCAATGACCATGATCGGTGTAATCGCACAGACAAACATCCGTAACTACCACGCCATCGGGGTTGAGCGACTTCGTCTCTCTTATAGTTTTTGGAATGATGCCTTCGCGGTCGAGCGCCGACGACCCGGTGGCATCCTTGTGGCGCGGCGTGCCAAACAACAGCACCGCCGGGATGCCGAGCTTGAATGCACGATCGGCTTCGCCGGCGGCCTCTTCGGGCGGATAGCGGAAAATGTCCGGCATTGACGGCACCGGCTCCGGTCGTTCGACGGTCTCGCTGACAAAAATGGGATAGATAAAATCTGACGGGTGCAAGCGGGTTTCGGCTACCAGTTGCCGCAACCGATGGGTTTTTCTCAGCCTTCTCAGGCGCCTGGCGGGGAAGCTCATGATGATCTCCGCAATGAATGATCTTCGGCGTAGCCGACCAGTTCGTCTATCATGGATGGGATAGAGTGCCGACGCGCTTCGATAGTGACATCGAAGCCGTGCTCGCGAGCCACCGCTGAAGTAGCCGGTCCGATTGTCAGCACTTTCGTCTCCGATAGAATTGATTTGACGTTGTCCGCGGAAAGTATTTCAAACAACCCCGTGACACTGGTGCCGCTGGTGAATGTAATCACGTCCGGGGGATACTGAAGCAGCTTTTCGGTAAGTCCCTCCGGCCAGGTCGGATGGAACGTCCGGTAGACGGTAAGAGGCAAAACTCCGGCACCGGCAGCAGCCAGGCTGCGGTCAATGTTGTCAACACTCAGGTTGCCGCGCACCCGGACTACTTCGCTGTCTTTCCATGACCGGCTGTCGGCCAGTTGTTCAGCAAAAGCGGAAGTTGTCGCCTCGGTGGGTACGAAGTCGGCCTTCAGGTTGAACCGGGCCAGCGCTCCGGCGGTACCATGACCTAAGGCCGCTATCTTAAAACAGCCTAACCGACGGATATCAGGCCACCGTGAAAAGAACTTCCGCATGAAATAACGCACCCCGTTCTCACTGGTGAACACCAGCCATCGGTTTTCTGATGAGAGCTTTTCAAAATCCTGCCAGCCGTCATCATCGTGGTGTTCGGCAGTGGCGATAGTTGGACAGGCCAGCACCTCGGCTCCAAGCTGCCGCAACGAACTGTACATCGGCTGTGCCTGATCAGCCGGGCGGGTGACCGTTACTCGCACTCCCAGCAGCGGGCGAGCCTCGAACCATTGCATGATCGGGCGCAGTTCGACTACTTTGCCCAAAACAAACAAGGCCGGCGGGCGCACTTTCTGAGAGATTACCTTCTGAGGTAACTCAGCCAGAGTGCAAGTAATGACTCTTTGCGAGGGATAGGTGCCACGCTCGATCACGGCGGTCGGCATGTCACCGGACATGCCCCGATCAAGCAGAATGGCGACGATGTCACTGATTTCACCGACACCCATGTAGATAACGACCGTCCCGCGGTTCGCCTGGGCTACCCACTCCCAGGGAACGTCGGAGACGGCTTTGTCGGCTGCCTTATGACCGGTCACGAAGAGGACAAAGGAAGCATGGTCGCGATCGGTGCAGGGGATACCGGCATAGGCCGGTGCCGCAATGCCGGAAGTAACACCCGGCACGATCTCGAACCTGATGCCGTTTTTCTTGAGATACTGTGCTTCCTCGGCGCCACGTCCGAATATGAAGGGATCGCTTCCCTTCAGACGGGCGACATTTTTCCCTTCGTGGGCCAGTCGCACCAGCAACTTGTTAATTTCTTCCTGTGAGCGGCAACTTTTCCCGGCCTGCTTTCCGACATAATGTTTTTCGGTTGACGCCGGGAGAGTTACGATCAATTCGAATGGAACCAGGTTGTCATAGACAACAGCCCGGCAGTCGTTGAGCAATTGCCGTCCCCTGACGGTTATCAGGTCCGGATCACCGGGTCCGGCCCCGATAAGATAAACCGTACCTGTTTCTGTCGATGCCATCGTAACATCACGCCTTAAGTATCCGGTCCACTTCCTGCTCGATCTCATCGCGATTCTTGTCTTTGAGCAAGGTCTGCCAGTCAGCCTCCAGGAAGCGTTCGATTGCGGCCGCTCTCTTCTCCGGTTGGTCCTTGAAACGCTGGTACAGTTTTGTCCTGAATTGAGCCGCCTGCTTCGCCAGCATGCTCCACCGTTTGGGGAAGACGTTCTCCAGAATCAGGCGCAGATGCCCCGACAGGAACGGCGCTTTGCCGTCGGTAGCCACGGCTACGGTCAGACAGTCACGTTTTAACACCGCCGGAAAGACGACATCACACATGGCCGGGTTATCGACAACGTTGATGGGCACCCCGACGGCGCGGCAATCCCGGTGAACGGCTTTGTTAACACCGGCGTCATCGCTGGAGGAAATTACCAGGCCGTACTGCTGTGCTTCCGGCGAACGATAGGCTCGTTGCTTGAGTTGCAGCTTTCCCTTTTCGGCGTAGTACGCGATTTTCTCATCCGGTTCCGGCGCTACCACCGTGATCTTTGAATCGTAATCCAGCAACGTCTCGATTTTGCGCAGGGCAACCTTGCCGCCGCCCACCACCAGGCAGGAACGGACTTTCAACGACAGGCCGATCGGCAAATACTCATTGGCCATTAGACGATTACTCCGATTTTCCGGGTGACTGAGCAGTATTGGTTTTAATACGCAGCAGGTGCGTTATCAACCGACGGCTGGCGTCGTCTACCTCGCGACGCAGTTCCGGTGAAAGTTTGGCCAGCACTTCCCCCAACTCCCGTTGCCGGGCAGCCTCAAAAGAACTCCCCAGACCGTTGTAGGCCGGCTCATGGCGGACGTGATCAAACCAGTACATGAACTCGTCCAGTCGGTACTGGACGATCTCTTCAGACTGGGGAATGGCTTTTTCTCTCTTCTTCTGCTGGTTACGCACGAAAGCCTGGACATCTTCCAGGTCAAACAAATCGATACCGGTGTGATAGTCTTTAGCGATCTCGACGTCGCGAGGAATGGCCATGTCCATGATCGTCAGTTTCCTGTCCGCACGGGCAGCCATGACGCTATCGATTATTTCATGCGTGATCACCGGGCGGTCGGACCCGGTACAGGTTACCACCAGGTCGACCCGGCCGAGCAGGTCCGGCAATTCCTGCAACGAATGACCGGTGGCTCCGTATCGTCCGGCGAACTCAACCGCCTTCTCGATGGTACGGTTAGCAAAAAGGAAGCGCGCTCCAACCAGACGATTGAGTCCGTTGGCAGCCAGGTGAATCATCTGGTTGATGCCCACGAAGAGCACCAGCGGCGCTTTTAAGTCGCCAATCTTGTGCCTCAACATTTCCACCGAGGCACTGCTGACCGAGCAGGCGCCCTGGCCCATCTCGGTATCGGTACGGACCTGCTTGCCGATGCGAAAAGCCTGGTGAAACAACCGGTGGATAACTTTGCCGGTCGCCTTCACCGCGCAGGCGGAACTGTAAGCATCTTTCACCTGCCGGAGTACCTGGTTTTCGCCGAGCACCATCGAATCCAACCCGGCCGTCACCCGGAACAGATGATCGGCGGCATGTTTGGTGCGCCGGGTGTAGAACTTCTCTTCAAGATTTGAGATGTTTATCCCGCGCGTTACCTGATAGAACGACGTCACCGTCTCGAATGGCGACGTCTGTCGTTCGGCAACAGAATAAAACTCCACCCGGTTACAGGTAGCCACGATGATCGATTCCATCACTCCCGGCAGGCTGTGGAAAGTACTCTGGGCTGCGGCTATCTCATCGTGTCCGATCTGCAGCGGTTCCCGCTCCGCCAGAGAAGACGTGCGGTGGCTGATACCGCACACGGCCAGTTGCCAGTTATTTGTCGCCATAAGGAACCGTTCTCCCGGTCTGTTGCATTTGATCGGACACTGTGGCAACTCCTACATCAATGTCGCCAGGCCACCGCCCAGGACTTGTACATCATCGAAACCCGACTGCTTCAAGGTCAGGGCCGCCTGGTACGATCGCGAACCTCGTTGACAGACGACTATCATCTTCTTCCCGTGCTCAAGCTCGTCAAGCCGCCCTCGTAAATCATTCAGGGGGATGTTGACGACCCTCTGACCCGTCTCACTGATGGCCACCGGCAATGGCTTGATGTCGGCCTCTTCCGTCTCGCGCACATCAAGCCAGACTATCTGACCGGTGAAGCCCGAGAAGTCCGAGCCCGGGTCGATGAAAACCATTCCGTTCCGTTGTACCTCCGCTATTGTCGCCATCTGGTAAAGCGGATCGAGCGGTTCGGAGTATGCCGGGGCATAACCGTGTTCGAAGTCGACGAGATCATCCAACTTACCCCGGTGCCGGAGGAACGAGGAAAACACATCAACCCGCCGGCAGACGTTTCCCGCACCGATGCCCTGAAGCCCCAGCAGCCTTCCGTCAGACTCGTTATACACGAGTTTGAGAACAAACATCTGCTTATCCGGATGATAGTCAGGTTTGTCCGGAAATGTACCCCAGACCGCTTTCGCCTTAAGGCCGGCTTTCTCAGCCGCCTGCTGCGAGAGACCGACCGAGCCGACATTGACGCCCAGCACCTTCAGCAGAAATGCTCTCAAGGTTCCGGGAAACTCAACGTTGCCTCCGGCGAGGTTCTCGGCAATCACGCGTCCGTGTCGGTTGGCCAACGACCCCATCGACAGGAAAAACTTCTCGCCGGTCACCTGATGCCACGACTCGATGCAGTCACCACCGGCATAAATATCCTGATCGGACGTCTGCAGATGCGAGTCTACCACAATCCCGCCCGTTTCGCCGACGTCCAGACCGCACTCGTGTGCCAGTGTCGTCTCCGGATGTACGCCCAGGCAGAGAAAGACGTAATCGGTGGTAATCGCTCCACGTCCCGCTATGTGAACGACCGGTCGGCCGCCTGCATCCAGGTCAATCCGTTCCACCGTCGTCTCCGTCAAGACCTTTACACCGTTCCCGCTGATGGTCCGTCGGACGATGGCGGACATTTCGGGATCGAGGACAAACGGCAGCAGTTGTTTTTCCTTTTCAACCAGGGTCGCTTCGATGCCCCACATGTCACGCACGGCGTCGACAAGTTCGCAGCCGATAAAACCACCACCCACAATGACAACCTCGCCGACCTTCCCCTGCTCGGCCAGTATGCGGAAACTGACGGCGTCATCGGGGCGCGTAAACGATCTGACCAGCGGGCTGTCGGGCACCGGAAACGGCGGTCGGTTCGGTACTGCGCCGGTAGCGATGACCAGCTTGCCGTAAGCACGTTTGATCGTCTCACCGCTTTGGATCATCCTGACCGAAACGGTTTTCTTCTCACGGTCGATGCTAATCACCTCGGCGCCGGTGATCGCTTCAAAGCCCTTGGTGTTCCTGAAGAAGTCAGGGTTGCGAACGACACCATACGGGGTAACTGTAAGCTCTTTTAGTTCCCCCAACTCGCCGGACGCAATGTAAGGCAGACCGCACGGCGCGTACGAAATCCGGTCTTCTTTTTGAAAGAGGGTAATACCGGCGTTCGGCAGACGCCGCGCCAGGGTGGCCGCAGTTTTCGGCCCAGCCGCCACGCCGCCGATAATGACAAAGTCCGATCTGTCCAAGGCTCTATCTCACAAAAGCAAGGGGTTGGCCGTTTCCAACCCCAGGGTTATCAGTGTATCTTCATCTCTCTCAGAAGTCAACAGCGCCGAAAGCTGTGACCACCGCCGAGAGCCCCCTCCGGCTATCTCAACGGCTGCGTCGGCAACTGGTGCCTGACCGACAGGGCGATCTTGTACAGCACCGTCACTATCAACACCCCCATACCATACACTCCGAGTGTGATAAACAGCTCCGGCACTGTCGGCCAGTAACCGGCAACTTCACCCAGCGGATTAGGTATAAACCCGGTGACCACCATCCCCAGACCCTTGTCGATCCAGATGGAGAAAAAGACGCTCAGGCAGGCGACAATCAGGATTTTCTCGTTGCGTCGAGCCCGCGGCACCAGCAGCAAGACCAGCGACAACACCGCCAGCGTGGCCGAGGTCCACATCCACGGCACCAGTGTACTGTGGCCTTCAAGACCAAAAAACATATACTGGAAATGTGTCAGGTGCTCCGGGATACCGCTGTAGACAGCCGTGAACAGTTCCATCAGGATCAGGAAGACATTAAAAGCCATGGCATAGGTGACAATAACGCTCAATTTCTGGATCGGCTCGCGGCCGACGTCGAAGCGGCTGATCCGGCGCAGGATGAGACAGATCAGAAGCAACAGGGCCGGACCGGCCGAAAAGGCCGATGCCAGGAATCGGGGCGCCAGAACGGCCGTCATCCAGAACGGCCGCGCCGCCAGACCGGCATACAGGAAAGCCGTCACAGTGTGAATGCTTATCGCCCACGGAATGGACAGGATGATTATCGGTTTTATCCATCTCGACGGCGGCACCGAGCGGCGCTCCGCCTCGAGGGTAACGAAACCGATCAACATATTCAACACCAGGTAGCCGCTCAGGGCGATCGTGTCCCAGAACATCATCGAACGCAACGACGGGTGCAGAAAGACGTTGAGGATCCGAAACGGCTGGCCCATGTCGACGAAAATAAACGTCATGCACATGACCACCGCGCCAATCGCCAGAAACTCTCCGAGAATAGTGATTTTGCCGAAGGCCTTATAGTCATGCAGATAATATGGCAGAACCACCATCACCGCCGAGGCGGCCACCCCCACCAGAAAGGTGAACTGGGCGATATATAAGCCCCAACTCACATCCCGGCCCATACCGGTGATATACAGACCTTCCTGGAACTGCCGCAGGTAGAAGAGGGTACCCACACCGATGACGATGAACAGGAAAGCTACCCACCCCCAGTAACTTCGACCACCGCTGAACACGTGTTCTATCATAGGGTCCTCACACCAGGTAATAAACTTCGGGTTTCGTTCCCAGGGCCGGTTTGCGCTGAAGCGACAGTTGGCCTTGCAGAAGCTGTCGGATTTCCGACTCGGGGTCTTCCAGATCACCAAACACCAGTGCCTTCTCCTGGCAGGCCGCCACACAGGCCGGCGGCAGACCCCGGGCCAGACGTTCATCGCAGAAAGTACACTTCTCCACCACGCCGCGAGAGCGTGTCGGATACTCCGGTTTTATCTCTTCGATAAACGGACGCGGGTCCCGCCAGTTGAAGCTGCGCGATCCATACGGGCAGGCCACCATGCAGTAACGGCAGCCGATACAGCGGTGCCAGTCCATCATAACAACACCGTCGGAATCTCTTTTCCAGGTCGCCTGAGTGGGACACACTTTGGTGCAGGGTGGATTGTCGCAATGGTTGCACAACAGCAGGACGTGGCTGTGCTTAAGATCGTCGGGAAGATACTCGTGCTCCTGCCCGTGGAAGGCATGCTCAAAGGATGATTTCCATATCCACTTGACCTCGTCCTTGGAGTTATCAAAATGGGGCACGTTGTGCTCCCGGTGGCAGGCGGTGATGCAGTCGCGGCAATCCTCCTGCTGCCGGCATTTCTTCATGTCAACCACCATGGCCCAGCGATGCGCCGTCAGTGGTTGCTGAAGCGACCCGGTTTTCGCCACTTCGGTCGTATCTGTCGTGGACAAAGTATCGCCGACCGTTCGCCCGGCCAGCCCCAGCACGGTCAGACCCGAAAACTTGATGAATTTACGTCTGTCAAATGACATCACCTGACCTCCTTGGGATCGACGTGGCAGTCCCAGCAATAGGGATCGACTCCCATATAGTCGTGGCAGCGGTTACAGAATCGGTCCCGGTTGGCGTGGCAATTAAGGCAGGTTTTGGTCAGGCTCATTTCGTGCGTCCGGCCCAGATGGTCAACATACAGCCGCTCACCGTCGCGGACTACCCGGTCGCGCCATTCGTTAAGCAGGTCCATGTGGTTGGCCGTCATATAAGCAACCTCGGCCACACACTGGGTGGCCGTGTCCGGTTTCTCCAGTTGCGGAACGTAGTCGGCTTTGCCGCCGGCCGCATTGTACCAGAGGGGAAAGGCTATCAGGGCCAGGAATATCAGCAGGCCGATTATGATCTTTCCGGCGTCATGCATCGTCACCGCCCTCCTTTCCCGGGAAAGGTTCGCCCCGCAGGTCGGTGGTGCGGTTCTTTTCGCCGGTCATCACCAGCGCGTTGCCGACCAGTTCGTGTACTCCACCCACCTCGACGTCGGGGACCCAGTACTCCAACAGGGGTGGCAGGGTGGCTTTGTCGATAGCGCACATGCACAGCAGAATGTTCACACCATGTTTCTCGTGAACATATTTAACGGCGTTGGCTCGCGGCAGCCCGCCGCGCAGCCTCATCTCCAGGTTTTCATCGGTGCCCAGACCGGAACCACTGCCACAGCAGAAAGTCTGCTCCCGAATAGTGTTGTCCGGCATTTCAAAGAAGTTGTTGGCTACATGATTGATAATATAGCGCGGCTCCTCTAAAAGCCCCATCGCCCGGGCCGGATTACACGAGTCGTGATAGGTGGCAATCCAGTTGTCGTTTCGGCTGGGGTCCAGTTTCAGTTTGTTGTGGTGGATCAAATCGGACGTGAATTCCGCTATATGCACCATTTTGGTGGTCCTGGTGTTCTCAAAGCGGGTGCCGGTGATGGGTGACACCGGTTCCTCGAGAAAATCAGCCGGCCCGGTCATGGTGTCCATGTACTGGTGCAGCACCCGCCACATGTGTCCGCATTCGCCGCCGATGATCCACTTGACACCGAGTCGTTTAGCCTCATCGTAGACCTTGGCATTGAGACGTTTCATCATCTCCGAGGAGTGAAACAGTCCGAAATTACCGCCCTCGGAGGCATAAGCGCTCCAGGTGTAATCCAGACCGATCTCATGAAAAAGCGCCAGGTAGCCCAACAGCGTATAGTAATGCGGCGAGGCAAAATAATCAGCCGAGGGGGCAATAAAAAGAATCTCAGCGCCTTTCTTGTTGATCGGAGCTTCCACCTTAATACCGGTGAGCTCCTCCAGTTCATCAACGGCAAAATCGATGCTGTCCTTGAAGCCGTGCGGCTGAACGCCCAGGTGGTTGCCGGTACGGAAGCAGTTGGCGACCGGTGTGCCTATCCAGTCGATACTGGCACCCACCAGGTTGAGCAGTTCGCGAGCCATCATGGTGATCTCGGCGGTGTCGATGCCGTAGGGACAGAACACCGAACAGCGACGGCACTCGGTGCACTGAAAGAAGTAATAAAACCATTCCTTCAGTACTCCCATTGTCAGTTTGCGACCACCTGCAATTTTGCCCAGGATTTTCCCGGCCGTCGTGAACTCCCCGCGGTAAACCGACCGCAACAACTCGGCACGAAGCACCGGCATATTCTTGGGATCACCGGAACCGATGAAAAAGTGGCACTTGTCGGCACAGGCACCGCAACGCACACAGATATCCATAAAAATCCGCAGCGAACGGTACTTGTTAAGACGATCGCGAAATCCATCCAGGATGATCTGCTGCCAGTTATCGGGTAGCTGCCAGTCATCATCGGTCGGTTGCCACTTGCGAGGATTGGGCAGGTCCAGGTATTCCATGTTTCTAGGGACGGTGCTGTAGTTATAGGTCCCTTTACGGAACTTCACCGAAGGATCCATCCACTTCTTGCGGGGCAGCCGGTAGTCAATCCGGCCCAGTTGTTCAGCTTTGGGTAGATCGTCGGACATGCTCACTCCTTCTCCAACGGCATATCAGCCGCCTTCATGACATCCCGGAACTCGTCTTCCCACTCTTCGTAGGTGTGAACCTTAACCGGGTAGTTCCAGGGATTGATATGGCGACGCATGCGGTTGTTGTTGGCCAGGTTCCGGGTGGGGCTGAGAAATATACCCGCCATGTGAACGAGCTTGCTGAAGGGGAAATAAATCAGCAGCACACATACCAGGAAAAGATGGATATAGAAGATGGCGCCGATTCCGACCGGGATGATGGGCTCAAAGTTCCACAGTCCCAGGGCCAGTTCCTTGACAGCCACGATATCGACCTTGTAGAAGTAGCGCATCAGGACACCCGAAACAGCCACGCCCAAAAGCAGAAGCAGTGGAAAGTAGTCCCCGGCCAGCGATATATAGCGCATATGCGGAGTCACAATCCTGCGGATGAACAGATAGGTCAGGGCCGCCACCAACAGCAGGCCGGTGATGTAGATAACCGGCAAGCCAACCTGGAAAAAGCCGTCCAGATTCTGCAGTCCCAGCACCCACGTCGGCACCGGCTCGACAAAGAACCGGGTGTGCCTGACGAGGATTATTAAGAACGACCAGTGAAACGCCAACCCGCCGAGCCAGAGATACAGGTTGGTGCCGTAGGTCAGTCGGGGACCATCGCGCAACTGTAGCTTGGTGTTGCGCAGAAGCGAACGGAAAAACAGCACTTCCAGAGCCATGCGCCCGATGACACCCCAGACAGTGTGCGGACTTTCCAGCCGACTGGATTTGATCCAGGGCAGCGTTTTCTGCTGTCCGCAGGTAGTGGGGATCCGAAACGGCACCGGCGACCTGGCCCACCGCACCACCCGCCAGATGATACCCAGCGTGAAAATACCCAGGGCGGTGTATGGCAGGATCGCACCTAACAATAACTCCATTGAAGTTGACTGCGATCCCAGCCAGGCCAGGAGGACAAGTACCGTCACCGCTATCAGGGAAAAGAATAAGTTCATCTTCCCGATTTACCTTCCTTCATGTTACCACCCGGACCACCCGCGTCCGCCGTTGATGAACATTCACCGCAATTCGGCAGGCACTCCGGGGGGTGGTTTATCCGTTCACGCAGCTTGAACACGCCGTTTTTTATCTCATTGACCCGGATGTCGTGAATCTGCTCCCGGCATCCGGCCCAGCAGTCGAAAGCCGCCAGCGCAATCTGATCGATTCTCGATTCCAGGTCGAGCAACTCGTCGGTAATGCCGTTGCTTTGGACCTTCTCACCCAATTGTTCACGAATAGCCTTCTTGAGCAGAAAGACAAAGACCACTGCCCGGGAGGCCGTGAAGTCCTGCACCGCCCTGATTCTGACAATACCGTCGACCGCCTCGGCCATGGCCTCCGGTGTCACCTGCGCGCTCAGCAATAGATCGAAGATACTTTCTGTGCCGCGAAGAATAGTATCTCCCACCGGGTTGGCAAAACGGTCCTTTACCCGCTGGAGGAACCCGGATGTTTCGTCAGGATACGTCTGAACGACCAGGTCTCGCCACCTACGCAATACGGCTGCTTTGCTCTGCGCCAGAAGGTTATTGAGGGTCATGTCCGTACTTATGCCGCCGGAAGCGGCACCCATCAGATCAGCAGCGGCGAGGTGTGGATATTTATCGACACCGCCAGACCCCGCCTAAGCCGCCAAATCGATCAGACGCATCCCGTCGGCTTGGCCAGTCCGGCCACTTTGCAGGCACCCTTGGCGGGACCGGAAGGGAACAGTTCGTAGACTTTCTTAAGAGGAAAACCGGTCTCTTTGCACAGCTTGCGGATCATCGGGGCAATGCCGAATTTCAGGTAGTATTCCCGCAGGTAGCGAACCAGTTTCCAGTGCTCTTCGGTCAATTCGTTGACACCTTCGGTGGTGGCCAACGCCTTGGCAATCTCATCGTTCCAGAGTTCCGGGTCATCCATAAAGCCGTCTTCGTCGACTTCGATCTTGACCTCACCGAGTTCAAAAATTGGCATGACAAACTCTCCGTTTCAGATAGTAGTATTGTACAGTTAATTTTCTTATTTGCATATCAACTTCATCAGTGCATTTCAATGTATCCGCAGGGGCAGTTCTCGGCGCATTTCTTGCAGCCGTTGCAGAACTCCATCTTCACCGTGTACGGCTGACCCTTGATCAACGGCTTGATGATGGCGTTGTCGGTGCACAAACTCCAGCAGGTGCCGCAGTCGAAGCATTCACCGCAACTCAGGCACCGCTTGGCCTCGCCGATCGCTTCCTCCTGAGACCAGGTAGTGACGATCTCGGCACTCAGCGATTTAAGCCGATCAGCTACCGGCATCTCTGTAACTGCCGCCGGTTGTTTGGCCTCATAGTAGGCCAGGTACATCTTGTCCGTTTTGATAACTTCCATTGGCGGCGTCTCGGGAGCTTTCTCCCCGGTGATCATCTCGTGTATCGCTTCGGCCGCTCGCCGACCGTGATATATGGCCAGAATGGCAATGTCGAGATTGATGTTGTCACCACCGGAGTAGAAACCGTCGACCTTGGTCTTGCCGCTTTCGTCTATCTTGATCCAGTCCCTGCCTTCGATTAGATGTTCAAAACCGACGAAGTCGGGCGCCTGGCTGATAGCCGCAATCAGGGTGGTGCAACCCAGATCAAAGGTGTCGCCTTCGATCGGAACCGGCCGCCGTCTCCCGGAGTCGTCCGGCTCGCCCAGTTCCATGCGCTGGCAAACCATGCCGGTGGCGCGACCGTTTTCATTGTGAATCTCGATAGGTGCCGCCAGGTACTCTATCTTGACACCTTCTTCGAGGGCGCCTTCGATCTCGGCTTCAATCGCCGGCATCTCTTTTCGCGTGCGTCGGTAAAGAATAGTCACATCGGCGCCCAGCCGAAGCGAAACCCGGGCGGCGTCAATAGCTGTATCACCACCGCCGATAACCACTACCTTGTCGCCCACATCGATCATTTCGCCTTCATTCACACTATGCAGAAAATCGGTTCCGGTAAGAACATTCTCGGCTTCCTCTCCCTCGACCCGGAGTTTCAGCCCACAGTGAGCTCCGAGGCCCACGAATATTGCTTTGTACTCCTTTTCGAGTTGCTCGCGAGGGATATCTTTACCGACCATGACGTTGCACTTGAGCTCCACCCCCATATCGACTATCCGGTTGATCTCGGCATCAAGAATGTCGAGAGGGAGACGATAATCCGGGATGCCGTAACGCAACATGCCACCCGGCTTGGGAAAGGCTTCAAACACCGTAACAGGATACCCGCGTCGCGCCAAATGATAGGCGCAGGTAAGCCCGGCCGGACCGGAACCGACCACCGCAATTTTCTCCGACCGCTTCTCTTCGGTCAGCTTTCGGGGGACCAGTTTTTTTTCAAGGGCGTAATCGCCAAGATAACGCTCAAAGGCGTTGATCCCGACGGCTCCTTCCAGGGCGTTGCGGTTGCACTCGGTTTCACACGGATGCGGGCAGACCCGACCGCAGACCGACGGGAAAGGACTGGTCTCCATCCAGATCTGCCAGGCTTCCTCCAGGGTTTGCTCGTATGTCTTCTCGAAATCCTCGGCCCTGGAGACCGTCATCAGGGCTTTTCGTATCTTATTGTGATTAGGGCAGGTCAAACCACAGGGGGGCTTCTTTTCGATCAGTTGTGGCCTCAGCGAGGACGTTTCGACTCCCGAGGTTCCGATACCGCGGGAAAGCCCACCCAGCCTTCTCTTTTTCTTCTTTACTACTTTAACCATGATGCTGCTCTTCTTGTGAGAATGTATGTATCACCGGATTCATCCGCATACCGAACTTGCCGGTAGCTGTCTTCCGGAACAGCTTTCTCCCTTTCGTGTAACTATTTCTGTTGGACGGTCCCCACAGTCGGAATCGATATCGGTCGGGGTTCGTCTCCGTGAAGGCTGCGAAGCAAATTCTCGAGCTCGTGCCGTCAGCGCCGCACCCCAGGTGGGCACACCGGCCGCGTGCAGGTGCGTGTAGGCGGCCAGGACCTGCTTGCACACCAGTCCATCACGACCCTGACCCAGCCCGACACCGGTCTTGACTTCCAGGCAGGTGGTCGTGTTCTTCGAACCGCGCTGGACACCGGTGTAGTGGAACTCATGACCGCGAAAAGTGGTGCCGGTTGCAAAGAAAGGATTGGGTTGATCCACGTGCAACTCGGTGTAACCGTGGCCGACCGGTCGAGAACTCAGTTCCAGATCAATCGGAAAGAGACCGGCCATCGGGTAGACACTGTCGCCCACGATCAGTTTTCGCGACAGAAATATCAGCCCGCCGCATTCGGCATACACCGGCAACCCGTTCTCGGCTTGTCGCCGCACAGCTTCCAGCAAAGCTCGATTGCCGGCCAATTGGGCGGCATGGGTTTCCGGGAAACCGCCACCGATATAAAGCGCGTCCACTTCCGGCAGTTCCCGTGCCGTGAGCGAATTGATCGGCACCAGTTCGGCGCCATGAGCCTGCAGTGCTTCCAGGTTTTCGGGATAATAGAAAGTGAACACCGGGTCGTCGAAATACCCTATCCGGACTGACGGCACCATTGTGTCCACCGGTTTAACTTCCCGCATTTCCAGCGGAGGGGCATCAACCGCGATTTGCATAATACGATCAAGGTCAAGGTTAGCTATTGCTATTGCCGCCAGTCGCTCGTGGAAAGAAGCATCGACATTATGCTCCGCCGGTGGCACCAGGCCGAGATGACGTCCCGGAATGAGGGCTGCCCGGTCCCGCAAGCGGGGTATCAGACCCAGCACCGGCAGCCGGCAGTAGCGTTCGACGGCATCACTTATGACGCGGCCGTGTCGCTCACCGGCGATCTGATTGAGAATGACTCCGGCCAGGTTAAGCTGAGGATCGAAAGAACGGCAGCCATTAACGATGGCGGCTATGGTTCGGGTGGCCTTGGTGCAGTTGACTACCAACACCACCGGCGCCTGAAGCAGCCGGGCCAACTCGGCGGTGCTGTATGTGCCGGCATCATCGCGACCATCGAACAAACCCCGGTTACCCTCGATGACCGCCAACTCACTTTCAGCGGCATAGCGGGTAAATGTCCGGTAGACGTCTTCGGTGTCAACCAGGTAAGTATCGAGATTGCGGCAGGTTAACCCGGCCGTGCGAGTCAACCAGGCGGCGTCAATGTAATCGGGGCCTTTCTTAAAGACAGAGAGCACCGTTCCCTTCCGCCGCAGTGCTGCCAGAAGGGACAGGCTGACCAGCGTTTTGCCGGAATCGCCCGACAGGCCGGCTATTACCAGCCTCGGAATGCTTACTCTCATTAATGTCCAACCACGGGCGCCGGGAGCTCAGTCGTTCGCGGCGCCTTCCCTGTGCGGAAGCTCTATGTAACTGCCTCCGAAGTAGGTGTAGACACACCTGCCGGAGTTGATGAGCGTCTTGATAGCCTCTTTGCAAAGCTTTTTGTCAGCCTCATCACCGAACAGCTCCCTCATAGATTTGATGAGGTCCATAGCTTTCAGTTTTCTCAGGCCCTGAGCGTCCTTCACCAGGTTGAACATGGCATCCGCAATTTCATCGACCGTTTTGGCCACGTGAATACCTCTTAAAACGTCAAGTGAGTCGACCGTTTGAATGTCAGGCCGGCGTGTTTAAAGTCGTCAATATGCTCTTTCTCGAATTCGATACCGGACATCTTGAAAAATCGCGGCCAGCCGATGCGGTTGATCCATTCGCCCATGCGCTCGTATTTGCGCGCATGCTTAGCCCACAACTCAACCAGACCTCTGATAGCCGTTACCGTTTCCGGCCAGCGCGGCGGATTATTGGGGATGAACGGTATGGCCAGTTTCGAGAACATCGGCTCGGAACGAGCATTGGACACCTTACCACCAACCCAGATGGATATGCCGTCGTTGAGCGGGTCGTTCATCGGCAGCGACGGACAGACCGTGAAGCAGTTGGCACAGAACATGCACCGTTCTTCGATGATTTCCACGGACGGTTTGCCGTCGACCGTGGCCGGACGGATAGCCGCCGTAGGACATGACGCCACTACGTTGGGAATTTCGCACTGCTTCTTCAGCATGGCATGGTTGGCACGCGGCGGGCGGCGGTGGATACCCAGTATGGCGATATCAGAGCAGTGTACCGCACCGCACATGTTCAGGCAGCAGGCCAGGGCGATGCGCAGCTTGCCCGGCAGTTTCCTCTCCTCGAAATACTCGATCAGGTCGTCCATCACCGCCTTGACGATACCGGACGCATCGGTTGCGGCCGAGTGACAGTGAACCCAGCCCTGAGTATGAACGATACTGGTGATAGCGTTCCCGATACCGCCCACAGGATGGCCGAGCTTCTTAAGTTCGCTGATTATCGGATCTATGTTTTCCTTCTTGGTGGTAAGGAATTCCACACTGTGACGACTGGTGAAACGGATGTAGCCGTCGCAGTACTTGTCAGCTATATCGCAATACATGCGGATTTTATCGATACTCAGCAGCCTTCCCGACGCGGCCCTGATGGTGTAGAGCTTATCCCCCGATTCTCCAACATGAACCATCACACCGGGCTTCAGAATCTCGTGATACTTCCATTTGCCGTAGTTCGCCTTAACCACGGGCGGTAAGAATCGCTCGTAATGAGGCGGACCGAAATCGGTTCTTCTCTCTTGCGTTGCTTCAGTCATATCTGGTACCTCTATCCTGATATATCATGTTCTGTTGGCTGACATCAGCCTTTGTTTTCTTCTTCTTCACCCTCATCTTCTTCAAAGTATTCTTCGTAGAAGACGTACGGGTTATCACGAGGGGCGGCCACCATTTCAGCCACCGGATCTACCTCGATGGCTTCCAGGAAATTGCCCATGCCGACGCGCTGGATAAACTCGCCGACACGCTCGCGGTTCTTGCCTTCCTCACCCCAGACATCCCAGATTTTTTCAACCGTATCCTTTATCTGCTGGTACGGAGCCTCAATCTTGATGAACGGAAAAAGCACCGATGAGAGCAAAGCGCCCTCAACAATGGGTGCCTTGGAGCCAATGAGGATGGTGGCGCCGCGGTCCTTGCCGGGCCGAAGGGCTTTGGGCATGGCGTTGATACAGTGCATACAGTGGCGGCAGTAACTATCGTCGATATGCAGTTCCTTGCCGTCGAACTCCATGCACTTGGCCGGGCAGTTATCAAGCACGTCAGACCTGATATCCATGCCCTTGTCGGCATACTCGGCAACGGCGTCTTTATCAATCTGAATGGCATCCCGCCACATGCCGATGATAGACATGTCCGCCCGCGCGATTGCAGCCACACAGTCGTTGGGACAGCCGGACATCTTGAATTTGAACTTATATGGGAAAGCGGGACGGTGTATCTCATCCTGGTAGTGCATGGTCAGATCGTGCGTGAGCGCCAGGGTGTCATAGCAGGCCCACTCGCATCGAGCCGGTCCAACACAACAGCTTGGTGTCCTGACGTCTGAACCCGATCCACCAATATCGAAGTCTATCTTGGCCAACTCGGAGAACGTCGGCTCAAGTTCATCGGTAGTGGTGCCGAGCAGAATGATGTCACCGGTTGAACCGTGCATGTTGGTCATGCCCGAACCGTGCTTCTCCCAGATATCACAGATACCGCGTAATGCATCAGTCTTATAGAACCACCCTGCCGGTTGGTTAATTCGCATCGTGTGAAAATGGGAAACACCAGGCCATTTGTCGGGCAAATCCGAATATCTGCCGATGACGCCGCCACCGTAGCCCATCACACCGACGATGCCGCCATGTTTCCAGTAACCGATTTTCTCGTTATAGGATTGTTCCAACTGACCAAGAAGGTCCCTGGCCATCGGGCTCCTTTTCGCGGCCATCTTTATCTCTTTAACAAAGCTTGGCCAGGCACCCTTCTCCAGTTCGTCCAACATGGGGGTCTTAGGAAGATCTGCCATTGTGTCTCCTCAGGTAGTATATATAGTGTTGATTCTTGCCTTCAGATTCATTGTATCGCTTGCGGCCAACGCAGTAGCTGCAATAGTCTCCATAAATCTCAACAGGTCATTCATTTCACAGATTCCCTCTATAGTGAATCGAGGGCTTTCCGTCAAGGAAAAATTGTGAAAAAATTCATTATCTCACCCTTTTGCCGCCCGCCCGTTATCCGGTTTACAAAAAACCGGGGGGCTTTCTATCGCCTTATGTTTGAGTACATTACAGGAGTACCCGATCACTCTTGACCGTTAGTCTCGTCTTTGGCAAATAAGCAAGATTCCTGAAAGTCTTACCTATCTTCAGTCTCAGGCGGTCGCCGCCAAAGATCGGGAACCCGGCTGGTTGTACTTTATCCCGGGAGCGCCGTCGGCGGTCAGGCTGGTTGGGGATGTTGTTGAGTTGCAGGAGATTAACTGTGGCCGGGGGGGGCCTCACCCGACCCCTCGGCTCGTTGCGAGTCAATTTCAACGGTAGCCGTTGCTGATACCGGCGTCTGCCAGTGGCGCGAAAACATTACGGTACCCAGTAAAAACACGATTGAGCAGCTTATGGCAGCATCGGCGACATTAAAAGTCCACCAACGATCAAGATGAAAACCGGCCAGGTTGATATCAATGATATCTACATCGATAAAGTCGATCACCTTACTCAGCCGGATGCGATCAATGATGTTGCCGATTGCCCCCGCCGCCGTAAAGGCCAGCGGCCAGGCGATCCGAGCAAAAGACCGATTGACAAACAGGTAGTAGAGGACAACAGCTAAGATAATCAACGATGATACGAGATAATAGGTCGAGGACCCAAAACTGGTCCCCAGGGCGCCACCTTCGTTATAAACAAGGGTGAGCATCAAAAACCGGCCCAGCACCTCCCGCGTGGGTTGCTCCGCCAACAGATTAACTGCCCAGATTTTGGAAATCTGATCGACGGCTACAGTGACCAGGATGATCGCTGCGGGGATCAGCAGGCTTCTACGATTGCTAACGACCAGCTTTGGGACCCTCTTCGGCTGACTTGCACTCGATACACATCCGGGCGTGAGGGACGGCCGTTAACCTGGCGGAACTGATCGGCTTGTCGCATTTGACGCACTTGCCGTAATAGCCGTCCTTCATACGCTTCAGCGCCTGATCGATGTGATAGACCAGCCGGCCCGACTTGGAAGCAAACATGAAGGCCAGTTCCCGTTCCATGGCGTCGGTGCCCTGGTCGGCCATGTGGTAGGAATACGACGAGATGTCGCCGGTCGACTCTCGAATAGTGGTCGATACCCGGTCTTTCATGGTCGATGCGATTTCCTCCAGGAGGGATTTCTTCTTCTCCAGCAGCGCCTTCTCATATTTCTTCAGATCGACCTTGCGCATGGCTATCTCCCATCCTATGCCTTCGCCACCGCGATGGCGGCTTTCTCACCATTGATATTCCATTCCTTACCATCCGTGACCTGTGATGCGTCCATGAATTCGATCTTGCGGGCCAGTGTTTCCCGCCGAATGAATTCGTCGTGCTTTTCGGCTGCTTCTCTCAATCGCTCCGATGAACTGACGCGGACATCTACGTAGTCGGTTATATCCAAACCGGAACTCTTGCGCATGTTTTGAATCTTGTTGACGATCTCACGAGCGAACCCTTCGTCGATCAATTCTTCGGTCAACTCCGTCACCAGGGCTATCGTAACCGAACCATCGCTTTCCACGGCGTAGCCCGGTTTGTCATTGCGGATTACCTGAACGTCCTCACTGCCAAGATTGATCCGTCGGCCGTCAACATCAAGGGACAATTGTCCGGATGCGGCAAACTTCCGCACCGTCTCCGAATCAAGTCGGTCGACCCGTACGGCAACCTTCTTCACATCGGCACCCATTTTTGGCCCGGCTACTTTGAAATTGAGTCGGGCGGTGAAACTGACACACTGCTCGGCATCGGGGCTGAAGACGACCTTCTTGATATTGAGTTCCTCCCTGACGATATCAAGATAGCCCTCAAGGCCCTGCTGGTCGGCCTGCGACGGCAGCGCCATCAGGATACGCGACAACGGCTGGCGGACTTTGAGATTCTTGCGCGAACGAGCCGCTCGACCCAGCGATACGATCTTCTGCACCAGTTGCATGTTTTCTTCCAGTTGGGAATCGATCCCGGCCTCGTCCGTCTGCGGATAAGCAGCCGCATGCACCGATGCCGGTGCATTATCCGGATCACCATCGGCCAACGTAAGTTCACGGTACAGCAGTTCCGAGAAAAGCGGCGTCACCGGCGCCGTCAACCGGCAGATCCCCGTCAGCAGGCGATAGAGCGTCAGATAAGCGCGCATTTTGGAGGGATCGTCACCACCGGCCCAAAAACGACGCCGATTGTTGCGCACGTACCAGTTGGACAAATCATCAATGACAAACGCCTGGATACTGCGTACCGGGCGAGTGATCTCATAGTTGTCAAAGCCATGCGTGGCCTTTTTGACCAGGCTCTGGTAGCGTGATTCGATCCAGAGATCGAACCGTTCCGGTCGGCCGGCCTTGCTCTGGAGATACTCTTCGATCGACTGATCGGCTGCCAGCGCCGACTCGGCCAGATTATCGACATTGGCATAAATGGCGAAAAAGGAATAAGTGTTGCGCAGGGTATCGAAATACTTGCGCACCACTTCCGCCAGGCTGTCCAGGTCAAACCGGATCGGCATCCAGGGTTGCGAAGTAGACACCAGGTACCAGCGCAGCGGATCGGCACCGAAGCGGTCTATCGTGGCAAAGGGATCAACGACGTTCCCTTTGCTCTTGGACATCTTCTTGCCTTCCTTGTCGAGGATCATCTCCATCACGATGACATTCTTAAACGGCGGTTTGCCGAACAGCAGCGTGGAGATAGCCAGCAATGAATAAAACCAGCCTCGGGTCTGGTCCACCGCCTCGGAGATGAAGTCGGCCGGGTACTTGCTCTCGAACTCCTCTTTGTTTTCAAACGGGTAATGCCACTGGGCGTATGGCATGGCGCCCGAATCGAACCAGACGTCGATCACCTCCGGCACCCGGCTCATAGTCTGACCACACCGGCAGGTCAGCTTGATTTCATCCATCATCGGCTTATGCAGGTCGAGTTCGCCGAGTGCTTCCTGCGATTTTATCTCGTTGCCGATGGCCTTTTCCCTGAGTTCTCTGATCGATCCAATAGCAACTTGTTGCCCACAGTTCTCGTCGTCACAAATCCAGATCGGCAGCGGCGTGCCCCAGAAGCGTTCGCGTGAGAGCGCCCAGTCGACGTTGTTTTCCAGCCAGTCCTGCATCCGGCCGGTGCGAATCTCATCCGGACACCATTTGATGGCATTGCTGTTGTCAATCAGTTGCTGTTTGAATTCGGTTGTTTTCAAGTACCACGACTGCCGGGCAATGTAGATCAGGGGCGATTCGCACCGCCAGCAGAAAGGGTAGCTGTGCTCGTAGATTTCCTGCTTGAACAGTCGCCCGTCTGATTTAAGGTCGGCTATTATCACCGGGTCGGCATCCTTGATAAACATCCCGGCGTACTTGCCGGCGAAATCCTTAAAGACACCGCTGGCCTCGATCGCCTGAAAAACCGGCAGCCCGAAACTCCGGCCGATTTCGTAGTCGTCGGCTCCAAAGCCGGGCGCTATATGGACAATACCAGTGCCGTCTTCAAGAGTGACGAAATCGCCGTTGATGACATAATAGGCCTGATCAGCCTGATCGGTAAATATATCAAACAGCGGCCGGTACCGGCGCTTGAGAAAATCACTTCCTTTGTGTCGCTCGATGATTTCCTTATCCTCGCCGAAAATCCGCTCCACCAGCGCCGCCGCCAGCACCAGCTTTTCCCCTTCGTGTTCGACGGTCACGTAGTCGGCGTCGGCTTTCATGCACAACGCAGCGTTGGAGGGCAGTGTCCAGGGGGTGGTGGTCCAGACCAGGTAGCTGAAATCGCCGTCAGCCGCCCGAACCTTGACAAAAATCGACGGGTCCCGGACCGTCGCATACCCCAGGGCCACTTCGTGGCTGGACAGGCCGGTACCGCAACGGGGACAGAACGGCACCGTCTTGTAGCCGCGGTAGATGAGTCCGCGATCAAAAAAGGTCTTGAGAATCCACCAGACCGATTCGATGTAGTCATTGGACAGAGTGATATAAGCATCGTCCAGATCGAGCCAGTAGCCGATGCGGCGAGTGATTTCGTTCCACTCGGTCAGATGATTAAAAACCGATTGGCGACACCGGCGATTGAACTTGCTGATGCCGTACTCATATATTTTAGCTTTGCTTTCAAGTTTAAGCTCTTTTTCGACGGCGATCTCCACCGGCAGGCCGTGCGTATCCCAACCGGCTTTACGGTCGACTCGAAACCCCCGCATACTCCGGTAGCGGCAGATGAGGTCCTTGATCGTGCGTGAGATTACATGATGCACTCCCGGCTCGCCGTTGGCCGATGGCGGCCCTTCGTAGAAAACAAAATGCGGCCGGTCCTTGGCGGCCTGCTGGACCTTCTCATAGACCCGGTTGGTTTCCCAGAAATCAAGGATGCCTTTTTCCGCCTCCGGCAGGGAAAAACCGTCTTTGAAAGTATTGAATTTTATCACCACTGGTCTTTCACACTCCGATTTTCATTAAGCTGTCCAATTTATCCTAATCGGCAGTTGTTGTAAAGACCTTTCGGGGGCGCATTGCTCGGAGTTGCCATAACCGCACAACTATCAATTCATCAGGAACCCGGCCAGCCGGTAAAAAAATATCGCCGATACCGCCAGGGTCAACGCCACCCTGATAATCCGATACACCGGCCGGTCGACAAACGGCTTGAACGGTGCGCCATGTTTCAGGTCAATAAAGCGTCTGACATAAATGATGGTCGAAGCCACCAGCAACGCCACCGTCAGGTACGTCATCAATAATTGGCCAAATTCAAACCGGATAACATAACTGCCCAGCAAAACGGCAATTGCAGCAAATGTGTATTTGCCGGTCAGGCTGGAAGGGGTGACCGTGGCGCTGCCTTTCAGTAGCAGGGTGCCCGCCGCCAGGATTGCCGGGTCACGACCGATGATGGCCGCCGCCAGCCAGAGAGGAAAATCCCGAAAGAATATCAGCAACACCACCATTGCCGCCGCCATGATTTTATCGGCCAGCGGATCGAGAATCATCCCCAGCCGACCGGTTAGATTCATCCGCCGGGCGACATACCCGTCCAGGCCGTCGGTAATAGCCGCCACAATCAGCAGTATGACACAGATAAGAGTCGCTTGCGAGTCGGATCGCGACAGAAAATAGCCTATGACGGGCGTGAGCAGAATACGTGACAGGCTCAGCAGGTTGGCCGGCTGGAGAAAATCCGACGGTCCGATATCAGGGCTTGTGTTTTCCGATTGGGTCGCCATCGTCAAATGCCTTCAGTCATGTTTCCCGAAACATTGCTGAGATCGTCACGCTCGTCCCGGTCGTTGCTTTCACAGTGGAGCATAGGCCCTCAACACCGAAGGCGTCAAGCAGTATTGCCTGACGCCATTCGGTTGGGACAGTTTCTCGGTCCGGTCGATGACCGGTGCCGTATGCAACCCGGTAACTACTCAGCTTTCTTGGCTGCCTCCATCTTGGCCATTTCTTCTTGATTGCGATGGCCGTATTCCTGGATTTTCTTGACAACTTCGGGATCGTCGGAAGTCATCAGGAAAATATCACACGGCCCGGCAAAGATGTACTCCATCTTGGCTCCGGCCATTTCCAGGGCACTGTATTGCCGGCAGGAACCACACAGCTTGAGCTCGGCCATATTGACCTTACCGGCCTCCATATCACCGGCCAGTTTCTCCATTGCGACCATAGCTTCCTTGTACGGTTCTTTGAACTCCGGATCTACGGTGGTTACTGTCAGAATACCGTTGGCGATGTCATGATGCTCCGAAGTCATATGGTCCAACAGCTGGGGATTTTTCATCAGGTTGCTGCAGAAAGCGCAGTTCTCCATATCATACCATGGCGCTTCCTCACCGGCGTAGGCCATCAGTCCTACCGCCAGCACCAATACTGCCAACATTGTTACTTTTCTCATTACCGTTCCCTTTCAGTTATAGGGGTTTGTTGAAAAAGTCCCATTCTCGTCATTGCGAGCGACAGCGTGGCAATCTCGGATATTGAGTGTCAATGAGATAGCCACGTCGCTTCGCTCCTCGCTATGACGTTTGTTATGTTTTTCAACAGGCTCCCGTGTTCCTGGTTTGCGATTAATATTTCTCAGACATCTACCTCAAGATAACATGGTGGCTGTGGGTGCTGTCAATAACCTTTTTTCATAGTGGTATATTGAGTGTAGGCACTGACGATTATTATCGCGGTGCGCCCTTTACTATTGGCCCGTTGGCACCTGATAGGTCTGCCATATCTGGCGAGCGCGACGATAACCCTCCAACTGCCGCCGGGAGCGCTGGTCGTCGAAAGTCCGGGCCGTATCGTTGCGGTATGCGGGCCAGACGGGAGGTGATGCTATCACCTCGTCGGGCCGAAAAGCACGTGGAATCAACCCCCAGGGTACTTCACGCGCCCCGCGCAGGTAACGCCGCTGGAATGTCCAATCGACAAAGACCGGACCCGCCTGCCCCAGAGACAACTGGTAGATGGCGTCGGCATAGGCCTGTTCAATTGTGGCCGTATCAAACGGTTGCCCGGTTTCAAACAGATCAATCTGCGGTCTCAGTACATCCAAAGCGACTTTGGCCCGGATATAGCGTTGCGGAGCCACCTGGAGGACAAAATCGGGAAACCACGACCTCCGCAGAAGTTCCGTATCCAGCAGGAACAGATCCTTGCGCCACCCTTCGACAAAGCGGAGATAAAGCCAGGGCGAGTAATGATCCCATTCGGCCGTCAGTATCATCCCGCCGGTGGGAATTGTCTCGGCGGCGTCTCTGACCCAGTTGGTGGCCAGGCGAAAATTGCGCCGGTTCAACTGGGTAAAATGGGATGGCAGCATTATCAACACCGACAGCACTGCCAGAATAGCCGTTGCCTGACCTGTTTTGCCGTATCGACTCGTCAGCCACACAATACCGTAACCCACCCAGACGGCTGTCATTATGAACGCCAGCAGGTAGAACGCTTCCACGTCTTCGCTGGCAAAATTGAGCCCGAACAGAATAGCAGCCACAAAACCGGCCAGCATGATCCGGAAAAGTCGCTTCTTTTTTCTGTCCATAGCGAGACCAAACAATCCAATCACCGCCAGCGGCAGCAAAGCTACCGGGAAATTGGCCCACAACCAGCCGCCCAGGTCCTTCAGGCTGAGTTTGAATATCTCCCAGCTTTCGATTCCGGCGTAATTGGCATATTGCCAGCCGGTGACATGCCGCCAGAAAGCATCCCAGCGGTGGGTACCGCCCCAGTTAAGAACCGGGCCGACAGCAGAGCGAATCGGCATATAGGCATAGGGCGTGGCTCCCAGCAGACCGAAACCGATCAGGCTCAACCAGGCACTCAGTTTTTGCCGTTGGTCCCATATTGCTTCCAACAGGAAGGGAATAAGAAAGATAGCCGTCTGGTGCACGGCAAACGACAACCCGGCTAAGTAAGCCAGAAGTGGCAGGCGACGCCACGAGTCGACCCGCCACCAGCAATAGATAAAAAGGCACAGCAGGCCGAATTGCAGGGCGTAGACTTCATTAATAATGGCCTGCTTCCAGACCGACGGCGCCAACGCCAGTACCAGTACGATTGCCGCCCCGGCAATACGATCGGCGCTTGTCCGGCGAAACGGCGGCAGGTACAGCAAAAACGCCAGCCCGGCCGAGACTGCCAGCGCCGAGAGAAACGTCAGCGGGAAAAATGATCCCGGAATCAACGCTACGAAACAGCGCGCTATCAGCACATAAAGCGGACATCCCGGTGGGTGCGCCACACCGAGCGTGTGGGCCACCGCCGCCAGCTCGCCGGAATCTATCCACCCCGGCTCCGGGTAGGCGGTGTACAGATAGATCCCCAGCGCCAGGACAGGTATCACCAGTCCCCAATGGCGGCGGGCGAGAGATGACAGGGTGTGGCTACTCATATTTCCGAATCGAGGTTTGCAACATTATGAGGGAAGATAAGTCGGGCGCATGGTGTTGGGCAAGTGGACAAGGCGGCGAGGCCGCTCTAATCCGTAATGGGTGTACATCCTCGTATACCAATTTTTACAGCGGACCGGACGTCTGCTGCTAACACAGTAACCTTTGTAATCGGTTATTCATACGCATGAAATCCCTGTACGAGGGGAATGTTGAAAAACCTACGTTGCACGTCATCGCGAGCCCGCCCCTGGCGGGCGTGGCGATCTCAATTCACAACTGGAAACTAAGTTCGAGATTGCCACGTCGCTTCGGCCTAAAGACCTCCGCTCCCCGCAATGACTTTATCAACAAGCCCCGAGATTGGGGATGGCTTTATGTAAAGACTGTGTTAGAATCATCCGCGGCAGTCAGGATTTTAGATCGCTGGTCTCCATAAAGGCTGGCTTACTAATGCCCAGTTGCTGCCGACAGAAGCAGCTTTGCTGCACCCTGCCGACATTCCCCTTGACAACCCCGACAGTACGGTTTTATTTGCGGGCTGACTGTGACAAGGCAGCGTAAATGCTGCCTCTTAATTTGAATACCTTTGTGAAAAATTTCGCAAAGTTGTCACAGTCGACAACGGAAATAATGCGGCCCGCCACGGCGCGGGCAGGAATATCGTAAGGAGTTTGACATGGCCGAAATTGAACCGGTCGCCAGCGAAATCAAAGCCGACACCCTGGTGGTCGGCGGCGGTGTCGCCGGTATCACCACCGCTATCGAGACAGCCGAGATCGGCCGGCAGGTAATCCTGCTGGAGCGGCAACCCTCGCTGGGGGGACGGGTGGCGTCGATGAACCAGTATTTCCCCAAGCTGTGCCCGCCGAGTTGCGGCATCGAAATCAACCTCAAGAGGATTCGCATCAACCCGCATGTCCGGGTGATAACGCTGGCCGAGGTGGAAAAAATCTCCGGTTCGGCCGGTAATTACGAAGTGACGATCAAACTTAACCCTCGTTTCGTCAATGAGAAATGCACCGCCTGCGGCGATTGCGCCAAAGTCTGCGAAATCGAACGCGATAATGACTTCAATTACGGCATGGACAAGACCAAAGCTATCTACCTGCCGCATTTGATGGCTTACCCTTGTCGCTATGTCGTTGATCCACAATACGCCGCGGACGAACGGATGAAAAAATGCGCCGAGGCCTGTCAGTACGGCGCTATCGAACTCGATATGCAGCCGCGGACGATCACCGCCAAAGTCGGCGCTATCGTCTGGGCCACCGGCTGGAAACCATACGATGCCGCCAAAATCGATAATCTCGGCTTCGGCGTGGTACCGAACGTCATCACCAACGTGATGATGGAGCGGCTGGCGTCACACAACGGCCCCTCCGAGGGCAAAATCCATCGCCCATCGGACGGCAAGGAAGTGAAGAGCGTCGGTTTTGTGCAGTGCGCCGGTTCCCGCGACGACAACCACCTGCCCTATTGCTCAACTATCTGCTGCATGGCCTCCATGAAGCAGGCCACTTACGTGCGCGAGCAGTACCCGGAGGCGGAAATCCACCTGTTCTACATAGATGTCCGCTCGCCCGGACGCTGGGAAGACTTCTACATGAAGATGCAGAAAGACGAGAAGATGCATTTCCACCGTGGCAAGGTAGCCAAAATCGTTGACAACAACGGCAACCCGGTGCTGCACGCCGAAAACACGCTGACCGGCGAGATCACCGAAACCGAGGTCGAGCTGGCCATACTGGCGACCGGCATGGTGCCCAACACCGCCGATGAGCCGCCGCCGGTAGAAATAACTCGAGATGATTACGGATTTATTGTGTCCGAACCGACGGATGGTCTTATTGGAGCGGGCACGGTGGTACGGCCGATCGATGTTTCGGCCTCCATCCAGGACGCCACCGGAGCCGCCCTGAAAGCAGTAACCGCCGGGGCAGGGAGATAAGTGATGGAGACAAAAGTTGGTGTATATATCTGCAAAGGCTGTGAAATCGGATCTTCGGTCGATGTCGATAAGATAGTGACCGACGCCACCGCCAAAACGGCCGCGTGCAAGGCCCATGACATCCTGTGCTCCCCGGAGGGTGTTGATCTCATCAGGAGAGATATCAAGAGTGAAGAACTCAACCGGGTGGTGGTGGCCGGCTGCTCACTGAGAGTATTCCCGGAACTGTTTGATTTCGGTCCCAAGGTACTGACCGAGCGGGTCAATCTCCGCGAACACGTCGCCTGGTGCCATGAACCCAACGACGAAGATACCCAGATGCTGGCCGAAGACTACGTCAATGTGGGTATCGTCAAGTTGCAAAACAGCGAACCGCCGGAGCCGTATACCGAAGAAACCAGCAAGGATATCATGGTGGTCGGGGGCGGCATCACCGGCATGACGGCTGCCAAAGCGGCCGCAGCGGCCGGCTACAAGGTGCACCTGGTTGAAAAGGAAGCACAACTCGGTGGCTGGGCCACTAAGTTCCACAAAGTCTTCCCCAAACGGCCGCCGTATACGGAGCTGGAAGACTCCGGATATGTGCAACTGGCCCGGGAAGTCGAAAATGACCCCAATATCACTGTCCATAAATCAACAGTCGTGGCCAAAACCGCCGGACAACCGGGCAAACTGGAAGTGACCCTGCAAAACGGCAATAGCGGCCAGACGATAACCATCGGTTCCATTGTCCAGGCAACCGGCTGGAAACCTTATGACCCCCGGAAGCTCGGCAAATGGGGTTTCGGCGTCTCGCCCGATGTCATCACCAACATCCAGATGGAAGAAATGGCCGCCACCGGTGAAATCAAGCGACCCTCCGACGGCAAAGTACCCGCCAGCGTTGCTTTTATCCAGTGCGCCGGTTCGCGCGACGAGGAATATCTGCCTTACTGTTCGGCTGTCTGCTGTCGAGTATCGCTGAAGCAGGCGATGTATATCAGGGAGCACAGCCCGGACACCAAAGTCTATATCATTTACAAAGATCTGCGGTCGCCGGCTCAGTATGAGCGTTTCTACGCCCACGCCCAGGACGACGACGCTCTTTTCCTGACCAAAGGTGAGCTCGCCGGCGTCAGCAAGACGGCCGACGGCAAACTGGCTATCCGGGTCGAAGAGACGCTGCTGGGCGAAGACGTGACCATCAATGCCGAGATGGTGGTACTGGCCACCGGTATGGTGCCGACCACCAAGGTCGACGAAGATGAGAAAGATGAGACCGAACCTGACGCCCAGCCGGAAGGTGAGACCCCGGCAACGGCAGAAGCAACCCCAGACGGGCAAACCGCCGACGGCAAGAAAGAGGCCGAAAGCGCCGAGAAGGGCGCAAAAATCCTGAACCTGACCTATCGCCTGGGTACCGACCTGCCTACACTGAAATACGGTTTCCCCGATTCACACTTCATTTGTTTCCCCTACGAAACCCGACGCACCGGCATGTATGCGGCAGGGGCCGTGCGGATGCCGATGGACCTGAGCACCGCCGCCAACGATGCCTGGGGAGCAGCCCTTAAAGCCATACAAGCGGTTGAGTCAATAGCCAGGGGGGCGGCGGTGCACCCACGCGCCGGTGATCTGTCTTACCCGGACTTTTTCATGCAACGCTGTACGCAGTGCAAGCGCTGTACCGAGGAATGCCCCTTCGGAGCCCTGGACGAAGACGACAAGGGTAACCCTCTGCCCAATCCGTTCCGCTGCCGTCGCTGCGGTATCTGTTTGGGCGCCTGCCCGGAGCGCATTGTTTCCTTCAAGAACTACAGTATCAACATGATCTCGCAGATGATTAAGTGTATCCATATCCCGGACGAATTCGATGAAAAACCCCGTATCCTGTGCTTTGTCTGCGAAAACGACGCTCTCCCCGCAGTCGATATGGCCGGATTCAAGCGGCTTAAGTACAATGCTATGATCCGTATGATCCCACTGCGTTGCCTGGGATCAATCAATATCGTCTGGATCAGCGATGCTCTCGCCTCCGGTTTCGACGGGGTGATATTATTGGGATGCCAATCAGGCGACGACTACCAGTGCCACTTTATCCAGGGCAGCGAACTGGCCGAAGCCCGAATGGAAAACGTCCGCGAGAAGTTGAAACAACTGGTTCTGGAGGAGGATCGGGTCCAGGTACATGAACTGTCGATAACGGATTATGACCGGATACCCAAGATCTTGAATGACTTCCTGGAAGTGATTGAAACGGTGGGACCGAACCCGTATAAAGGTATGTAGGCCGGCAATCGCACCGGGAACACTGACCGGGCAAGTCTGTTGTGAGTAAGTAAGACCCGAACGGAAAGAGGAGATATGGTTACTGAGCAAGCTGTGATGGATGTCCTCGGCGGGATCAACGATCCTGAATTGAGAAGACCCCTGACTGAACTGGACATGGTTAAGTTCGTCAATGTCAACGGCAATGAAGTTACCGTCGGTATCACCCTGACCGTACCCGGCTGCCCGTTGAAAGCGAAGATTGTCGACGACATTACCGAAGGGGTTAAAAGCCTGGCCGAGGTCGATTCCGTCCACGTGGAATTCGACGTGATGACCGACCAGCAGCGTCAGAAGCTGCGTCAGAAACTAGGGCATGCTCAAAAAGGCTCTCAGCCGTCGGCCACCGTAAGCAATTTCGCCAAACGCTTTATTGCCGTTTCTTCCGGCAAAGGCGGTGTCGGCAAATCGACCGTCACGGCCAATCTCGCCGCTTCCCTGGCTCACCTCGGCCGCAAGGTTGGTCTGCTTGATGCTGATGTTTACGGTTTTTCCATTCCCGGTATGTTGGGCATCAAAGGTAAGCCGACCGCCATCGATGACAAGTTGGTTCCGTTGCGCTCAATCGATAACATGCAGGTCATATCGATGGGCTTTTTTGTCTCGGTGGACGAACCGGTGATCTGGCGTGGTCCCTTACTGCACAAGGCTATCAGCCAATTTCTCAGTGACGTTATGTGGGACAACGACCTGGACTACCTGTTTCTGGATCTGCCGCCGGGAACCGGTGACGTTACCCTTACTATCGCACAGGCTATTCCCTCCGCCGAAATGTTAGTGGTCACCACCCCCCAGGCCACAGCCACTGACGTGGCCGGCCGAGTAGCTAAGCTGGCGGAGAAAACGAAACTCAAAGTTATCGGTGTGGTAGAGAACATGTCTTACTATGACAACAATGGTCAAAAAGAATATATCTTCGGCAAAGACGGCGGCAAACAACTGGCTCTGCGTCTGGGAGTGCCGCTATTGGCACAACTACCCTTGATGACATCGATACGCGAAGGTTCCGACACCGGGCACCCCGTATCCATTGACGGTACCCCCCAAGAAGTGGCCATGTTTGAAAACCTCGCTCAGGCTATCGAACAGATGCCGGGCCGATAAACCTTTGCTAAAGATACTCTTCATTCGTCTGCTAATATAAACAGACCGCTTAGGCACCGGTGTCGGCCCGGGCAATGCCGATAACGTGTCGGCCTAACAACGCTTGATATAATCACTTCAGAAAATGAAGAAATAAATGACGGGGACGCCTTGACTGAGGTCTCAACCGGGTCTATCTAAGTGTGTGAAAGCTGTTGATTACCATGATGTTAGTAGCTTGTGGGCAGGTGATGCGGGGAGTTTCTTAGTCGCTTGTCGTGGTTTAGGTTAGCTTTTACCTCATTGTTGTAATTTGTTGATAACTTGTGGGTGGCGGGTTGCCACCCCTGAGAATTAAGAGAGTAGGGATAAATGACACACCGGTGGCTGCCAAGCAGCTTGGTCCATAACTTAGCGGGGGAATTTTAATGATTACACCAGAAACCGCCAACTCACCGGAATGGAAAGACTGCCTGTTGTACATTTCGCGTCGACTGACAGAACAGTCGTTTAACACCTGGTTCAAGCCGACGAAGGGCAAATTAAACGGTGAAGGAAAGTTCACGATTACCGTTCCCAACCAGTTCGTAGCCGATTGGATTAACAGCCACTTTGGTGACCTCATCAATGAAGCCTTCACTGAGGCACTAGGGCATCAATACAACGTAGTCTACCTGGCCAGTGGTATTAGCCGTTCCGAGGAACAGGAATTTCTCAATCTGGAAACTTTACCTGTTACGCCGGCTGGTGGTCCCGAAGTTGGGCAACCAACGGCCGGGGGGGTACCCAGCCAGTGTAATCTCAACGCCAAGTATGATTTTGACTCACTGGTGGTGGGTGGTTTTAATGAGTTTGCCTGTGCCGCCTCAATGGCGGTTGCGGAGGCTCACGGACTGTCCAAGTACAATCCGCTGTTGATTTATGGCGGTACGGGGCTGGGTAAGACACACATTGTTCAGGCTATCGGTAATTCCATTCTGGCTAACTTTCCCTCTAAAAGAGTAATTTATGCCACTTCTGAGAAGTTCACCTCGGATTTCATCGCCGCCATCTCCGACCGTTCAATCTCTGATTTTACCCGGATGTATCGAAATGTCGACGTGCTGATTATCGACGATATCCAGTTCTTTAGCGGTAAGGAATCAACACAGGAGCAGTTTTTTCATACTTTTAATACTCTCCACCATCTGGGTAAACAGATTATTCTGACTTCAGATCGATCCCCGAAGGAAATCAAAGGTCTGGAGGTTCGTCTGTTATCCCGTTTCTCCTGGGGACTGGTAACAGATCTTCAGGCGCCGGACCTGGAGAACCGTATGGCCATCCTGCAGAAAAAGCTGGAATCTGAAGGCATCAGTGTACCTGGAGAGGTGGTGCGGCTGATTGCCGACAGAATCTCTACCAACATTCGAGAACTGGAGGGGGCGCTGATTCGTCTGCTGGCCTATGCTTCACTTAAAGGAGTTCCGGTTGACGCGGAATTAGCCCACAAAGTGCTCGCGGATAACCTTACGCTACAGCGTCGGGAGGTGACCATTAAGAGGATTCAGGAAAAAGCCGCGGAGATTTTTCATATCGAGATCGAAATGATGCAAGCCAAGAAAAAAACATCCCACATCGCGCTGGCTCGACAGGCTGCCATGTATCTCTCCCGTTGCCTAACCGACAGTTCTCTTAAAGTTATCGGTGCTGCTTTTGGCGGACGTGATCACTCCACGGTAATTCACGCCTGCGATCTGATTACTAAACGGATGGCTAACGATCCGGGTTTTCGAACAAAGATCGACCAGCTGTCAGCATCTTTACTTTATTAGACAGTTGTGGGTAAGTAATGTGTATAGATGTTGGAAATCCCGTGTGTCATCAGGTTGTCATCAAACCAGGTCAGTTGTTCACGAGCTATCAGTACATAATGGGGAAAGACTCTAAATGAGATATAGGATTAAACCATTGGTATTACAGTCAAAGTTACGTCATATAACGACGGAGATACAAGTATTAACATATCCAGAGCCTTTATTAATAAAATTATATATATAAAAGATAATGAATAGTTATTATTAGCTGTGGAAAAAATCTAAAAGAGGAAAATATCGATGAAATTCTCCATACCAAAATCCAAGCTGAGTGGGTATATGCAATATATCCTGCAGGTAGTTCCCACTAAATCAACGCTGCCGATATTAACGAACATTCTCATTGAAGCGCTGGAGAACAAGATCAAACTTTCCGCGACCGATCTTGATATATCGATATCAACCTCTATCGACTGTGTGGTAAACAAGAAAGGATCCATTTCGATGCCGGCTCGTATCCTTTTTGACATAGTCAAAGAACTACCCGAGACGGAAATAAGCTTCGAAACCAGCGGTACCCGGGTGGAGATAAAAATACCTAACGGCTCCTATCGAATCGGCACCGTAGCGGCGGAAGATTTCCCAAAACTGCCGGCGGTAAACACGAAGAAGGAAATTCGGATTAGCGGGATGGACCTGATTAAGATGATCCGCAAGACGACTTTTGCCTGCTCTGATGATGAAACGCGGCCGGCCTTGAACGGGGTGTTGTGGCAGACGAAAGGCGATCAAATGCAAATGGTGGCCACCGATGGCCATCGGCTGGCAAAGTTTGCGGTGGAGAACAAGAAACTAAAAGGGCTGCACGAGGACGTTATAATTCCCCCCAAAGTGCTGGACCTTATTCCCAAACTGCTGCCCGGGGATAGCAGCGACGTGGGTATCATATTCGGCGAGAACAATATCATCTTTAATATGGGTGACATCATTCTCAGTTCACGGCTTATTGAAGGCCCCTATCCAAGTTTTGAGCAGGTGATACCGGTAGATAACGACAAGAAAATAGCGGTATCAAAAAATGATTTGGCCGGCGCGGTCCGACGGGTATCAATTCTATCCAATGCACTCACTCACCAGGTAAAGTTCAGTATAAAAAAGAACCTGCTAACGCTATCCACGGCCAACGCAGATATGGGTGGTGAAGGCAAAGAAATGATCGAGTGTGACTATACCGGTGATGAAATTGAACTTGGTTACAACGCTACGTATATCACTGACGTGCTGAGTAAGATAGACGGTGAAGAGGTAATTTTTGAACTTTCTTCGGCGGTGGCGGCGGCCCTGGTCTACAGCCCGGAGGTAAGTAAGGAAGAGTTTCTCTGCCTGGTGATGCCCCTGCGGTTGTCTGACTGAGTGCGACCGACCGGTTGTTAAAAAACACAGAGCGAAAGAAAAAAAGGTTACAGCTTTGTTTTCTCCGTCATGGCAGTGAAAGGATGACACCGGTTACGGGGGCAGGTATCGTCCATATAGGGTGTTGGAGTATTACGGTTTCACTTGATCCGTGAACCGACATGACCGGGACCTGTTTATGAGATAATATCTGGACATCTGCCGTTGCTTGTGATTTGGTTCATGAATATAACACACCTTTCGATTGCCAACTTTCGTAATTTTGCGCAACTGTCGGCAAACTTTTCACCCACGGTAAATATTTTCTATGGAAATAACGGCGCCGGTAAAACCAACTTACTGGAAGCGCTATTCGTGCTTTGCCTGGGACGTTCGCAGCGACGAGCGGCAGACATGGTTCTGTTGCGTCACGGTCAGGAAGTTTACCGACTGGAAGGTGCAATAGAGTGTCGGGGTAGAAGCAGCAAGGTCGCGGTGGCCTATCAAAAAGGGGCCCGCCGCAAGGTTACTATCGATAACGTAGAAGTGCCGATCGCCGAATTGTATGAGGCCCACGCCGCGGTAACACTGGGGCCGGAGGACGGCCAGATACTGTCCGGACCACCCTCGGTACGACGCAGCTTTCTGGATATTTATCTTTCGCAGTATTCACGTTCCTACCTGTCCCACCTGATGGATTACCAGAGAGCTTTGCTGCAGAAAAACGCCTGCCTAAAAGCGGATGGCGATACCACACCCTTTGACAGCTTACTAATTAACCATGGCGCCGAGGTTATGGCCGCGCGGCAGCACTTTATTAACCGGATGGACGACCTGGCGGGAGACTACTACGCCGGTATCACTGGCGGGGATCAGTTGTCGCTGATTTATCAGCCATCGTTTTCTCTCGATGACAGTGACCCCGACGTTTCGACGATCCATCGCCTGTTCGAGACGGCCCTGGTACGGCAGCGTCGGCGCGAGTCACTGCTGAAAGTTTCCCTTATCGGCCCCCATCGTGACGAGATTATGTTTCAGATAGGTAATTACCCGGCCCGCACCTACGGCTCACAGGGGGAATGCCGCACAGCCGCCATAGCTCTCAAACTGGCCGTTTATTGCTGGCTGCGTGATGCTCGCAAAATCAAACCGGTGCTGCTGCTGGATGAAGTGTTTGCCGAACTGGACCGGCAACGGGCGGAAGAACTGATGCAATCATTGGGGGATTTCGGTCAGTTGTTTGTGACTACGGCAGTTGAGCCGCCAGAGGGCTTGGCGGCTAAGGGCAGAAACTTCAGAATCCACCAGGCGACAATAAAGGATATGAGTTGAATGAGTGGACTGGCGATTCGCAATCTCGGCAAGTCTTTCGATGGCGTTGAGGTACTTCGGGACATCTCCTTCGAATTGGCCGGTGGTGAACTGCTGGTACTGCTGGGACCATCCGGTTGTGGTAAGACGACTCTGTTACGGCTGGTGGCCGGACTGGAGGAGGCTGACCGGGGAGAGATTTACATTGCCGATCGGCGCGTCGATCAACTCCGTCCGCGGGACCGCAACGTGGCCCTGGTGTTTCAGAACTACTCCCTCTATCCTCACATGACAGTGGCGAAAAACCTGGCTTTTCCTCTGCAGGTGGCCCGGGTTGGTCGTGGGGAAAGAGACCGTCGAGTCCTGCAGGTAGCCGAAACTTTGGGCCTGGCCGACAGGCTCGAGGCCTACCCGGCGCAGCTTTCCGGCGGCCAGCGGCAGCGGGTGGCTCTCGGTCGGGCAATAATCCGCCAACCGGCATTGTTTCTTTTTGACGAACCATTGTCAAATCTCGATGCTGATCTTCGGGTGAGGATGCGACGGGAGATCGTGCAGTTGCAAAAAAAGCTCAAGACTACTGCAATTCACGTTACACATGACCAGGCGGAAGCCCTGACTATGGGAGATCGCATCGCCCTGCTTCACGAGGGACGAATTATTCAAATCGGTTCACCGCAGGAACTATATGGCGACCCGGTCAATCGGTTCGTAGCGGAGTTTATCGGGTTTCCAAAAATCAATCTCGTGCCGGCTCGCATAGAGAAACAAGTGCTCATTCCATTTGGAGTTATTCTGGTAAATCAGCAACGACAGGCCGACCGATTGCTGGTCGGCATTCGACCGGAACAGATCAGTATCACGCCGGACGGCGAGTACGTTGCGACGGTGGCATCGTCGGAGTACCTGGGCGGACAGTATGTGGTGACGTTGTCATTTAAGGGGGAATCACTCACGGTAGCCAACTGCCCGACGCAACTGTCACCGGGGCGAACGGTCAACTTCACTTTCAATGTGCGGGACCTGCTCTTTTTTGATTCCGATACCGGTCGACGACTGGACCGGGAGTAGTCGGCGATGGCGGCGGAGCCCGGACAGCACAATGATGCCGCCCATGGGAAATGTCGCTATAGTTTCAATCCCTACCGTCAACAGGCTCCACGGTGGGATGATGAGACCAACGCCGCTTTCGAGCGGGACGACATCGCCGCCGTTCACCAGTCGATTCCTGAGTACCGGCCGACTCCGCTGTATTCTCTGCCGTCATTGGCGAAGAGGCTTGGTATCGGGCGGATACTGGTCAAGGACGAGTCACACCGTCTGGGGCTGAAGGCATTTAAGGTTCTGGGGTCATCTTATGCCATCTACCGCTTTCTTAAACGCTATATCAGGGAACATGGGGCAGCAGAGTGTGAGCCGGCGGCTTTCTACCATGAAGGCGCTGATTTGGTTGAGCCGGGCCGGTTCACTTTCTGCACGGCCACTGACGGCAACCATGGCCGCGGCGTGGCCTGGACGGCGCGGAGACTGGGTCAAAAGGCGACCATCTTTGTACCGCGAGACACGGTAAGTGCCAGAATCGACGCTATTGCCGCCGAAGGTGCTGTGGTAACGGTAGTTGACGGAACCTACGATGACGCGGTTGTCGCGGCCGCACGGGCGGCGGAGAAAAATGGCTGGCAGATAATTTCCGATACTTCGTGGCCGGGTTATACCGAGATTCCATGCTGGGTCATGGCCGGGTATCTGACATTGTTTCGGGAAGTAAACCAGACGGATGGAGCGGACCGGGTAGATGTGGTTATAGTCCAGGGCGGAGTGGGCGCGCTGGCGGCGGCGGCGGGATGGTACTATCGTCAGGAAAGGATGCGATCCGATATCAGGCTGGTGGTGGTTGAACCGGTCGAGTCCGACTGCCTTTTGGAGTCTGTGCTCTCCGGAGGTCAACCGGCGGCCACCCGTGGTGATCAGCAAACAATAATGGCCGGTCTCAACTGCGGGCAACCCTCGCCGGTCGCCTGGCCGCTGGTGCGCGATAGTTTTGATTTGTTCCTGTCAATACCCGATGAGTCTTGTGTCAATGCGATGAGAACGTATTACCACCCGGACGGCTCCGACCCGCCTGTCGTTTCCGGTGAATCCGGCGCCGCCGGCCTGGCGGCGCTGCTGGATATTTGCCGGTATGATTCTCTGACAGCAGTTCGTGAGCGGCTTGATTTGACGCCGGGGTCGACCATTCTGCTGCTTAACACCGAGGGAGACACCGACCCGGTTTTGTTCAGCAAAGTGGTGATCGACGGTAAGACATTGTAGATTAAATCCTGTCAGGCCGTGCCAAAAGTTCACTATTCAGCCAGGTCTTGGCTCGCTTCCGGGCTAGGTGTGACCCGACGCGCGGTCAGGAATCCTTTCCTGACCGTACTAAATGCAGCCGTCACGAAAGGATTCATGACGGCGCAAGAAAAGAAGGTTTTGTTGTCACCCTGAGCGGAGTCGAAGGGTGAATGGTATCAGTAATGATAAGCCACCCCCAACTTCGTCGTCAGCAAGACTTAAACGAACCAACTTATGCCATATTCCCCCGGAGGTTTTACATCTTTGTTCTTGCCGCCATTGGGCAAAAGCAGCCGGCCGCTATCAACTTGATTTTGGCCGCCGGTTGCATTAAATTCATTGTCAAATATACAGTTGGAGAATTGCCGGCATGTTCTCAAAGAAGTTGCTCGATAGCCTCAAGGTACGTCTCGGCCAGTGGGATAAAACGGCCATAAAAACCCGCAATCGCAAGTCGATGCCCAAGTATTTCACCGTCTCGGGCGTTGACATAGACGAGCTTTACACTCCCGATTCGATCGCGGGTGGCGACCGGGACCAGCACTACTGGGACCATATCGGTCTGCCGGGGGAGTTTCCCTATACCCGGGGGGTGCACCACACTATGTACCGCACCCGGCTGTGGACGATGCGCCAGTTTGCCGGAATGGGCACCCCGCGCCAGACAAACCAGCGGTTCCATTACCTGCTGAAACAGGGCGGCACCGGTCTGTCGACGGCCTTCGATATGCCGACCCTGATGGGCTACGATTCCGACCACTACCACGCACTCGGTGAGGTCGGTAAATGCGGCGTAGCGGTCGACTCGCTGGCCGATATGGAGATCATTTTCGATGGGATCGACCTGGCGAAAGTCTCGACCTCAATGACTATCAACTCTCCCGCTTCGATGGCGCTGGCTATGTACCTGGCGGTGGCCGAAAAGCAGGGGGTACCGTTTGACCAGGTACGGGGGACACTCCAGAACGACATTCTCAAAGAGTACATGGCGCAGAAGGAGTTCATCTACCCGCCGCAGCCGTCCATTCGCCTGATAACCGACCTGATGGAGTTCTGTACCAACCACGTTCCCCAATGGAACACGATTTCTATTTCCGGCTATCACATCCGGGAGGCGGGCTCCACGGCCGTGCAGGAGTTGGCATTCACGTTGGCCGACGGATTTCAATATATCGAGTCGGCTATCGAGGCGGGTCAGAAAGTCGACGACTTTGCTCCGCGACTGTCGTTTTTCTTTAACGCCCACTCCGATTTCTTCGAAGAGATCGCCAAGTACCGGGCGGCGCGACGTATCTACGCCAAACGGATGCGCGACAAATATAAGGCCAAAGACCCCCGGAGCTGGCTGTGCCGTTTTCATACCCAGACGGCCGGTTGCTCACTGACTGCTCAGCAGCCGGAGAACAATATCGTGCGGGTGGCGCTGCAGGCGCTCTCTGGCGTGCTGGGCGGTACCCAGTCGTTGCACACCAACTCGATGGATGAAACGCTGGCCCTGCCGAGTGAAAAAGCGGTGACGATCGCACTGCGCACGCAGCAGATAATCGCTTACGAAAGCGGAGCCGCCAATACTATCGATCCGCTGGCCGGGTCGTATTTTATCGAGGCGCTGACCGACAAGATGGAAGCCGAGGCGGAGAAGTATTTTGAGGAGATCGAGCGTCGCGGTGGTGTCGTGGCCTGTGTCGAGGAAGGCTTTTTCCAGCGGGAGATCGCCAGGTCGGCCTACCGTTTCCAGCGCGAGATCGAGAAAGACGAGCGCAAAATTGTCGGCGTGAACGATTTCGTAATGGAAGATGAAGAGATCGACATACCGATCCTGAGAATCGACAAGCAGGTAGAACAGCAGCAGGTGGCGTTTGTAAAGAAAATTCGTGCCCAGCGTGACAACGGGGCAGTTCAGGCAGCGCTGGCCAATCTCAAGGCGGTTGCTGAGGGTGACGGCAACACTTTCGAGGCGATCCTGGAATGCAGCCGTAAGTATGCTACGCTGGGTGAGATGTGTGATGTCCTGCGCGAGATCTGGGGTGAATACGTGGAACCGGCCTCAGCCATGCAACCGGGGTAGGGGGGGTAGAAACCGATGGAACCTGATTTCGATAAAATCTGCTTTGTGTTGATGCCGTTCGGGGAAGAGGGTACACCTGAACGGGAACAGCTCGACGACATATACGAGAATATCATTAGAAGGGCCGTCGAGGAATCCGGGCTGGGGCTTAAATGCGTTCGAGCAGATGAGATCACGCGCTCGGGCTCAATCATTGATGATATAATTCTCTATGCTGCAAAATCAAGAATTGTAATAGCTGACTTGAGCGGTAGAAATGCGAATGTGTTTTACGAATTGGGAATACGTCACTCATTTTCCGGTAAAACGATTTTACTGGCACAGTCTAAGAATGATCTACCTTTTGACATCATGCCGATGAGAACGATTATATACTCAAAAGAGACTCTCAAAAAAGCCGAGAATGCCAGATGCAAGCTTGTACGTTTCCTAGAATCTACAGAACGTAATTCACCACCCAGTGTATCTCCAGTGCTATCAATAATCAAGGATGTAAAGGTATCCAAAGAGACCACGCTCGAAGAGGCTAGGTTTCTCAAGAGGCTAAATTTCTTTCTAGGGCATAGGGAAAAGAGGCATTATGACCTTGATGGGCTTCCCACATGTTTCAAGTATTACGTATGGGGTGGGGGTTTTGGGATTGACTTTTTTGGTTTACCCGAACGGCTGCTCGCAGTGTACACGGTATTAAATGCCGAACTTGCTATTTCAGAGTTTCACTTCGATGTCCTAGATCTCGTGTATACGCATGTATACAGGAGTGGAGTAAAGACGCTGAATCTGCTCTATGCAATAGACATGGCGGTGAGTGACCACCATGAATTCACTGCTGAGATATATGGTTCCCTGAGTCGTGGCCTTAGTAGTAAAAAGATTATGAGCCGAGCCCATACTGAAGGATTGGACATTGTTCGTGGAGAAGGTGATTCACAAACGAAAACGAATCTATCTGTAGTTGTATCAATCTTTGACAGAATGAAGATGTTACAATTTGAAAAAGAAATCGGAATTCACTGATAGCACAATTAATGATTAATGTCATTTCAATACACAGCAAGATGAGAAGCAATGCCTAAGCAAAAAATCAGAGTTCTCTTAGCCAAGCCCGGTCTGGACGGACATGACCGGGGTATCAAAGTAATCGCCGCGGCGCTGCGAGACGCCGGGATGGAGGTGATCTATACCGGCCTGCGGCAGACGCCGCCGATGATTGTCGACGCCGCCATCCAGGAAGATGTCGACGCTATCGGGGTGTCGATCCTGTCGGGGGCGCACATGACGCTGTTCCCGGCTATCCTCGACGAGTTGAAAAAGAAAGAAGCGAGTGACATCATGCTCTTCGGCGGCGGGATTATCCCCGACGACGACAAAGAGGAACTGGAGAAGATGGGTGTGGCCAAAATCTTCACACCCGGTGCGCCGACCGAGGCGGCGATTGCGTTTCTCCGGGAGGCGATCGGCAAGAAGAAATCCGGCTAAAAACAGCACGACTGGTTCGGAACCGGATGGCATGAAAAAGGTGAGCAGGCAGATAAGCAGGCACAAATGAAGTTTGGTGATTTTGAAATACGCTCATTCGTTGAGCAGAAATTTCGGCTCGATGGTGGCTCCATGTTCGGCGTGATACCCAAAGTCATCTGGCAAAAAACACTGCCGGCCGATGAGCATAATCGCATTCCGATGCAGACTAACATTTTCGTACTCGTGGCACACGGCAAGAATATAATCTTTGACGCCGGTCTGGGCGACACATTGTCGGAGAAGGAGTGTACAATCTATAGCACCGATGGTGTCTCGCGGATGGAGACAGGGCTGGCGTCGCTGGGCCTGACACCGGACGACATCGACTATGTAATACTAACCCATCTGCACACCGATCATGCCGGGGGTGCAGTGAAACTCGTTGACGGTGAGTATGTGCCCCGTTTTGCGAACGCGAAGTACCTCATCGAGAAAAACGAGTGGCAGGACGCCACCAACCCGGATGAACGGACGGCAGCGGTGTATATCCCGGAGCGTTACCACGCTCTGCGTGACGCCGGACAGGTGGAGTTCATTGATGCCGACACGGAACTGTTTCCCGGCATTAGGGCCGTCCACACCGGCGGGCACACGAAAGGGCACTTTGCCCTGCAGATAGAATCCGGCGGTCGTCAGGTGTGGTACTACGCCGACATCTATTGCACTTCGCATCACATGAAGGTGCCATATATTCCGGCGGCTGACCTGTTCCCGTTGGAGTCGATGGCTGTCAAGCGGCAGACGTTGCCTCAGATTATCGGCGATAGTATAGTGATGGCGTTTGACCATGATATTGATATCCCATTGGGAACGGTGCATGAGGAAGAGAAAAAGATCACGGTGACCGGTGTTACGTAAGGAGATAGAGAAGGGGCAGATGTGGACATCTGTCACCCACGAAACTGAAGAGATACTATGTCGCTTGAAGAAAAACTGAATAAGCTGGAGCAGATGCGTGCCGAGGCCAAACTTGGCGGCGGTCAGAAACGTATCGACGCCCAGCACAAAAAAGGCAAACTGACCGCGCGCGAGCGGATCGAGCTGTTGGTGGACGCCAACTCGTTTGAAGAGTTTGATATGTTCGTTACCCACCGCTCGTCCGATTTCGGCCTGGCCGAGAACAAAATCCTCGGCGACGGCGTTATCACCGGCTGCGGTAAAATCAACGGCCGACTCGTCTATATCTTCTCGCAGGACTTCACCGTCTTCGGCGGATCGCTGTCGGAGGCGCACGCCGAGAAGATTTGCAAGATCATGGACATGGCTATGAAAGTCGGAGCGCCGGTGATCGGTCTGAACGATTCCGGTGGAGCGCGTATCCAGGAAGGGGTGGTGTCGCTGGGCGGGTATGCCGACATCTTCCTGCGCAACACGCTGGCATCCGGGGTGGTGCCGCAGATATCGGCTATCCTCGGTCCCTGTGCCGGTGGGGCGGTCTACAGCCCGGCTATTACCGACTTTGTCCTGATGACCAAGGGGACGTCGTACATGTTTGTGACCGGTCCCAACGTCGTCAAGACGGTCACACACGAAGTCGTCACGGCCGAAGAGTTGGGCGGTGCGGTAACACATGCCACCAAGTCGGGCGTGGCGCACTTTGCCTGCGAGAATGAAGCTGACGTCATCGCCAGGCTCAAAAGACTGCTCCAGTACATCCCGCAGAACAACTGCGAGGACCCGCCCTCAGTGGAGTGCAGCGACCCGCTCGACCGCGAAGACGAAGAACTCAACCGGGTCGTGCCGGAAAACCCCAACCAGCCGTACGATATCAAGGATGCCATCAACCGCGTCGTCGATAACGGCTCGTTCATGGAGGTGCACGAGGAGTTTGCGCAGAATATCGTGGTTGGTTTTGCACATTTGGGCGGGCGCTCGATCGGTATCATTGCTAATCAACCGGCGGTGCTGGCGGGTGTGCTGGATATAAACTCGTCGAAAAAAGGCGCGCGGTTTATTCGTTTCTGCGACGCGTTCAATATCCCGCTGCTGACATTCGAGGACGTGCCCGGTTTCCTGCCGGGTACCGACCAGGAGCACGGAGGTATAATCAAGGAAGGCGCCAAGCTGCTGTATGCCTACTGCGAAGCAACGGTGCCGAAGGTGACCGTTATTACCCGCAAGGCCTACGGCGGCGCTTACGACGTTATGAACAGCAAGCACGTGCGCGGCGACATGAACTATGCCTGGCCGACGGCCGAGATCGCCGTGATGGGACCGCAGGGAGCGGCAGAGATCATCTTCAAACACGACATCGCTGCCGCCGATGATCCCCAGGCCGAGTTGCAGAGTAAAACGGAAGATTACCGGGCGCGGTTCGCCAACCCGTTTTCCGCTGCGGCACGTGGATATATCGATGACGTCATCGAGCCGAAAACAACGCGTCCGCGCTTGATTCGCGCTTTTGAGATGCTGGAAACGAAAAAGGATAACAACCCACCCAAGAAACATGGGAATATACCGTTGTAGATACAGTGGTGTCGGGCGACTCTGCCCGACGTGTGGTTGTGAAGTAGGGCAAAACCCGAAGCGGTTTTGCCTTTTGGGACAAATCAAGAGAACGGCAGAACCACTAAGGGATTCTGCCCTACTGGACTGAGGAGAGATGCCAGCCAAGATAAACAAGATCCTCATCGCCAACCGGGGGGAAATCGCCGTGCGGGTGATGCGTGCCTGTCGTGAGATGGGGATTACCTCGGTGGCGGTTTTCTCCGACTGTGACCACACCGCCTACCACGTCCGCATGGCCGACGAAGCGTATCATATCGGCCCGGCGCCGTCGACCGAAAGCTACCTGGTCCATGACAAGATCATCGATGCCGCCGGGAAATCCGGCGCTGATGCCATCCATCCCGGCTACGGTTTCCTGGCCGAGAACGCCGAGTTCGCCCAACGCTGTGTCGATGAGGGGATAATATTTATCGGGCCGACAGCGGACACGATTCGTCTCCTCGGTGACAAGCTGCGGGCACGAGAAACCGCCCTCAAGGCAGGTTTGCCGGTGACGCCGGGGGTGGAACTCGGCGCCGATGATGATCTCGATACTATCCGGAACAAAGCCGACCGCGTCGGTTATCCGGTGCTGGTGAAAGCAGCTGCCGGTGGCGGCGGTAAAGGGATGCGGGTTGTGGAGTCGCCGGAACTTCTGGCCGAAGCGCTGGAGTCGGCCGGCCGCGAGGCGGCTTCGGCATTTGGTGACGGTCGCGTCTACCTGGAGAAGTACCTGGCCCGTCCGCGTCACATCGAAATACAGATATTGTGTGATCAGCACGGCAACTGCGTTCATCTGGGTGAGCGTGAATGTTCCATCCAGCGTCGGCATCAAAAGGTGATCGAGGAGTCACCATCGCCGATCATGACCGGGGAAATGCGCCGCGAGATGGGGGCCGCGGCGGTGCGGGTAGCTAAAGAGAGCGGCTATGTCGGTGCCGGGACGGTTGAGTTTCTGGTCGACGAGGATCTGTCATACTACTTTCTCGAAGTCAACACGCGCCTGCAGGTGGAACACCCGGTGACGGAGATGGTCACCGGACTCGATCTGGTAAAAGAACAGATCAATATCGCCGCCGCCGGCAAATTGCCTTTTTCCCAGGACGATATTGCGCTGTCGGGACATGCTATCGAGTGTCGCATCTATGCCGAAGATCCGCAAGAGGGATTTATGCCGTCAACGGGCACTCTTAAGAATTACCGGCTTCCGGCCGGGCCGGGGGTGCGGGTGGATTCGGGTGTGGTGATCTTTTCCGAGATTCCCGTCTACTATGATCCGATAATCGCCAAGCTGATTGCCTGGGGACGCGACCGCGACGAAGCGATCAGTCGGGCACAAAGGGCATTGGAAGAATACCGCGTGTCCGGAGTCAAGACAACGATCGGTTTCCACCGGGTGGTACTGGACAACGAACGATTCAAAGCGGGTGAGTTGTCGACTAAGTTTCTGCAGGAGGAGTATCCCGATCACAACTACCGGGTGCTTGATGACGACCTGCGCCGGGATGCCGCCATCGTGGTGGCGCTCGATACATATACTAAAGAACGGAAGATCGCGATTGGGTCTCAGCGCCGAGAGCAGTCGTTATCCGGATGGTCATCGTTTCATCGCCGCCGGAGCCTGCGCACGTTTGCGGGGAGTCGCTGATGGCGCACTACCTCGTCCGAGTCGACGGCAAAGAGTTCGAAATCAAGCTTGAGCGACGGGCTGGCAGTTACGTTGTGCTTGTCAACGGACGCAAGACGGAGGTTGTTTGCCATCGACTTGGCGAAAGCCGCTCACTATTGCTGATAGATAATAAATCACACGAAGTAGACGTCCGCGCCAACGGTTATGACAGCCACAAGATTGTCTTTATGAAAGGGATGGAGATTCCGGTCGAAATCGAGGACTACAATTTAGCGCAATTGCGTAAGACAACCGGGATGTCGTCACGGGCGGCGGTGGCGCGTAAACTGACAGCGGCTATGCCCGGCCTGGTGGTACAGGTAAAAGTCCAGCCGGGAGATAAGGTCCGCCGGGGCCAGACGCTGCTGGTGCTGGAGGCGATGAAGATGGAGAACATCATCAAGGCTCCCGACGAGGCAACTATCAAGGCGGTTTACGTGCATGACGGCAAGTCGGTGGAGAAGGGCGACAAGCTGATGGAGTTCGAATAGGTGGCGGACGAATCCCGAAAGACAACGTCGGGTATTGAGATCCCGATCGTCGTGACCGCAGGTGATCCCCTAAGGGACAATTACCCCGCGCCTTCGCCGGGGCAGTATCCCTACACGCGCGGTGTTTATGCCGATATGTACCGGGGTCGGTTGTGGACGATGCGCCAGTATGCCGGATTCGGCTCCGCCGAGGAAACCAACCGTCGTTTCAAGTACCTGCTTGACAAAGGTCAGACCGGGTTGTCGGTGGCTTTTGACCTGGCCACGCAGATCGGCTACGACTCCGACCACCCGATGGCATCCGGGGAAGTGGGCCGCACCGGGGTGGCTATCGATTCCCTGCACGATATGGAAACGCTTTTTGACGGCATTCCGCTGGACAAAGTGTCGACGTCGATGACGATCAACTCCACGGCCGTAATCCTGTTGGCCATGTACGTTACCGTGGGCAGAAAGCAGGGGGTGTCATCCAAAAACCTCACGGGTACGGTCCAGAACGATGTGCTCAAGGAGTTTATCGCCCGGGGTACTTATATCCTGCCACCGGAGCCGTCGATGAAAATCATCACCGACATTTTTGCCTGGGCCAACAAGTATCTGCCCCGTTACAACACTATCTCGATTTCCGGTTACCATATCCGCGAGGCCGGTGCTACCGCCGCGCAGGAAGTGGCTTTCACCCTGTCGAACGCTGTCGCCTATACCGAAGCGGCGCTCTCGGCCGGGCTGGATATCGACCGGTTCGCGCCCCGGCTGTCGTTTTTCTTTGCGGCCCACAATGACCTGTTCGAGGAAGTGGCCAAGTTCCGCGCGGCACGTCGGATATGGGCGCAGATAATGAAAGAACGCTTCGGCGCCAAAAACGAGCGGTCACTGTTGCTGCGCTTCCACGCGCAAACCGGCGGTTCCACCCTGACCGCCCAGCAGCCGGAGAACAATATCGTCCGGACGACCGTCCAGGCACTGGCGGCCGTGTTGGGTGGAACGCAATCGCTGCATACCAATGCCTACGATGAAGCACTGGCCCTGCCGACCGAAAAATCGGTCGCCATCGCCCTGCGAACGCAACAGATTCTGGCCCACGAATCAGGCGTGGCAGCCTCGGCCGATCCGCTCGGTGGCTCGTACTACGTGGAGTACCTCACCCGGGAACTGGAGAAAGAAATCCATTCCCTGATGGATTCCGTTGAGGAAAAGGGCGGCTCGGTGCGCTGTATTGAAAGCGGCTACTTCCGGGACGAAATCGCTCGCTCGGCCTACCGATACCAGAAGAGCGTGGAAGATAAGTCCGCGGTGGTGGTCGGTGTCAATCGGTTTGAGTCAGATGGGACAGAGTTGCCCGGTATCTTAAAACTTGATCCTCAACTCGAACAGAAGCAGGTTGAGGAACTCAAGCGGCGATGTGCCGACCGTGATGCTGATAAGGTGAGCCGCGATCTGCGGCTCCTGAAGGAGTCAGCCGTGGCCGGTGAAAACATTGTGGAACCTGTGATACATGCGGTGGAGAACTATGCTACGGTGGGAGAAATTTCAGATGTCTTTCGGCAAGTGTGGGGTGAATACCATGAGACCGGTGTCTAACGCAACGCTGTTATTATTATTCGGAATCATAGCTTTCTTTTTAGGGACATGCGGCAAGGAAAGTGGTTCCGAAAATAAGACCGTCGACACCGTTGCCGTGCAGCAAGTCACCGACAGTCTTTCCGAGAAAGATCGTATAGAGGGAATGCTTAATGATGTCATGGACCGTCTGCGGTATGGTGACAAATCGGGATTGTATGATAACGAGTTTGAATACTTCACCGACGAAACTACTTTCGACGAGTATCTCGGGATGGGACAGGTCCGCTGGGCTAATGCCGACACTCTCACCTTCATCGAAGTGCGACATATCGAGTTCTTCGACCGGGACTCGGCCCTGGTCGATGTCACCGTTCACTTTGAAGGACCGACCGGACAGAAATCGTTTCTGCGTGAGAAGCTGCAGATTTTCTATCACCGGGGCCGCTGGATCAAACCGACGGTTACCTCCATTGACCTGCAGATGGCATACGAGGGTATGATACGAGTAGCCGACTCGGCCGCGGCGATTGAGGAAGAAGAGGCCGGGCAGCCGTAGTATGGATAAACCCCTGGTTTCACACATAGGTATCGCCGTAAAAGATCTTGAGAAAGCCGTGGCACGCTACCGGTTGTTGACCGGTTGCGATCGGCCTCAAATTGAGGAGGTACCTCGACAGAAGGTCAGGGTAGCTATCTTCCCCACGTCCGAAGATTCCGACTCCGCCACTAACAGTCGCATCGAACTGGTGGCGCCCCTGTCCGGGGACAGCCCGCTGGCAACCTTTCTCTCCAAAAGGGGTGAGGGACTGCATCACGTCTGCATCTACGTGGACAATATCGATGAAAGGCTGTCACAATTGAAAGCTGCCGGGGTCCGGTTGATAGATCAGGAGCCGCAAGTGGGTGCCCAGGGCAGCAGGATTGCCTTTGTGCATCCCTCGAGCGCCAGCGGTGTTCTCGTTGAGCTTCAGGAAAGACGTCGGCGGGAATAACGAACCTCGGCGTCGGCGCCTCGAACGATTCTAAATGATTTCTTTAAGTCTTTGAACAATCAGGCCGGCTATGGCCTTCAGCATCTCTTTGTCATCGTTCGTGAAGAACGCCGGTTGATTGGAGTCGATGTCAATCTCACCCAGACAGGTGTCGCCATCCATGAGCGGCACCACGATTTCAGATCGAGTAGTTGTCGAGCAGGCCAAAAAGTGCGGGTCGGCGTTGACGTCGTCTACCACGATTGTCTTCTTTTGCGATGCGGCCGCACCACAGATGCCGCTGTTGAGTTCAATTCGTGTGTGGGACGTCTCCGGACCCACGTACGGTCCCACCTCGAGTACACCCCGGCGCATCATGTAGAAGCCGGTCCAGTCATAACCATCGGAGAAAGCGTCAATCAGTTGCACGGTAATCTTCAGGATGTCGGATTGTGTATGCTTGTCGGCGATAGCGGTGGTAACGTCGGCAATCAGTTCGGCCCGGTGTTTATCCATCAGAGTGTTTCCCGTACGGCTCGCAGGTTGTCCAGCGGGACTTCCGGCGGCACCGCACAACCGGGACCGATTATCAGGCGGCCGGCATCGTGGGCGGCCTTGAAGGCTTTGATCCGTCTGTGTACGTCGTCAGGGGTGCCCTTAAGCAGCCAGTCCTCGCCGTCGATGCCACCGACCAGGGTCCTCCCGGAAAGCAGCCGACCGGCTTGCTCCAGGGAAAGATTGGTCTCATCGTTACTGTCATAGTTGTACAACCGGCAGTTATAATCGATCTCGGCCAGTTGCGGCAAGAAATTATTCGAGCCACAGACGTGTAAAAGATTGAGGGCATCGCTCTCCGCACCGGCTATTACCCTCAGGTCGTAAGGGACACCAAAACGCTGGTATTCCTCCCAGGTTAACATATCACCGGAAGCCCACTGGGTGGTGGCGAAAAAGAGGCCGTCGGCGCCGGCGTTGCGGATTTCGGCGGCGTACCTGACATAAGTATCGGTGATAATCTCCAGGACATTTTCCATTCGGTCGGGATATTGCCGCAAATGATCAACCAGCAGTTGCCGATCAGGCACCATGCGACCAGCCACCGCCAGCGGACTGAACAGGGTCATCAGAATCGGTACTTCTTTGCCGCAGCCTTTGCGCACCAGTGATATCACCCTCAAGTGTTCAGCCAGCACTGCCGCGGTCGGTTCCAGCCGGGCGATATTATCCCAGTCTTCTACTGATGTAACGGGAAAGTGCGTCTTACGGTGCTTGGCGAACTCATTGTGGGACCACTCCTGTCTGAATCCCCAGTCCTCGACATGATAATCGGCCCGGGGATTAATCTTGACGAAGTCCCAGTCAAACGTCTTTTGGAAATAAACCGTTGCTTCGGCAGTGCCCTCGGCGTGGTGCTCCATGTGGAAGAAGTGTCTCCAGAAGGAAGCGGCAAACCGGTCGGGTCTCTCGCCGGCCATTATCATTTCCAGGCGGTCGCGGTGTGAGTATTTTTCCACGGGGTTACCCTTAATTAATTGTCTTCTCGACTATGTTCAATGTAGTCAGACCCCGCCCGACCGTCAACAGCCTGTTCAATCTGTGACCATTGTCCCGGGTGACCGTACAGGTGCCCCGGTGTCTGCCGAAAATCATACTGATAGGGTCCGGTCGACCTGTCGGACCTCAAATGGGAGATTCTATGCCGGCCAGAATACTTGTTATCGACGATGAAGACTCCATGTGCGACTTCATGGAAATTATGCTGACCAAGGAGGGTTACCGGGTCGATACCGCCGGCTCCGGGCGGGAAGGTGTCGCCCTGCTCAAAGAGAACAACTATGATCTGGTTCTGGCTGATTTGAGTATGCCCGAAATGTCGGGCATCGATGTGCTAAGGGAGATCAAAGCGTTCAAAGCCGAACAGGATTTTATTGTCATGACCGCTTATGCATCGGTCGATACCGCCATTGAGGCGATGAAACAGGGCGCCCTGGATTACGTTACCAAACCGTTCAAGATCGATGAGATCAAACTCGCCATTGAACGCAGCATTAGTCGCAAACGGCTCATCAGCGAAAACCAGTCACTCAAGAAACAGCTTAAGGACAACAACTCTTTCGACAATTTTCTCGGCGCTTCGGAAGCGGTGGTGTTGCTGAAAAAGCTGGTCATGCGGATTGCGGCGTCCGATTCCACGGTGCTGGTCCTCGGTGAATCCGGTACCGGCAAGGACCTGATAGCCAAAGCCCTGCATCACCATTCTTCCCACAGCAACGGGCCGTTTGTGACCATCAATTGCGCGGCGTTGCCGGAAACTCTGCTGGAGTCGGAATTATTCGGACACAAAAAGGGTGCCTTTACCGGGGCCATAAGAGAGAAAGAGGGGTTGTTCCAAGTGGCCGATGGCGGCACCTTCTTCCTCGATGAGGTCGGCACCATCTCCACCGCCATCCAGGTCAAACTGCTGAGGGTGCTGGAAGACAAGAAAATTACCCCGGTGGGCGGCACCAGTCCGGTTGAAGTTGATGTGCGTCTGGTCGCAGCCACCAATTCCGACCTGGAGGAAGAAGTCAGGGCGGGACGCTTTCGCAGCGATCTTTTCTACCGCCTCAATGTTGTCCCCATACACATTCCACCACTACGGGAACGCAAGGAAGATATTAAACTACTGACCGGACATTTCGTCTCGATCTTTTGCCAAAAACTAAAGCTGCCGGTCAAGGTCGTCTTACCTCGTGCGATGGCCGTGCTGGAGAATTATTGGTGGCCCGGAAACGTGCGGGAGATGGAGAATAACATTGAACGGGCCGTTCTGCTCAACCCAACCGAGACCCTGGACATTGCCGATTTCCCCGAGAAATTACGCCGACCCCAACCGGTGACGGTGGTAAGTGAAGCCGAAGCAGCCACCCCGACCCTGGAGTCGATCGAAAAGGCTTATATCCACTACGTCATGAGCCAGACCGGTGGCAAGAAAGCGGCAACGGCCAGGATCCTGGGTATCGACACTTCGACGCTGTACCGCAAAATTCAGCGCTACCAGATGAAGGAGTTCCTGGTCGAGGGATCTTCCCGGCCGAAACCCGAAACAAAGAACATGTAGCAGATTTTGACCAGTTACCGGGAACAGGATTTGCCCTTTTCTACAGGCAGATACTTTTTGAGAAGTGAGGGAAAAATGAGACAAAGGCTCAACGGTCCAAAAGGCTTTACCCTGATAGAGTTGATGATCGTCGTGGTCATAATCGGCATCCTGGCGGCACTGGCAATTCCTCGCTTCATGCGCACCGCAACCAAAACCAAGCAGTCCGAGGCCAAGCTCATCCTCAAGCAGATTTATGTCAACCAGCGCACCTATCGGCAGCAGTCGATGATCAACAGCTACTATATTCCAGGCGGTCCGGCGTCTGCCGCCGCACCCAATGCATTGAACCAGATATGGATTGAGATTATGTCGGACGCCAAATACACCTACACCGTAGTCGGCGGCGCCAATACCTTCACGGCTACCGCCACGGCCAATATCGACGATGATCCCGCCATAGATACCTGGACTATCGACCAGACAGGAATTCTGCAGAACACTATCGATGATGTCAGCACCTGAGCCAGGATATTAACACCCATTAAAGCCCGCCCCCGGCGGGCTTTTTCTCTGGCTTGTCTGCACCGGACAACGCTGTGTAACAGCGAGGTTTGTCTCACGCATACAGAAGTGGTTTGCCACCAGCGGACATAAAGCCCGCCGCTACGCGATATAGAGTCTGGAAGGAAACCCTGTGGTTCCGAGCGGTGGCTGTGAAAACGTCAAGCCCCAAGTAGGCTTGACCTTGTACTGGTGTCAGGTAAAAGCTCCTGTAGGGCGGGTCCGTCTTCGAACCCGCCACTTGGGCAGCTATCATAATAAGCACCAGACAACGTCATGTAAAAGTGGCTTGCCACCCCCTCCCGCTCATTGCAGAATGCAAAAGGTCTGGCGTTTTGCTCCGGACGATTTTGACTCGACCTTCAACGACTATTGACGACAGGCCATACTCGGTCGACATAATCAGATATACCCGCTCACAGCAGGCGATTACAGCTCATCAAGGCTGTTCAAAAATAGTCATCAACCGGGGTACGATCTTTGCCGATGGAGAGAGCAACAACGAAACTGAACCAGAACCAAAAACCCTAATTCAAAAACCGCAGGAGGTTTTAATGTTCACCAAGTTCCATAATCGCCAGAAGGGTTTCACCCTTATCGAGTTGATGATCGTGGTCGTGATCATCGGTATTCTGGCTGCCCTGGCTATTCCGCGTTTCATGCAGGCGACCACCAAGACCAAGCAGTCAGAAGCCAAGCAGCTTCTGAAGCAGATTTACACAATGCAGCGCACCTACCGTCAGGCTAACACCACCTATGGTGACAACGGTGTGACCATTGCCCAGGCCGCCGGAGGCACCTTCCCACAGATCGGTGTTGATGTTCAGACCAGCGCCATGTATACGTACGCTATGGTTGCTGCCGCCAACACCTTTACCTGCACCGCCACCTCCAACCTCGATGACGACCCCGTTATTGACACCTGGACGATAACCAATGCCGGCGTTCTGGTGAACACGATCAACGACGTGTAATACGACTCGCATCTGATCGAATCAGACAAGCCCCCTTTTCAGGGGGCTTTTTTTATTGAGCGTCCGATACACCAAAGGCAGGGTGAGCCACCCGTCCTACAAGTGGTTGTGTCCCCGGTATCCCGGCGATTGTTGTTGATTCCGCTGACGCCGTTGTGATACTTGCATCTATGATACGCAAGTGTCTATTAGTATTCCTGTTGTTTCTGCTCGCCGCCGGCCGCTTGTCTGGAGAGGAAGATGCAACGATATGGCCGGTATCACCGGAGCAGTTCGGGTTGCGCCACCTGACTGAGTACCTGGGTCTCAAACCGGATGATATTGGTTTCCGGTCCGACTACACCGAGCCGGATTCTTTTCGGCTGAAGGTTGTCGCCGATCTGATGCAGCAGCCGCTGGGGATGATTGGTTATGCCGCCGGTCTAAAAAGCAACCACGTGGCTACCCAGCCGGAGATTATGGCGGCCCTGCTGTACAAGGACCTGGTCGGTCAGCATCAGCAGAGTCGGTCGCGGCCATACCAGCCGGAGATCAACGAGATACAGCAGCCCTACAACCTCTATTACAACGATGTTGCTTTCAACCAACTGCTGAACCAGGTAGCCACCTATCTTGATGTAATCTTTCCTCGCTCGGCCGAGAAATCACTGGCCCGGCTGAGTGCCGAGCAGCGTCGATTTCTGCGGAATGAATTTAAGGAACTGATCGTCATGAGCGAGGAGGAGGAGTTCCTGTCGGTCGAGGCGATTGATTCCTTGGAAAAGGTTGAAGAGGAGTACACGGAACGCTTTGTGGAGTTCGGCACGGCCATTGACAAGGATCCGATTGTAGCTGCCGGTATCGACTGCCTGCAGCAGCTTATGGCTGAAATCAGGAGTCTGAGAAGGCGAATTCAGTCAGGCGAGGTGTCGGCGAAAACGATCCTGGAGGGGCTCGGCTACCTGCCCGACAACGCCGACCGCCAGTCATATTTAGGCATGCAGAAGGGCTGGAAGATAGGCGGGACAGGTAACGATTACTACCACGGCGATTACTATTTCATCCTGGATTTCGGCGGTGACGACGTCTACGATCTCAGCTACGACCCGGATCAGCCGCACGGGGTGATTGTTATCGACCTGGCCGGCGATGACCGCTACCGGGCTGAAACCGATTATGCCCTGGGGTCAGGATGTTTCTCGGTGGGGCTGCTGCTCGATTTCGGCGGGGACGACCGTTATGATGCCAGGTCGTTTGCTCTGGGTTCGGGCTATTTCGGACTGGGTCTCCTTTACGACGCCGCCGGTAATGATCGCTATGACGGCGATACTCACGTACAGGGGGCCGGTACGTTCGGTCTCGGGCTGCTGATAGACGAAGGTGGCCGCGACATTTACAACGGCGCCGTTTATTGCCAGGGGTTCGGTTTTGTCGAGGGAATTGGCCTTATCTTTGAAGCCGACGGTTCCGACAGCTACTATGCCGGCGGCAAGTACAAAGATATCCTGCGCTACCGCGATCACTACCTGTCGCTTTCGCAGGGGTTCGGTTATGGACTGCGGCCGTGGGCCTCGGGTGGCATCGGCGCTATCATCGATTGCCGGGGGAATGACAGCTACTATTCCGATATCTTCGCCCAGGCAGCCAGCTACTGGTGGTCGCTGGGGATTATCTACGACTCGTGTGGCAACGACACCTACCAGTCGTTTCAGTACGCCCAGGGAGCGGCCACCCACATGACGCTGGCCATCCTGATCGACGACTATGGTTCCGATGTCTATTTCGGCAAGGGCCTCATGCACGGCTGCGGGCATGATTACTCCTGCGCCCTGCTGTTGGACCGTCACGGCGATGATACCTACACCGCCTATGATCTCTCCCAGGGAGCCGGATCGGCCAACGGTGTCGGGGTGTTGATCGACAACGAGGGTGATGACCGCTATTTCGTCAAAAACCGGCGCAACTCTCAGGGCTATGGCAACCCGCGGCGAGATTTCGGGTCGATCGGCCTGTTCATCGACCTGGGCGGCAGCGACCAGTACGACGGCAACGGACGTGACAACACTTACTGGATAACCGATTCCAAATGGGGCGGCGGCATGGATATCGAATTAAAACCACCGGACAGTTCGGAAAGCAGCCCATGATGCGTAAGAATGTGATATTGCCGGCGGCGGTGTTACTGTTATTTGTGGCGTTGATAACCGTTGAGACGGCGGCCGCCGACACCGCCCTGAAGCTCAAGATTGACTCACTGTTTGTGATTGCTTCGTCCGGTGAGGTGAAATACCGGGATCTGGTCGAACCGGCGCAGGATTCGATTGCGGCACTCGGAGTTGAAGCGGTGCCGATCCTGGTGGACAAGTTTACCACCAAGTCGGCGCGTGAGCGGTGGACGATAATCTGGATCCTGCAGAAGATCGGCTCCGAGGCGGTGCCTTACCTGGTGACGGCGCTGAAGAGAAGCGATGGACTGGTGGTGCAGCGGGTCTGCTGGGCCCTGGGCGATATCGGCGATACTGCCGCCGTGCAATCGTTGATAGACGTGACAAGTCACTCCCGCTGGCAGGTGCGCGACCAGGCGGTGGGAGCGCTGGGCAGGATCGGTGATCAACGGGGCAGTGATGCCGCCATGGAAGCCTTAGGTGATACTATCGGGCAGGTCCGCAAGGCAGCCGTGGTGGCTTGTGGCAAGCTGGTCGTGGCCCGCTCGGTTGCGCCGCTGGTGCACCTTTTGGGAGACTCGTTTTATGGAGCCCGTCTGGCGGCAGCCGAAGCACTTCTGAAGATGGATACGGTCGATGTAATGACGGTCCTTGGTGATTCATTGGTATCGGATAACGATTTCGTCGGTGATCTTGGTTGCCGGTTGCTGGGTGAAATCGGTACCGATGAAGCCCTGGAACTACTTCTGGGACAAATTCGATCCGACGATCCTGACCGGCGAGCACATGCCGCGACTGCGATTATCAAGGCTGATCCGCTTGATAATTGTGGATACCATCAGATGTTGACAGACCGCGAGACCGATCGTTTCACCCGGCTCAAAATACAATCGGCCCGCCGGGCAGTATCAGATGTCGACCAATAACCTGCGCCAGCGGCTCGATCGATTTCAGGGCGCTATCCTCGGTGAGAGATCAGTAGCTGAGAAAGTGTCGGTACCGGACCGTTACCTCCGGATGGCCGAAGCTTTGGGTGGGGAAATTGTCAGCGGTGCGGCCGGTTCCTTCTGCCTGGCAAAAACCTTCTACGCACCAACTTACCGCCACGGTGATCTGACACTGGACGAAACACTGAGGGTCGGGGCATTACCAGCTTCGGCCTTTACCTGGCAGGACGAACCGGACAGTATCCGGCCGGAGTCGCTGCTGATGATTGACACCGAAACGACCGGTCTGGGAGGAGCCGGGGCGGTCGCTTTCCTGGTGGGGTGTGCTTCGGTCGTCGACGATGGACTTCAGGTGCGGCAGTACCTGATTCCCGACTACTCCGATGAAGCAGTCATGCTGGAGGTGTTGCTGACTGAGTTCGGCAACGAGCGGACAGTAGTAAGCTACAACGGAGCCTCCTTCGATCTGCCGCTGCTGCGGGACCGCATGATCATCAATCGGGTGGCACGCCGAATTCCTTTTCAACGCCATCTTGATCTGTTGCATCCGGTACGGCGTCTGTTTCGTCGACGATTGGGTGACTGTCGTCTGGTCAATATCGAGCGGGAACTGTTCGGCTTCTACCGGGAAAACGACGTCCCCGGTTACCTGATTCCATCCGTCTATTTCGACTGGCTGGCGCAGCAGAACCCGACGCCGCTGGCAGCCGTTATGGAACATAACCGGCTTGACATAGTTTCACTCTGGTTTCTGACGGTTTTCCTGGCGCGAACGTTTCAGACCGAAGGACGCCTGCTGCACTCAGCCGATGACCTCTACTCATTATCCCGGATATATAATCGCCGCCGCGATAACCGTCGGGTTATCAGCTTGTATCAACGTATAGACGCCCTGACGCCGGGGTCACCCGCTGACGACGTGCTGCTGTTTCATGCCCTGGCCTTCAAAAGAGCCGGCCAGTTCGACCGGGCTGTAGCTTTGTGGGAAAGGCTGTCTGCGGTTTCCTCCCGGGAGGGTTTCCGGGCCAACGTGGAGCTGGCCAAGTACTATGAACACAGGATCAAGGACATCGACCGGGCCTTTAATTACGCCCGACGGGCGGATAACATTACTCCCCCCGGTCGGCATCAGCGGCAACTGTTGATAAAACGCCTGCAGCGCCTGAAATTAAAGCAGGACAGACGTCACTGACGCCGGTGGTGGTGTGGCCGGCAGATGCCCCGAGGTTGTCCCATAATTATGTTTCACATGGCAACGAAAGTCGTCACCCTGAGCGGAGTCGAAGGGCGGTGGTATTTCCACACTTTGGTTTCGCGCAATGGGTGTGAGATTGAGGTTGGGAGCCCCAGAAATCAGACGAAGGCTGCCATGTTTCGACTCCGCTCAACATGACTACTCAGGCGTTCCAAACAGCACTTATGGACCTTTCACAGTTGTGGCAGGTCTTGGCGTCGCCGCAGGCGGTGGTGTGACCTGCCGCCTGAACGTTCTATCCCTGTGGGCGGCAGATGTAAACCCACCCACGAATCAGTCGATATATGGAATATGGCCGGAAGCACTATGAGCACAGACATTTTCCAGACGATTCTTGATGAACACCAGGAGCTTTCATCCCTGCCGCAGACGCTGGTCGAGGTGTTGCGGGTAGCCGGAGACGAAGATTCCTCAGCCGGTGACCTGGCGGATGTCCTCAGGCGCGATCCCGCCCTGACGGCCCGGATTCTACGAGCCGTCAACTCGCCGTTCTACGGTGCCGGGCGAGAGATATCTTCAGTCCGGCAGGGTGTTATGATGCTCGGGATCAGGTCCGTGACGGCGATTGCGCTGTCGGCGTCGGTATATGACCTGACCGGTCGCTGGTCGACCACTTTCGATATGGTGCGTTTCTGGAGACACTCATTGGAAGTGGCCGTAGCGGCGCGGATGATTGCCGAGGCGGTCGGGCACTCGCCCGTGGAGGAAGCCTTCGCCTGTGGCCTCCTGCATGACATCGGTTTGCTGGTACTTCAGAAAGCTTTTCCCGATGAATCTCAGCACATCTGGGGACGGTCGGTGTCGGAAGACGAAGCGATGGAACAAGAAGAGCGACAATTTGGCACCAACCACGCCCGGGTGGGGCAATTCCTGATGGAACAGTGGAAATTGCCGGTGTCAATGTGTGAAGCGGTCGGTCATCACTACCACGATTTCGGCAGCGATACCCGGGAACCGGACCTGCGTCTGCCGCAGACGATAGCTCTGGCGGAGGTGATGGCTCGTTTCACCGTGACCGACACCGGGGCGATGAGCCCTTCAATGCTCGACAGAAAAGAGAGCCTGGCGACCAGTCTGAGGTTATCAGGTGAGAAGCTGGCCGAGATAGAAAAAACCCACCTGGACCGGACACTGGTGGAAGCCCAGTTTTTGGAAATCGAAGTGGGGTCGTTGCAGGACCTGCTGACCGAAGCCAATCATATGCTGTTTCGACAGTATGAGACCGTTGAAGGGATGTTGCGAGAACAGCGTCGGATGCAGCAAAAACTGGCTCAGGCCGAACTTGATCGAGCGGCTCTCGATACGCTTAAAACGATATCGGCGACATTCAACCATTACATCAACAATGCCCTGGGGACGATCCTGGGCCGCGCCCAACTGGTTCAAGTGACTCTGCAAAAGGATGATGTCGTTGCTCAGCAGGAAGCGATCGATAAAGCCATGCGGATTATTGTGGCGGCGGTAAAAACGGTGCAGTCGGTCATGGAGGAGCTGACTCGATTGACGTCGTTTGAGACCACCATCTATCATGACGACGCTCGCATCATCGATCTAAAAAAGCAGCTTGGTGAGAGATTCACCATCGATGAGCCGGAGACGGTCCCCTCTTAATCAGAGACGCAGTCGGCAATCGACCTCGAGAACGTCGGTCTCAAACCGGCCGGGCAGCTTATTGGGCTTCTTCTATCAGAATCTTCGAATTTCCACCGGTCACGGTCAATAACGAAGACCCCTTGCCCAGAGACAACCGTGCCTTCTTGATCAGACCGGAGTCGTCCATGTCCATGGAATAATGACTCTGAATATCGCCCCCGGTCGTCGTCACCTGCAGCAACAGGTCCGAACCGGGCCACACCGCCAGCCTGATGTTTCCCAGGGAGGCGTCTATTGTCGACGGTCCGGCCACTTTCTCAGCCAGGGTGACGTTGATACTGCCGTTGCGGCTGGTCAGGTGGAGGGGGCCGTACAAGAGTTCAGCGGATATGGAACCGAAGGAATTGTTCGCCCAAATTTCACCGGTGACGTTATCGATCCGGATATTGCCGTTGTTATTCTTCAAATCAGCCGTCCCGAAGATATCCTCCACCGAAAGCAACTGGAAAGAGTTGCTCACACTGAGATTGCCCTCAAGCTTGGTTACTTCAACCCGCCCGTTCTTGTTCTCGATATGAACGGAGCCGGAATGTCTCATGATGTCAATGTCGCCGCTGCTGTGAATCACCACGTTTCCGTTACAATAAGAAAGTTCCGTCGATGAGAAGGAGTTTTCGATCTCCATGTCACCGTGGCACCGCGACACTTCAATGGGGCCATACGAATTCGTCACTTTGCGTGCTTCACTGCCGGGACAATAAGTTGGCAGTAGCGACCTCAAGGAAGCGACAAACTCAATTCTTGAATCGTCTCGGTGGCCGATTGCTTCAGCTTCGCTCGTGGTGTAAATCTCGTTGTGTGCCGTGAAGAGCTTACCTTTTCATTTTCGCTTTTTGATAGAGCGCTTCGACGGAATTCAACTGCTCCTCGAAGAGATACGGATTTATATGC
>SDBU01000407.1_pt1 | contig 60835 bp, 44 predicted proteins | sample 2277071 | NCBI WGS metagenome assembly SDBU01 (sample SAMN10397929, study PRJNA504765) | marine sediment metagenome | isolation source: marine sediment core GS08_GC12, 126 cmbsf | place: Arctic Ocean: Gakkel Ridge, Loki's castle | collected 2008 | reverse complement strand
GCGCTGATCCAGGCGGGGGCTGAGAAGGTGAGCATCAACTCCGCGGCCGTGCGCACGCCGGAGATCGTCACACAGGTCGCCCGGCGTTTCGGCCGTTGTGCCACGGTAGTGAACATCGATCCCAAGCGGGTGATCAAAGACGGAAGCGAGTTCTGGGAAGTGCACGTCAACGGAGGACGTGTGCCGACCGGACTGGGGGCGGTCGAATGGGCCATCGAAGTCGAACGGCTCGGGGCCGGGGAAATCGTCTTGACGGTCATGGATGCCGACGGCACGAAGGCCGGCTACGACGTCGAGATCACCCGCGCGGTCGCCGAGGCCGTGGAGATCCCCGTCGTCGCCAGCGGGGGAGCCGGCAGCCCCGAACATATGGTCGAGGTACTCACCACGGGCAAGGCCGATGCCGCCCTGGCCGCAAGCATCTTCCACTACGGAACCTACACGGTGGAGCAGGTCAAGCAGGCCCTCGCGGCGCGGGGGGTCCCCGTACGCCTGACGAAAGCACGTTGACCGCACGCCCGTCAATGGTTACAAGAGTGATGAGGAGCGAACAACGTGGCTGAAATGGAACGACAACCGATCGACCAGCACGATCAGGTCCGAGTCGAAGCCCGGCTTAACAAGTACTTCGAGGCCCTGGTCAAAACGGGCGCCTCCGACCTGCACCTCAAGGCGGGCGTACCCCCGCACATTCGTATTCACGGGCAGATCATGCCGACGAACAACCCGCCTCTCAGCGCCGAGCAGATCAGCCAGATGGTCGAGGACCTGCTCACCGACAAGCAGGCGGCGTACCTCCTGGAGCACGGCAGTATCGACGTGGCGCACCAACTGCCGGACTCGGACCGCTTTCGCATCAACGTCTTCCGCCAGCGAGGTGAGTTATCCGTAGCCGCCCGGCGTGTCACGCGGGACATCCCCAACTTCGAGTCGCTCAACCTGCCGCCGATCCTGAAGCAAATCTGCCAGACCCATCAGGGCCTGATCCTGATCTCGGGCATCACCGGCAGCGGCAAGAGCACGACGATCGCCTCGATGCTCGAACACATCAACTGCAACCGTGCGTGCCACATCGTGACCATCGAGGATCCGATCGAGTACCTCTACGTCGACAAGAAGGCCCTGGTCAATCAGCGTGAGGTCGGCCTCGATGTGGAGACTTTCGAGGCGGCGCTGAAATACCTCATGCGCGAGGACCCCGACGTGATCCTCATCGGCGAGATGCGCGACAGGGAGACCTTTCAGGCGGCCCTGCAGGCGGCCGAAACGGGCCACATGGTCTTCGGCACCGTGCACGCCTCCACCTGCGGGCAGACCATCGGGCGCATCCTCGATCTGTTCGACCCGGAAAGCCGCGACCTGGTCCGCCAGAGCCTGGCCTACAACTTCCGGGCCATCATCTGCCAGAAGCTCCTGCCCTGCCTGGACGCCAAGATCGACCGCATCCCAGCCGTGGAGATCATGCTGGCCAATGCCACCGTTCGCCAGTTGATTGCCGAGGGGCGCGAAAGCGACCTGATCGAGGTGATCCGCACCAGCGAGACCGAGGGGATGCAGGACTTCGTCACGAGTCTGCTGGATCTGATCGAGCGAGACTTGATCGACCCGCAGATTGCTTACGCGGTGGCACCGAACGCCGAGGAGTTGAAGATGCGGATGAAGGGCATCCGCTCGTCGCAAAGCGGCCTGATCGGCCGATAGACGGAGATTCCATGACCTGCGCGCTAAGCGGAATGCTGGCGGCCGTGCCTGCCCCGGGCGGGTACGTGGGCCTCGCCAAGATCATCATCATGTTCCTGCTGCTGCTGCCCTGGCTTTGGACGGCCGGCTGGATGGACAAAGACACCAAGCTCACCCGCATGCCGCACCTGCCCTGGACCGGCGCGCTGATGGGCGGCGGCGTGATCGGGGTGCTGGTCTGGCTGCTGGTGCCGGTCTATATTGCCGGGCTGGGCATCTACGTCGTGCTCGTCGGCGCCATCGGCGCCGCCTACGTCATTCAGCGCAACGCCAAGGTGGTCCCCGAGGCCCGCGTCCTGACCGCCGAACACCTCTCGGCTCTGTTCCGCCGCGATGCGGCCCAATCCGTCGAACTCACCACGCGACTGAAGCTCTACAATCGCGACGGCAAACCGGTCCCCCCCCCCGAGGAAGGGACCCTCGAGGAGAAACTCACCTACAACCACATCCAGGACCTGCTGTACGACGTCGTGTGGCGCCGCGCTTCCGACGCCGACATCACCCCCACCGGCACCAACTCGGCCGTGCGTTTCGTCATCGACGGCATGCTGGAGAAGCGCCCGTCGATGGAGCGGGCGATCACCGAGAAGATGATCGACAAGATCAAGGAACTGGCCGGTATGGACACCGAGGACCGCCGCCGGCCGCAAACCGGGCAGATCACCGCCGACCTTGCCAGCCAGCCGATCGACATCAACGTGGCGGTCCGGGGGAGCACCTCCGGCCAGCGGATGCAGTTGAAGATCGTCCAGGAGGCCGTCCGCACGCGCCTGGAGGAGCTGGGCATGTCCGACGACGTGCTCCAAAAAATGCAGGAGATCAGCGATCTCAGTGAGGGGCTGATCCTGGTCGCCGCTCGTGGCGGCAACGGGATAACCAGCACGCTGTACTCGCTCTTGCGGGCCAACGATGCCTACACGAAGGAGTTGGTCACCGTCGAGGCTAACCCGGAGGTGGATCTCGAGAACATCACGCAGAACGTCTACAAGTCCGACGCGGAAATGCCCCGCGTGCTGGGCAGCGCCCTGCGACGGGACCCCGACGTGATCATGGTCGACCGATGCGCCGACGGCGTCGGCGCCGCGACGATTCTTGAGGGGGCGGCCGTGAAGAAGGTCATGCTGGGGATGAAGGCCAGCGACAGCTTCACCGCCCTGGCCAGGTGGGTCAAGCTCGCCGGCGGCGTCCGCAAGGCCGTCGAGCCGCTGCACGCGGTGATCTGCCAGGTGCTGGTCCGCAAGCTCTGCCCGGCCTGCCGGGAGGCGTACCGCCCGGACCCGGAGATGGTTCGCAAGGCCAACCTCCCCGCCGACGCGAACGCCAAATTCTATCGTCCGCCTTCCAAGCCGCTGACCGACGAGAAGGGCAACCCCGTCACATGCGCCACCTGCCAGGGCAGCGGTTACCTCGGGCGGATCGCCGCCTTCGAGCTGCTGCAGATCGGAGAGGAACTCCGAGCCCTGATCGCCGGTGGGGCCAATCTCACGCGGATCAAGGCCGAGGCGAGGAAGAGGAAAATGCTTTATCTCCAGGAGCAGGCGCTCCGACTCGTCCTCGGCGGGGTGACGAGCATTCAAGAAGTTATTCGCGTCACACGGACCACCAAGCAGGGAAAAGGGTAAGCCATGGCGATCTTCGCTCTCTTGCTGATCCTGGCCATCGTCTTCTTCCAGGCGATTCAGGGGTTCTTCAGCGCCTTGGTGATGGCGGCCTGCACGCTGGCAGCCACGCTGATCGCGTTTGGATACTACGAGCCGTTCGCCATGATGTTGATGTCCAGCAAGCCCGCTCACGCCGAGGGGTTTGCCCTGATGGCGCTGCTGATTCTGCCGTTGATAGGCCTGCGCGTGGTGTTGGACCGGTTCCTGCCGGGCAACGTGGTGCCGGGGATGTGGCCCGACCGGATCGGCGGCGGGGCCGTGGGCGTTTTCACCGCCCTGCTGCTGGTGGGCACGCTGCTGATCGGCATCCAGATGATGCCGTTCGATCGCAGCATCCTCGGTTACGACCCCTACGACGACGACCTGCAGCCGGCATCGAGCATAGCCATCGACGCTCCGGCTTTCACGCTGGGGCTGGTCAAGACCGTCAGTGCCGGCAGCTTCTCCGGCGACGAACCGTTCGCCCTGCGCCACGATAACCTCATTATGGAACTGTGGGCCAGCCGCAACCGGCCCGAAGGCGCCTGGGCCGGCGCGCCCTCCGAGGCGATGAGCGTGCTGGGCCTGTACAACGTGACCAACGTCAAGGACGATAGGAACAACGTCTTCGCCGGCGTGCCGGCCTATCCCACCGCCCCGCAAGCGACCAAAGGCAAGAGCCAGGTGATCGTAGCCCGAGTATCGGTGGCCGCCGAGGGCGTTGCCGACGGCGACGGCTGGTGGCGGCTGATGGGAACGCATTTCCGCCTGGTCGCCGTCGACGGGGCGAGCTTCTACCCGGTCGGCTACCTCATCAACGCCGGCCGGTGGCACGCGGTGACCGACAAGGTGGGCTTGGTGCGAATCGACCGCCACGTCACCGGCAAAGGGCAGCAGTCCAAACCCAAGGCCAGCAAGAAGAAAACCAGCAAGTCCCGCAAGAGCAAGCTCGTGGTCGACCTGATCTACCGCGTGCCCCACGGCGACGACGGCAAAGTGCGAAAGCTCCGTTTCATGACCTTCCGCCGGCATCTGGCCAAGGGCGGGAAGCTGCCGGAACCGACCGAGGTGGAATGGCTGGGCGGACTGGCGAGCGACAAGGGCGGGCCGGCCGAGGCACTGACGATCAACAAGACCTTCGGCGGGAAAGTCGATATCGAGGCGCAAAAAGGGCAACACCCGTTCATCCCGAGACGGGCCGAAATCTCCCGCAAGCTGCCGATCGACCTGCGGCTGGGGGGGCCGGTCGAACTCGACGCCAAGACCACCAAGGAGAAGCCCCACTTCCTGACCTATCTCTCCGCCAAGGACAGCATCAAGACGCTGGAGCGGGGCCCCAAGGAGCTTGCCGGCTTCCACGAACCCGCCGTGCCCCCGGAAGCGAAGGAGAAGGTCCAGTGGCGGGCCGTCCAACTGACCGGCAGAATCCCCGACACCTCAGCGTTGGGCAAGTTGCTCACCGGCCCGGGCATCAGCATGCAGCCGCAGGTCGAGTACGAACGCGTTGCCGGTCAAACCGAGATCCGCGCGGCCGCGGGGGCCTGGATCGAGTGGTCGGAACCCACCGAGGGCCGCAAGGACCCTGTCTACTCGATGCACCTGGGCTACACGGCCGACACCGACATGCTGGTCGATCCGAGCGGGCGGCTTAACGTCCCCCTGGGCCTGGTGCTGCAGACCTACGCGAAACAAGCGATGTCGGGCAAGGCCAGGATTTTCGGATTGGTCTTCCTCGTGCCGGAAGACGCCACCATCCTCGGCTTCCGGCTAACCAGCGGCGGACCGTTATTCACGGCGAAGTACCCCCTCGTCATCATTCCGGCCAAGTAGGCAGCCGGTCACCAACCGGCCGGCCCGCGCCCTACGGCGAGGGACGGCTCTCGGCGGCCAGGCGGGCGTTGATCGCGTCGATGGCCTTCTGCGCTTCCTCCCGCACCGGGTAGACGTCGTTGTGTTTGACCACGCCGCCCAGGGTGATGGTGGTCGTCACCTTGTAGGGGTCTTCCAGCAGCCCGGCCAGCCGCCGGGCGTCGCTCCGGTCGCCGATCCATCCGAGAACGCGAGCCGCCCGGCGCCGCACGTTGACATCGTCGTCCCCGAGCCGGCCCCGAAGCAACGGCATCACGGCTTGGCGAACGGCGGCGTCTCCGCCGCGGCGCCTGACCAGCGCCCCCAGAGCGGTGACGGCGCTCGGGCGGAGCAGTTCGTCCTGCCCGTCAAGCACCTCGGCCAGCAAGGGCACGCCCGCCGGATCGCCGGTGTAACCCAGCGCCACCAGCAGGCCCTCGCGACAGCCGACGGCCATCGACTCGATCTTCCAGATCCGCTTGAGCACTTCGGCCGCCCTGGCCCCACCGATTTCGCCGATGGCCCCGATCGCCGCGGCCGCGATTAGCCGCCGCTGCCCCGCGACGGCCTCGTCGTCAAGGATCGCCTGGAACAGATCGTCGATGTGCGATTCGCCCCCCACCTCGCCCAGGATGTGCGCGGCCACCTCGCGGACGCCCCGGTCGGCGTCGGACCGCAGCGCGCGCCGTGTGACGGCCGCCGCGTCGGAACCGAAGGGCAACAGGCATAGCAGGCACGTCTTGCGTACCGCCGGATCGGCCTGGGAATCGTAGTGCCGGATCAGCGTCGTCAGGATCGCCGCCCGCTCCCCCGGCCCGGCGCCGCGGATCCACGCGTCCATCGCCGCCATCTCGGCGCCGCGATGTTCGGCCATCCGCCCGATGGCGGCCTCGACCCGCGCCACCGTCGCCGGGTCCGGCTCGATCGGCGCCGTCGCCCGGGTGACCGGATCGGGTGACCGCACGTTGACCGGCCGGGTCGTGCCGGGCCCACCCGGTCCGTCGCCGTTGTCGCCGTCCTCGGTCTCCGGGCATCCGGCCGGCAGCAATCCAGCCAAGATCAGCGTGACGGTCAGAATCCCTCCGCCTTTACGGCCGGCCACATTCAGCATGTCATCTCCTCCGGACGGCGCTATCTCGATGGCGATGTTTGGGTGCCCCACCGGCGTGCATTCGGTGCGGCTACTCCAGTGTCGGCACCACGGCCTCGCCTCGGGCCTGGGCCTGGAGATTCTCATAGGAGCCGAAAAAATCGGAGTTGCAGTCCAGCCAGAGCGTGATCCGATGCATCTCTTCGGGGGACAGTTTCACCTTCTCGTGCCCGGCCTTGAGCATCTTGTACAGCCGCGACGCCCGGGCCCCAAACGCCCCCGGCACGGTTCGGGGAGTGGTGAAGGCGTTGTTGTCAAAGAAGAACGCGTGTTTACGCAGGTTGTTGTATGACGGGAAGAAGGTACCTTTGTTCTTGGCCAGATCCCCCTTGCTCAGGTCGGGGGCTTTGCTCTCGCGGGCGTGACAGGGGACGCACTTGCGGTCGAATACGGGCTGGACCAGCCGGGGGAAGCTGAACGGGTTGGACCCCGCCACTTCCGGCTCGATCTCCGACGGCGGGCGACGCAGGGCCAGGGGGTACCCCCGTCGCAACGCCGGGGCCCGGTGCCGCGGCTCGTGGCAGCCCTGGCAGGTGAGCTTCTCGCCGGGATGCACATAGGTGGCACTCCGCATCGACTGCACCGCCAAGCCTTCGGCATCGATCGCCTGGAAGTAAACCGGCTTGCCGGTGGGCATGGCGAAGTAGGCGCTGCCGTCCGCTTCGACCGGCACGGTGCCGAGGACCGCCCGGGCGCTTTTCTGGCTGCCGTAGCCGATGCGGGGTCTGTTGGCGAACGGTGTGGTCTTGGGCAGCACCTGCACGATCCGCAGGGCCTTGATCCTCGTGCCCTTCGGGAACGGCAGCAGGCTGTCGTAGACGTTGTTCACGCTGACCTCGCCCGTCCGCGGGATGCTCCCCGCCGCCGGGGCGAACGTCTGGCCGGGCGCCACCGGCTTGCCCACCAGCGTCAGGTGCGGCACCACCGGCGGGGTCGGCCGGGAGCGCAGGGGGATCGGGCTCAGCGACGAGATCGCCGGATCGCGATACAGCAGCTCCTTGTTCCCGAACGCATCCAGCAAGTAGATGCCGTAGCTGTTGGCCGTGCCGGCGTTGGAGCGGCTTTCGGCGTCGTACACGCAGAGGAAGAAGTTCTCGCTCAACGGCCAGGCCGAGGCATAGTTGGCCGGGTCGCGATGCGTGCGGTTCTCCGATTCCGGAAACGGCTGGGCGGGGGTGAGCCGACGCACCGGGGCCATGGCGTCGTCGTCGGCCACCTTCGGGTCGATCAGCACCAGCGACCCGTACGCCTGCCCGTGATGGCACGCGGCGGTGGCCACATACTTGTGCGAGCCGGGGATGGCTCGGATATCCATCTCCATGTGCGGGCGATGGGAGGCCGAGCGGGCGAAGTTGCCGTGGATCACCCGCGAATCGCGCCCGTCGGGGGTGGTCAGCCACGGATGATGCGCCTGGTTGAAGCCGCGATCGACGTAATCCCATCGCGTGTAGGCGATCATGCCGTTCCCGTCGACGCTGGGGTGCCATTCGTTGGTCTCATGCGGGCTCAGGGTGACAATATCGCTGCCGTCGGCGTTCATCGAGTGCAGCGTGAAGCTCGGCACCGGCCGACCGTGACACCGGCCGAAGCCGCCGCGACGCTCGGAGATGAACGCGATCCGCCCGCTGGGAAGCCAGCACGGGTCGAAGTCGTTAACCTTTCCGTCGGTCAGTTGCCTCAGGTGGGATCCGTCGGCGTTCACCCGGAAGAGGTGGTAGGTGTTGTCTGCGTTCCACACGTACCGCCGGCGGTTTCGGCCCTCCCCCTCGATATCCGTGTAAGCGAACAGCACCGTCTTGCCGTCGAAGGACAACTCCGGCGACAGGTACCCCCCCTCGGCCGTGAGGGAACGCCCCTTGAAACGCCCGTTCTCACAGACGACCCCGGCCAGGACGTTACGCAGCCTCGGCTCGCCCGCGAAAGCGTTGCCCAACACGAACAGGCCGCCGCCGCGGATCGCGTGGAAACCGAAGTACTGGTCGCACATGTGGTTGCCGGTCGTCTCGGCGTTCGGCATGAAATGACGCTTGATGAAGAGGATCTCGTCGAAATCCAGCAGCGGATTCACCAGAGCGATCCGGCGACGGACGGCGCAGATTCCCCGGTAGATCTCCTGCCGCCTGGCCTCATGTTCGACGGGCGTTCCGGCCGCCCGCGAGGCCAACGAGGCCAGCACCTTCGCCTGGGCCGTCAGATCGGGCGCGACGCGTTGTGCGCGAAGGTGCTCGAGCAGCGCCCGGGTCCGGCGCAGCACCACGTCGGTCGGATCGCGATCTGTATCCAGGATCAGCGTCTCAGCTCGGAACGTTGTCGAGGCCACGCGGGTGAACCAGGCCTTTTTCTGGAGGTCCCCGGCCAGCGCGCCGAACTGCCGTTTCCGTTCGGCCTGAAGATCCAGCCTGACCGGTTGCCAGGTGGCGACGCCCCCGTCGTGAGCGGCCGCAGCATCGGCCACGCGTGTCAAGGTCGTCGAGGCGGTGAGAACAAGAGCGATGAGGCCCCATCTCACCCCACGGGCTTCACACAACAGTACCATGGCGACTCCCGACAGTTCACGTATGCCGACGCCCTGGCGCCGGCTGCATGTCGGGCTATTGTACCATCGCCGCCGTCCGTTCGCCCCCCGGAATCCCTCCTTCGATCACAACGCTCATCTGTCGCCTTCCGTTACCGCTGCGTTCCCGGCGTTGCCAGGTGCCGTGCCGCCGGCCACGGTGAACACGAAGCTCTTGCCCCGGCCGTCCAGGGTGACGGTGCTGCCGTCGGGAATCTTTCCGGCCAGAATCTCCTGCGCCAGGCGGTTCTCGATCTTCTGCTGGATCAGCCGTTTCAACGGCCGGGCGCCGAAGGCGTGGTCGTAGCCCATCTCCGCGGTCAACTCGCCCGCGGCGTCGGTGACCACCAGCTCGATCTTTCGATCCGCCAGGCGACGCGACAGCAAGTCCAACTGGATCTTCACCACACTGGCCAAGGCTTCCTTGTCCAGCGAGTGGAAGACGATGACCTCGTCGATGCGGTTGAGGAACTCCGGGCGGAACTGCTGCTTGAGGGCGTCCTTCAGGCGGGCCTCGATCTCCCAGTCCTCGGCCTGCCCCTCGGTGAGTTCGCGGATGTAATCGCTGGCGATATTGGAGGTCATCACCAGGATGGTGTTCTTGAAGTCCACCGTCCGGCCCTGCCCGTCGGTCAGCCGCCCGTCGTCGAGCACCTGCAGCAGCACGTTGAACACGTCGGTGTGGGCCTTCTCGATCTCGTCGAAGAGGATCACCGAGTACGGCCGGCGGCGTACGGCTTCGGTCAGCCGGCCGCCTTCCTCGTAGCCCACGTACCCCGGGGGGGCACCGATCATCCGGGCTACCGAGTGCGGCTCCATGAACTCGCTCATGTCCAGGCGGATCATGGCGTCCTCACTGTCGAACAGCAGCTCGGCCAACGCCTTGCACAACTCGGTCTTCCCCACGCCGGTGGGGCCCAGGAAAATGAAGCTGCCGATCGGCCGCTTGGGGTCGCCCAGCCCGGCCCGGCTGCGGCGGACGGCGTCGCTGACCGCCCGCAGGGCGTCGGCCTGCCCGACCACGCGGCGGCGCAGGCGGTTCTCCATGTCCATCAGCTTGGCCCGCTCCCCCTCGATCAGCCTGGCCACCGGAATCCCCGTCCACTTGGCCACCACCTCGGCGATGGCCTCCGGGCTGACCTCCTCGGTGACCATGCCGCCCCCGTCGGCGTGCAGGGCCGTCATCTTCGCCTGGGCCGTATCGAGCTGTTTGTCCAACTCGCCCAGTTCCCCGTAGAGGATTCGCGCCGCCTTTTCCAGATCGCCGGCCCGTTGGGCTTGCTCCAACTCGGTGCGCTTGGCCTCGATGGTCGCGCGCACGGCCTTGATCTCATCGAGCACCTTGCGCTCGTTCTCCCAGCGGGCTTTCAGTTGGCTGTGCTGCTCCGACAGCTCGGCCAGTTGCTTCTCGAGGGCCTCCAGCCGTTCCTTGCTGGGCGCGTCGGTTTCCTGCCGCAGCGCCTCGCGCTCGATCTGGAGCTGCTGCACCTCTCGGTTGAGCTGGTCCAGCTCGGCCGGCATCGAGTCGTTCTCGATCCGCACGCGAGAGGCCGCCTCGTCCATCAGGTCGATGGCCTTGTCCGGCAGGAAGCGGTCGGCGATGTAGCGATAGCTCAGCGTCGCCGCCGCCACCAGGGCCGAATCCTGGATACGCACGCCGTGGTGGGTGTCGTAACGCTCCTTCAGCCCCCGCAGGATGGCGATAGTGTCCTCCACATCCGGCTCGCCGATCACCACCGGTTGGAACCGCCGCTCGAGCGCGGCGTCTTTCTCCACGTGCTTGCGGTACTCATCCAGCGTGGTCGCCCCGATGCATCGCAGCTCCCCGCGAGCCAGGGCCGGCTTGATGAGGTTGCCCGCCGAGATCGCCCCCTCGGCCGCCCCGGCCCCGACGATGGTGTGCAACTCGTCGATGAACAGGATGATCTCCCCGTCGCTGGCGACGACCTCCTGGATCACCGCCTTGAGCCGGTCCTCGAACTCCCCGCGGTACTTCGCCCCCGCCAGCAGCGCGCCCATGTCCAGCGCGATCAGCCGCTTGCCCATCAGCCCCGTCGGCACGTCGCCGTTGACGATCCGCTGGGCCAGGCCTTCCACGATGGCCGTCTTGCCCACGCCGGGCGCGCCGATCAGCACCGGGTTGTTCTTCGTCCGCCGGCTGAGCACCTGTGTGCAACGGCGAATCTCCTCGTCCCGCCCGATCACCGGGTCGAGCTTGCCCGCTCGCGCTAACTCCACCATGTCCTGCCCGTAACGCTCCAGGGCCTGGTACTTGGCCTCGGGGTTCGCGTCGGTCACCCGCTGGCCGCCCCGCAGGTCCTTCATGGCCGCCAGCACAGCCTCGCGCGTGACGCCCAACGTCTTCAGCACTTCCTGCGCCGCGGAGGTCACCCCGATCAGGGCGATCAGCAGATGCTCGGTCGAGACGTACTCGTCCTTGATATCCTCGGCCTCCCGGAACGCGGCCAGCACGACCTCGTTGACTTTCGGCGAGACCTGCAGACCGGTCTGCCCGCTCTGGGTGGGCAGACGGGACAGTTCGCTATCGACCACCCCGGACGCTCGGCCGGCCGGCAAGCCGACCTTCTCCAACAGCGGCGCCACCACGCCCCCCTCCTGCCGCAGCAGGGCGTCCAGCAGGTGCAACGGATCCACCTGCGGATGGTGTTGGCGAGTGCAGGTCTGCTGCGCCTCGGCCAGCGCTTCCTGGGCCTTAATGGTTATCTTGTCCATTTGCATCGTGGTCGTTCCTCCCTTCCTGGCGGCGTCCATTGGGCGCAACGTTGCCGGGCTTCTAATAAGCGAACCCTATGCCGCGTTATGTAAGTCATTGTGAAAGAAGGTGCAGCCGCCAAGCGGCCCTGCCAAAATGCCCTCCCGACGGGGCGCGGGCGCCATTCCGGCAGGCGCCTCCGGCCCCGGTCACCATCGGCTGGCAGGGCGATCGAGAGCGGTAAGTACTTGTTTCCCCCGGCGTCCAGGGTATACCTGCCCGGTAGGCCTTCGGCAGCAGAAGGCGATTGGGACCAGGCGAGGAGAACGACATGAAGGTCGTGGCAGTGACGGGCGAGGGGCAGTGCGGGCTGGTGGAGAAGCCGGACCCGACCGCCGCCGGGGAGTTCGTAGTGGTCAAGCTTCACGTGGCCCCGATGTGCACCGAGTTCAAGGGATACAAGCGCGGCGGCAAGAGCGAGGGCATGGGGCACGAGGCCGCCGGCGAGGTGGTCGAGGTCGCCCAGGCCGGCAAGGTCAAGGTGGGCGACCGCGTGGTGGTGATGCCGCAGTACCCCTGCGGCCAATGCCCCCTGTGCCTGGCCGGGGAGTATATCCACTGCCAGCACAGCATCGACCCGCTGGCCGAGACCGGCAATACGGCCGGGCGGGCCATGTTCGCCCAGTACGTCATCAAGCAGGACTGGCTGCTGCTGCCGATCCCCGAGGGGGTCTCCTACGCCCACGGGTCCATGGCCTGCTGCGGGCTGGGGCCGAGCTTCGGCGCCATGCAGTTGATGCGCGTCGACGTGTTCGATACCGTCCTGATCTCCGGCCTCGGCCCGGTCGGCCTGGGCGCTGTGATCAACGCCACCTACCGCGGCGCCCGGGTGATCGGCATCGAAGGCCATCCCTACCGGGCCCGACTGGCCAAGGATCTAGGCGCCGAGGTCGTGCTCGACCCGGCCGACGAGAACGCCGCCGAGGCGATCATGGACCTCACCGGCGGCGTGGGTGCCGACAAGGCCGTCGATTGCTCCGGCGCCGCCGCGGCCCAACGGATGCTGCTCGACGGGACCCGCCGGAAGGGCCACGTTGCCTTCGTCGGTCAGTCCGGCGAGCTGGTCATCGGCGTCAGCAAGGACATCATCGGCAAGGGCCTCACCCTCCACGGCGCGTGGCACTGGAACCTCCCCCACACGCCCAAGATGATGCAGATGATCAGCCGCTCGGCGGACAAGCTCGACAAGATGATAACCCACACCTTCCCCATGAGCCGCGTCCAGGACGCTTGGGAACTGCAGCTCACCGGCGAATGCGGCAAGGTGCTGCTGGAACCGTGGGCCTGAGCCGCGTGCAACAACGATTGCACGCCGCTTAGAGCAGGAGAGCAGGAGAACAGGAGAAAGTAGACCCGACGCCTGAGCCCCGGAAACCGTCACGGCCGGCCGCTCGGCAACCCTGGGCCCCACCGGGGTACGATGAGTTCGTCGTAGATATCGGCCCAACTGTTTCGGACGTCGCGGGACCACCACAGCGGCAGGCCCTCTTCGCAATGCCCTTGCCTCCGGGGCGGTCCGTGGTGTATACATGGGGGTATCAGTGAAGTGTCGCCGCGGGAACGTAGGAGCCCTGGCCACGGCAGTGGGGTGAGTTTGCAGCATGTCGCCTGCGGGCCACTCAAGCGGCCACGTTGGTCTTCGCGCGCATGAATGATCGCATTCAGAAGGGGCGGCGGAGGCGTCACCATGACACACAGACGTTGGGTTGTGGGGGCCAGTCTGCTATGTGTACTCCTCATGGCAGGGATCTGCCTGCTGTTCAGCCAGGAGCCTTGGGAGCAGCCCGAAAAAAGCATCAGCCTGCGGCCGCCCCCCCGCAACCCGTCCCCCCCCGCGACTACCCGGCGCACAGACGCCCTCAGGATCGCCGTGGGCGCGATCATCTCGCCGGCAAAGTCGCTGATATTCTACGAGGATATCTTCGACTACATCGGGGAGACGCTGGGCCGCGAGGTGGAGATGGTCCAGCGAAAGACGTATGCGGAGGTAAACTTTCTGCTGAAGGAGGGGCGAATCGACGCGGCGTTCGTCTGCTCCCGCCCGTATGTCGACGGCCATAGCGATTTTGGGATGGAGCTTCTCTGCGTTCCCGTGTGTTCCGGCGAGACCCGGTACTACTCGTACTTCATCGTTCACAAGGACAGTTCGATCAGCAAAATGGCGGACCTGCGCGGCAAGGTGTTTGCGTTTTCCGACCCGATGTCCAATTCGGGGATGCTGATCCCCACCTATGTCCTGGCCAAGATGGGCGAAACGCCGGACTCGTTTTTCAGGGAGTACATCTTCACCTACAGCCACGATAGTTCGATCCGTTCCGTGGCGGAGAAACACGTGGACGCCGCCGCGGTGGACAGCCTGATCTGGGAGTTCCTGAATCGCACAGACCCCGAATGGACCGAACAGACCAAGCGCATCGAAACGTCAGATCCCTGTGCGATCCCGCCCGTCGTCGTATCCCCCGCTCTTGGGCCCGAGTTGAAGAAGCAACTGCTCTCAGCCTTCCTCAATATGCATAGGACTCCCAAGGGGAGGAAGATCCTCAAGGAGGTCTTGATCGAGAGGTTCACGACGATCGAGGATAGCGCTTATGATTCAATCCGCGAGATGGAAGCCTTCATGAAGGAGTTCCGGTCTCAGCGGTGAGGTGCAAGCCATGCGGTTTTTAACCCTACGTACGAAGATCATGATCTGTTGCATCGGCTTGGTGGTATTGCTCGACCTGACCGTGGTGGTATTCGTGCGCAACAGGCTGGCGACGACGCTTCGGGCCGAGTGCGTGGCCAAGGGGCGGAACATGGCGGTCAATCTGGCCGCGCGGAGCACGCACTTCGTGCTGACGGACGGAGTCGTTTCGTTGAGGGAGTTGGTCACCGACCTGCAAAGGAGCGACGAAGACGTGGCCTACGCCTATGTGACGGATCGGAAAGGCCGGGCGCTGGCTCACACCTTTGACGGCGGTCTCCCGACCGACCTGGTGGGCCTGAACACCCCCGACCCCGAGGCCTCGTGGGCCCGGAAACTGCTGGATACCGACGAAAAGGGACCGGTCCACGACATTGCCGTTCCGATCCTGAAGGGGAAAGCGGGCTTCGTGCACGTTGGCATCTCCGAACAGCGGATCGGGCGCACCATCGCGGATTTCACGTCGGCGATCGTGGCGATCACCTGTGTCGTCCTGCTGGTCGCCGGCGCGGTGGCTGCCGTGGCCTCGTGGGTCGTGACCAACCCGCTGCGCGACCTGACCAAAGCGGCCCAGGAAATCCGCGACGGCAGCCTCGGCCAGCAAGTCGTCGCCACCAGCAAGGACGAGATTGGCGAACTGGTGGTGTCGTTCAACCAGATGTCGGACGAGCTTCTCAAGCAACACAAGGTATTGGACGATCGGAATCGCCGGATTCAGATCGCCCGCCAGCAGGCGGCGGGCGAGCGGGACAAATTGCGTGCCATCATCGACAGCATGACCGAGGGTGTCGTTTTCGTGGACGCCGCCGGACAGATCTCCCTGTGCAATGAGAGCGCCGGAACGATCTGGGGGATCAACTCAGCGGATCTGGTGGGCAGGCCCCTCCTGGAGTGCCATTCACCCAAAGGACGTCCGAGAATAAAGATGATTCTCGAGCAGGCAAAGAGCAACCCCGGCTTCGCCGTGACCCGAGAGATGGCGAGCCCCCGAGGACACTGCCGTCTGAGCAATTACACCAGCGTGCACGCCCAGGACGGCCGCTACCTCGGCTTGGTTCTGCTCAGCCAGGACATCACGGAAAGGGTCAGGTCGGAGCAGGAACGCAGCGAGCTTCGGGGCCAGTTGTTCCAGCAGGAGAAGATGGTACTGATCGGCCAGATTGCCGCCAGCGTGGCACACGAACTGAACACGCCCCTGGGCACGATACTCCTGCGCGCACAGATGATGCAGCACCAGATGGCCGACGGCGTCGACCCGTCGGACCTGGACGTCATCGGAAGTGAAGCTCAGCGATGTCGGCGTATCATCGATTCACTGCTGGGCTTCTCCCGGCGCTCGGAAGGCATGATTTCCAAGACGGATGTCAACGCGCTGGTCCGAGAGAGCCTGTCTCTGATCGAGCACGATCTGGCGATCAAAAGAATCTCGCTCCAGGCGGACTATCTGCCCGGCGAGGCCACCGTTTCCGTGGACGCCAACCAGATCCAGCAGGTGCTCCTGAACCTGGTGACCAACGCCGCCGACGCGATGCCGAAGGGTGGGCACATGCGGCTGGCGATTCGATGGGTGTCGGACCGCAGCGCGGTCGAAATGCAGGTAAGCGATGATGGATGCGGTATGGCGCCTGACGTGTTGGCCAAGGCGTTCGATCCGTTCTTCACCACAAAGGCGCGTGGGAAAGGAACGGGCCTGGGCCTGGCCATCTGTCGCCGAATCGTCGAGGAACACGAAGGCGAGATCGATATCCAGAGCCAGCCCGGCCGGGGCACGACCGTCTCGGTCCGTTTGCCCCGAGCCGCCGTCAAGGCAGCCGCCAGTGACTAGAGCCGCCAATATCCTGGTCGTCGAAGATGATACCGCCATGCGAGAGAGCTGCGTCAAGCTCTTCCGCATGGCCGGGTATGGTGCCACTGAAGCCTCTTCCGCCGTCGAGGCCTTGGAGCAGATCAGGCAGCGAGACGACATCGACATCGTCCTGACCGACCTCAAGATGCCCAAGATGGACGGTGTATCGCTTCTCAAGGAGATCAAGCTCCTGGCCTCAAGTGTCGAGGTGGTGCTGATGACCGGCTACGGCAGCGTCAAGAACGCGGTCGAGGCGATGAAGCACGGCGCGGCGGATTATATCACCAAGCCCTTCGATACGGACGAGCTGCTGACCACCATCGCCAAGGTCATCCAGTTCGGTCAGATGCGGGAGGAAGTGCTGCGGCTGCGATCAGAGCTTCGCGACAAGTATCAGTTCGACAGCATTGTGGGGGCGGGCCCGTCCATGCAACGGGTGTATCAGAAGATCGAGGCCACCAAGAACACCGGCAGCACCGTGTTGATCTGCGGGGAAAGCGGCACCGGAAAGGAGTTGGTCGCCAAGGCCATCCACTATAACGGACTGCGGGCCAACAATCCGTTTGTGGCCGTCAACTGCGCCGCCGTACCGAGAGATATTTTCGAAAGCGAGCTGTTTGGCCACAAGAAAGGGGCGTTTACCGGGGCCACCAGTGACTCGATCGGACTGTTCCGAGCCGCGCACGGGGGCACGCTGTTTCTCGACGAGATCCTGGACATGCCGTACGGCATGCAGGCCAAGATCCTCCGCGCGCTTCAGGAGAAGCATATCCGACCTGTCGGGGGGGCCGAAGAGATTTCAATCGACGTGAGAGTCATCGCCTCCAGTAACCAGGACGTCGCGGAGGCAATTCGCAAGAACGCGTTTCGCGAGGACCTCTACTATCGCATCGGCGTGATCCAAATCGACTTACCTCCTCTCCGCGCGCGATCGGAAGACATTCCCGCGCTCGTCCGGCATTTCGTTGCGAAGCTCAACGGCACGTTTCGCCGAACGGTAAAGGGCCTGACCAAAGACGCTCTGGCGGCGCTGACGCAGTACCAATGGCCGGGCAATGTCAGGGAACTGGCCAGCGCGATCGAGAGCGCCTTTTCGTTGGGACGATCGGACATCATCCAGCGATCCGACTTGCCCGCCTGCGTCGCCGAGAAGCGCAACGCCGTCGGGGGACTCCAAGCCAATCGTGACCCGGTACCGACCATCCTCGAGGCGGAACGCGAGCTTCTGCTGCGAGCAATCGAGGCGACCGCCGGCAACAAGACCCAGGCGGCCCAACTCCTGGGCGTCTCCAGGCCACGGCTGTATAAGATGATGCAGCGGCATGGAGTCGATGGTGAGCCGGGCCGATAGGGGCGCCACACTGTAACGTTCCGTTACATGCGATCTCATCACCTTAAACGAACAAGGCTTACCGGCATGCAGAGCGTTTGCGCGCAATGATTCATTGCGCGCCGTCCGATGCGCGCCGTGAGCGCCTCCCGCGTGATGGCACCATGCGGCATACCTCCAACATCTGTCTTCTTAGATGGTTACGTTAATAACGATCCCTCTGCGGCGTCCTCATTCGGTATCTGGCATGAATCTTGCAACAATATCCGCTGGTCCCTTGCTCGGTCGACGGGCCGTACCGAGTCGGGCCGTGCCGAGTCAAGTCAGATATCAGTGCATCAGCGACTGGATGGTCAGCGAATTACGCGGACGCGATACATAGTATCGATGCGTCCAGTGTAAGTGACGGGGGCAAGGTACAGGAACTGCCCGTGTATGGGGCCCTTCAATGACAGCGGCTGTGAGTTCTCAACAGGCCCTTCTCGAAGCGGAGGCGGCGCTATCAACTGCCCAAAGTCTCCGGTGGTATGCTGTCTGTACGAGGTCGCGCCATGAGAAGGTGGCCCACCAACGGCTGCAGGGGAAAGGGTTGGAGAGCTTTCTCCCTCTGCAGGAGGTGTTCAGCCAGTGGAAGGATCGTCGAAAGCGGGTGGCCAAGCCGTTGTTTCCGGGCTACCTGTTCGTACGGGCTTCCCGGACTGACCTTCACGAGGTGGTCATTACAAGGGGGACCGCTTACGTCGTGGGCAGCGCCGGCAAGCCCGTGCCCGTCCCGGATGAGCAAATTCACGCCGTCCGCCAAGTCGTCGAGGCGCCGCATCCGATCCTGCAATGGCCCTGGCTGCGAGAGGGAAAACGCGTCCGCGTTACCGTCGGGCCGCTGGCCGGCATAGAGACGTACATTGTGGATCGGAGAGAGACCGGGAACTGCTGCTACCTGGTCATCAGCGTCGATCTCCTCGGGCGCTCGGTGGCGGTAGAGATCGATCCCCGGTGTGTGGAGGTAATCTCATAGGGGCCGAACGAGTCCGTGGCTTGACGGGCTTGCGAACACGCGATGTGTGACTGTGGGGGTCGGGGGGATTCGCTTCAACCCGGAGGTCGGGCCGATAGCAATGAAACATGTGATCACGCAGGACACGTTGCGGTCGGATATACTCGACGCCGTTGAGGAACTGAGCGGGCAGCGGATCCGGGACTGCTATCAGTGCGGAAAATGCACCGCCGGCTGCCCGATCGCGGCGGACATGGACATGCCCCCCAACCAGGTGATGCGGCTGCTTCAATTAGGGTTGGCGGATCTTCCGCTTCGGTCAAGGACGATCTGGCTTTGCGCGTCGTGTGAGACGTGCACAACCCGGTGCCCTCGCGAGTTGGACCCCGCCGCCGTGATGGACGCACTGCGGGCCCTGGCCCTCCGGCAACGCGTGCCGATCCCGGAACGGGCCATCGCCTACTTCAATCGGACGTTCCTCAACCTGATCGAGAAATACGGGCGAGTTTTCGAGATGGAACTTATCGGACGGTTCAACACCGGGACGCTGCAGTTCTTCAAGGACATATCCAAGGCCCCCAAACTGTTTTTCAAAGGTCGGCTGAAGCTCTTCCCCAGCTTCAAAGGGAGAAGCATGGCCAGACCCACCATGAAGGCGATCAAGGCCATGCGGGCCACTGCGGCCGAGGGCAAGCCCGCACCGAGCGCCGCACCCGAGGCGCAGAGCGAGCCCGACCCGGGGCCCGCCGGGGATACTGAATGAAATACGCCTACTACCCCGGATGTTCCCTGCACGCCACCGGCGTGGACTACAACGAGTCGACCATGGCCGTTGCCGCCGCGCTGGGGATCGAGCTCGTTGAAGTGCCGAACTGGAGTTGCTGCGGATCGACCCCCGCACACTGCACCGACGAGCTTCTGGCCGCGGCCCTGCCGGCGAAGAACCTGATTGCCGCCAAAGAGATCGCCGAAGAGATGGTGGTCTGCTGTTCCGCGTGCTTCAGCCGGTTCAAGTTCGCCCAGGAACACATCAAGGAAAAGCCGTCCGTCCGGGCGAAACTGGCCGAGATCATGCCCGTCGAGGACTCGCTGGGCGTGCGGGTGCGGCACCTCATAGATGTCCTGGCCCATGACGTCGGGCTGGAGAAGGTCGCCCAGGCCAAGCAGCGCGAGACGGGCCTGAAGGTGGCATGCTACTACGGCTGTCTGCTGACTCGCCCCCCGAAGATCACGGAACTGGACGACCCGGAAGACCCCCGCTTCATGGACGACCTGCTGACGGCGGCCGGGATGGAAACGGTCGACTGGCCCTACAAAACTGAATGCTGCGGGGCCACGTTCTCTCTGACTCGGACGGAAATCGTGCTGAGGCTGACCGCGGACATCCTGCAGATGGCCCAAGAGGCCGAGGTGGACTGCATCGCCGTGGCCTGCCCGCTCTGCCACGCCAATCTCGACATGCGCCAAAGCGACATTGAGAAGAAACTCGGCATCAAGTACGACATCCCCATTTTCTATTTCACGCAGTTGCTTGGAATGGCGTTCGGGCTTCAAAGGCGAGACCTGGGCATCGGGCGCGCCCTCGTGGGCTGTGACGAGCTCCTGGCCGCGAAAGAGATCGAATGACAACCGCGCAAGTTCCTCAGAAACCGACGGGCTCCCCCGTGCCTCCCTCGGCCGGCAGAGGCCGAAGCCCCAGGATTGGCGTTTTCGTCTGCCATTGTGGCATCAACATCGCCAAGACAGTGGACGTCGAGCGTGTCACCGAAGCGATCGCCGCCGAGCCGGGCGTCGTTCTCGCAATGCACTATACGTATGTCTGCTCCACTCCCGGGCAGGAGATGATCGTAGAGGCCATCAAGGAGCACCGCCTGGAGCGTCTGGTCGTGGCCTCTTGCAGCCCGAGGATGCACGAGGCCACGTTCCGCAGGGCGGCGGCGGCCGGCGGGCTGAATCCGTTCCTGTGCGAGATGGCCAACATCCGCGAACAGTGCTCGTGGGTGCACGAGGATCGGGAGAAGGCCACCGAAAAGGCCATCACGATTATCCGTTCGATCCTGGTCAAGGCCAGGGGCAACGCGGCCTTGCAGGTCTCCACCGTGCCGATCACGCGGCGGGCCCTGGTGATCGGGGGGGGGATCGCGGGCATCCAGGCGGCCCTGGACATCGCCGCCGGCGGGCATGAGGTACTCCTGCTGGACAGATACCCCTGTATTGGCGGCAACATGGCCCGGCTGGGCGAAACGTTCCCGACGCTGGACTGCGCCAGTTGCATCTTTACCCCCAAAGTGGTCGAGGTCGCCCAGGCGGAGAATATCACGCTGCTGACGTACTCGGAGATCGAGGAAGTCACCGGCTCGGTGGGGAACTTCGAGGTGACGATCCGCAAGAAGGCCCGCTCGGTGATAGAAGACAAGTGCACCGGATGCGGGCTGTGCTCGGAGAAATGCCCCAGCAAGGTTCTCAGCGAGTTCGACCGCGGCATGGCGATGCGAAAAGCGATCTACATTCCTTTCGCCCAGGCCGTCCCGAACATCGCGACCATCGACAAGGAGAACTGCCGATACTACCGTACGGGCAAATGCAAGCTTTGCCAGAAGCTCTGCCAGGCCGATGCCGTCGTGTTCGATCAGCCTGACGAGATCATCACCGAGAAGGTCGGCGCCATCGTCGTTGCCACCGGATACGATCTCCTGCCGAAGGATGTGTACGGCGAGTACGGGTATGGCAAGTACCCCGACGTGATCGACGGGCTTCAGTTGGAGAGAATGTTCTCGGCCGCGGGCCCCACCACGGGCGAGATCCGCAGGCCTTCCGACGGCGAGACCCCCAAAGAGGTCGTGTTCATCCAGTGCGTCGGTTCCCGCGACGAATCCAAGGGCATTTCCTACTGTTCGAAGATCTGCTGCATGTATACGGCCAAGCACACGCGACTTCTTAAGCATCGCGTGCACGACTCGCAGGCGTACGTCTTCTACATGGATATCCGCGCAGGCGGCAAGCGGTACGAAGAGTTCGTCAAACAGGCGATCACCGAGGAGGGGGCCGTCTATCTGCGGGGGCGAGTCTCCAAAGTCTATCCGCGGGGCAAGAAGCTGATCGTCCGCGGCACCGATACGCTCACCGGCACGCAGATTGAGATCCCGGCGGACATGGTGGTGCTGGCCTGCGCGATCGTCGCGGCGCCGGGCGCGGAGGAACTGGCCAGGAAGCTCCGCATCGGCTACGACGAGAACAAGTTCTTCTCCGAAGCCCACGTCAAGCTTCGCCCGGTGGAGACCAACACGGCGGGCATGTTCCTGGCCGGCGCGTGTCAGGCGCCCAAGGACATCCCGGACACCGTGTCCCAGGCCGGCTGCGCCGCGGCGAAGGTCCTCGGCCTGTTCGCCAAGGACTACCTCACCTCCGAGCCGATCATCGCCTCGGTGGACGAGGAGATCTGCAGCGGATGCGGCCTGTGCGTCAAGACCTGCGCCTACAGCGCCCGCAAGATGGACGAGAGGAAGCACGTGGCGATCGTGGAGGACGTGCTCTGCCAGAGTTGTGGTGGATGTGTTTCGGCCTGTCCCAATGGGGCAACGGAACTGAAGAACTTCCAGACCGCGCAGATCGTGGGAATGGTGGACTCGGTCACGTAGCGAACCGTGGGGCCTGAAAACAACCATGAACGAAACCCTCACTGAAAAAAGCGGCAACGGCAAGGTCGGCGCCGTCATGGTCCTGGGGGCCGGTGTGGCCGGCATCCAGGCGTCGTTGGATCTTGCGGACATGGGCTTCAAAGTCTATCTCGTGGAGGACAGGCCCAGCATTGGCGGCGCCATGGCGCAGCTCGACAAGACGTTCCCGACCAACGATTGCGCGATGTGCCTGCTTTCCCCCAAGCTGGTGGATACGGCCAGGCACCCCAACATCGAGATCATCACGAACGCCCAAATGCGCAACGTCACTGGCGAAGCGGGCAACTTCACGGTGACCATCGACAAGCGTCCGCGCTACATCGACGAAGAAAAGTGCACCGGCTGCGGCACCTGCACCAGCAACTGCCCCGTGTTGAACATCGCCCACTTCGAGGAGGTCGATGAACTCGGCAAGGTGGAGTTGGATGCCGAAGATAGCGGGATCCTTCAGAAGATCCTCGCCGACCACGAGGCCAAGCGTGCCGAGGTCATTTCCGTCCTCCAGGACGTCAATGCCCACTACAGGTATCTGCCCGAGAACGTCATCCGGCACGTCGCGCGGGCCCTGGAGATGCCCTTGAGCCAGGTCTACGGCATCGCGACGTTCTACAACTCCTTCAGCCTCACACCGAGGGGAAAGTATGTTGTTCGCGTCTGCATGGGCACGGCCTGCCACGTCAAGGGCGGTCATCGCATTCTGCAGGCGCTCGAACGTACGCTCCATGTCGACGTCGGCGGCACGACGGAGGACGGGAACTTCACCCTCGAGGAGGTGCGCTGCCTTGGATGTTGCGGGCTGGCGCCCGTGGTCACGGTCAACGAAGACCTGTACGGCTCGGTCACGCAGGCCAAGCTCCCCAAGATGCTGGAACGTTATCAGGACGAGCCCGCGGCCGCGGTGGCCTCGGCTGGAGATGCCTCCGATGGCTAAACTCACCCCGGAAGACCTCGACAAGATCGCCGAGCGCATGAGGCGCCAAACGACGTTGCGCGAAGGGGCGGGCCGGGCCAAGGTCACCGTTCACATGGGCACGTGCGGAATTTCCGCGGGGGCCCGGAAGATCATGAGCACTCTGATGGCCTCGATCCAGCAGCAAGGGGTCGACGATGTCATCCTCACGACATCCGGCTGCGCGGGCCTGTGCAGCCGAGAGCCGATGATGACCGTTGAGCTCAAGGACCAGGCACCTGTCAAATACATCGACCTCGACGAAGACAAGACCGGAAAGATCTTCACAGACCACGTCCTCGGGGGAAAGATCGTCCAGGAATACGCCCTGGCCCTGGGAAGCGAGAGAGAGACTTGACGACGGCCGCTACGACCTCATCACCTGAGATGGACAAGGCCTACAGGGCCCACTTGCTGATCTGTGCCGGTACGGGCTGTGTCTCGAACCGGGCGTTCCAGGTTCGCGATGCCTTGGAAGCCGAGATCGAGCAGCGCGGTCTGGCTGACGAAGTCCAGGTTATCGCCACCGGATGCCAAGGGTTCTGCGCGCAAGGGCCGATCATGATCTTCCAGCCGGACGGGGTCTTCTATCAGAAGTTGACCCTGGAGGATATCCCCCATCTGGTCGAGGAGCACTTGATCAAGGGCCGACCGGTCGAGAAGCTGATGTACGTCCCGTCGAAGGACAAGCCGCCGATCCCGAAGCTCAGTGACATCGAGTTCTTCAGCAAACAGCGCCTTGTCGTGCTTCGGAACCGAGGCCTGATCGACCCCGAAAAGATCGACGAGTATATCGCCCGCGATGGCTACCGCGCCTTGGCCAAGGCGCTGACCGGCATGACGCCGGAGGATGTCATCGCCGAGATGAAGGGCTCAGGTCTGCGAGGCCGGGGTGGCGCGGGGTTCCCAACGGGTCTCAAGTGGGAATTGACCCGCAAGTCGCCCGCCGACGGTGACGGCAAATGTGTCATCTGCAATGCCGACGAAGGAGATCCAGGCGCCTTCATGGACCGCAGCATTATCGAGTCGGACCCTCACGCGGTCCTGGAGGGGATGATAATCGGTGCGTATGCGATCGGGGCTGAGCACGGCTATGTCTATATCCGCGAGGAATATCCCTTGGCGATGAAGCGCCTGCATATTGCCATCGATCAGGCGCGGAAGTATGGGCTTCTGGGAAAAGATATTCTGGGAACCGGCTTCGACTTTGACGTCGGAGTCCATCGTGGCGCCGGTGCATTCGTCTGTGGCGAGGAGACCTCGCTGATTGCCTCGCTCGAGGGCCGCACGCCCGAGCCCCGGATCCGCCCCCCGTTTCCGGCCCAGTCCGGCCTGTGGGGCATGCCGACGAACATCAACAACGTCGAGACATGGGCCAACGTACCCGGGATCATCAACCGTGGCGCCGAGTGGTTCTCGTCTCTCGGGACCGAATCGAGCAAGGGCACCAAGGTCTTCTCGGTGGTCGGCAACGTCTGCAACACCGGGCTGGTCGAGGTACCCATGGGCATCACGATGGGGGAGATCGTTTTCGAGATCGGCGGCGGCGTGCCGGACGGAAAGCAGCTGAAAGCCGTGCAAACGGGTGGGCCCTCGGGAGGCTGCATCCCAAGATCGCTCGTGGACCTGCCGATTGACTACGAGCAACTGGCCGAGGCCGGATCCATCATGGGCTCGGGCGGCCTTATCGTGATGGATGAAGAGACGTGCATGGTGGACCTGGCGAGGTACTTCCTCGACTTCCTCAGGAGCGAGTCGTGCGGCAAGTGCACGACCTGTCGCGAGGGCATTGCGGCCATGCACGATATTGTAGCCGACATCTGCAACGGACAAGGCGAGCCGGGTCACATTCCCCTTCTCGAGGACCTGGCCGAGGGCGTCCGAGACGCCAGCCTTTGTGCCCTGGGCGGTACGGCGCCCAACCCCGTGCTGAGCACGCTGCGCTACTTTCGCGACGAATACGAGGCACATATCAATGATAAACGCTGCCCCGCGGGTGTCTGCCGCGCGCTGATCAAGTACCGGATCGACCCGGACAAGTGCAAGGGCTGCATGGTGTGCGTCAAAGGCTGCCCCGAGCAGATCATCCGCGGCGAGAAGAAAGAGCCCCAGACGATAGATCAGGACAAGTGCATCAAGTGTGGAGTGTGCAAAGAATCCTGCAAGTTCGAAGCGGTACTGGTCGAGTGATGCCCGTGCCAACGGTAAACCCCGACGCATTGACTGTGGATCGTGGAAGCATCTGGAGTCTACATCACGTGAATGTAGCAATTGATGTCTCGAAGACATGGAGAACTAGGAATGCCCCGTAGAATTATCCCATCTTGTCGTCTGCTGTCCGCTGTGATCTGTATTCTTGCTGTCGGCCTTCCGGCGTGGGCGTCGCCCTCGGGGCTGAACAACATCCCCACCACGGACGTTGTCCCTCCCAAGACGTTTGTGCTGCAGGCCTACACGAACATGGGAGACGATTTCCACACGCAGCACTACCTCGCCTTCAAGACCGGCGTAATCAAAGGCGTCGAGGTCGGCACCGACTGGAAAGCCCATGACCGCGCACACGGGCACGCTGCGTTTCAGGGGAAGTATGCCTTCGACATCAAGGAAGGCCTCCTCAGGGCGGTCGTTGGCACCGCCAATCTCTCGTGCAATCGTGCTGATCAAGGAGAGCTCTTCCCTTACGCCGCCACCAGCCTCGACCTCAAGGTGTTTCGTCTGCATGCCGGGTTCGCTCCGGAGGCCCACAATGAAGCATTCTTCGCGGGCATTGACAGGACGTTCCCGTTCCTGGGCCGAAATCTGCAACTAAAGGCCGACGCGATCCAGTTCGACGACAAGGACGAGGTGCTGTTCAGCGCGGGCTTCCTCTATGAGTTCGGCCGCAAGCGCGCCGACGACGAGGAGCCGCCGTCCGGCCTGTTGGGCATTATGGACGCGATCACGCGGAACCTCATTCTCGAAAGCTGGGTCTCGGTCCCGACCGGGTCGGGGAACCGGGACACCTATACTATCAAGCTCAACTATGTGATCAGTTGGTAACGTGGACGACTGAAGTGCCAAAACTCAAACTCATGGTCCTCAGCGACATCAAGAACAAGCTGGATGCCGAACTTCTGGTGGGGGAGGAAGACCTCGACTTGGAGATCGGTATGGCCTGCGGGTCGGACCTGCTGAGTGACGTGCTGGCTTTCGCCAAGTCGGACTCGCTGCTGCTGACGGGTCTGACGAACTCCCAGGTGATTCGAACGGCTGAGGTGGCGGATATCAAAGCAGTGTGCTTCGTGCGAGGCAAGCGGCCCCCAGCCGAAACGATTGAGCAGGCGAGGCAGAAGGGCATACCGCTGCTTTGCACGTCCCTGCCACTGTATGAGGCCTGCGGGCGCCTTTACCACGCCGGGCTGCCCGGGTGTTCCCAAGCGGGAGACGACCTGTAGATGCCGGAGAAGATCGGACTCACACGGACGCAGGAGTTGGTCTACGAGATGAAAGTGGCAGAGGTGATGGTGCGCGACGTGGTAACCGTGTCCCCGGAGATATCCATGGGGGAGCTTCGCGAGGTCTTGCGTGCCAAACGCATCTCCGGGACACCGGTGGTATCAGAAGGACGGTTGGTGGGTGTCATCAGTATCGAAGACTTCATCAACTGGTTGGCCGGTGGCCCGGGGAACACGACGGTGGGCCAGGAAATGACACACGACGTGGTGACCGTTTACGACGACGAGCCATTGGTGCACGTGGTGAGCAAGTTGGATCAGCGCGGCTTCGGCCGCCTCCCTGTCGTCCGGCGGAACGACGAGAAGCTCGTGGGCATCGTTACCAGGGGCGACATCATAGCCGGGCTGTTGCGCAATCTGGAAATCGGGTATCAGGAAGAGGAAATCCACCACTTCCGTGCCAGCCACATCTTTGAAGACATCATCGCCGACAGAGTCGCGATCTTGTTGCGTTACTCCATAGTAGGCAAGGACTTCACGGCGGCAGGGTCGGGCGCGACCCGATTGAAAAAGACCCTCCGTCGCCTGGGGATCAATCCGCGTGTGCTCCGCCGCGCCGCGATCATCGCCTATGAGGCCGAGATGAACATCGTGATCTACACCGATGGCGGAGAGCTTCTCGCCAAGGCCGAGCCCGGCCTGATTACTATCGAGGCCAGAGACGCCGGCCCCGGCATCCCGGACGTGACGCAGGCCCTGACCCCGGGCTATTCGACGGCGGCCGACTGGGTGCGGGAACTCGGCTTCGGGGCGGGCATGGGCTTGCCCAATATCAAGAGATGCGCCGACGAGATGAAACTGGAGTCAACTCCCGGGAAAGGGACGCGAGTCGAGGCGAAGCTTCTCGTCTAGGAGGTGGCAGGATGACCGTTGCCGAAATGATGCAGCGTGTCGGCCTCGAGGTCAAGACGGCGGCGGGTGAACTCGATGTCGAGGTGACCGGCGGGTATGCCTGCGATCTGCTCAGCGCCGTCATCGCCAACGCGGCCGAAGGCAATGTCTGGGTCACTTGGCATTCGCATCCGAACATCGTGGCGGTTGCAATCTTGGCCAAGCTATCAGCCGTTATTCTCGTCTCGGGTCGTCAGCCCGAAGAAGCCACCGTCTGCAAGGCCGAGGAAGAGGGCCTGCCCATTCTCCTCAGCAAGATGCCCGCGTTCGAGGTGATCGGCAGGCTGTACGGCATGGGGATTACGGGCGCAACGTGATGCTGACAGCCTTTCGGGCGGACCTGCACGTGCACACATGCCTTTCCCCGTGTGCTGACGATGCCATGAGGCCGCTCGCCATCGTGAGATCGGCGAGAAAGAACGGATTGGACGTCATTGGGATATGCGATCATAACTCCGTTCGAAACGTCGCCGCCGTGCGACGGGCGGGCCAACGCGAGGGCATGGCGGTGATCGGCGGCATCGAGGTCTGTTCAGAAGAAGAGGTCCACGTGTTGGGCTTGTTTGACAGAGAGCAGGACTTGCAGGACATGCAGCGGCTGATAGATGAAAGCTTTGCCGGAGAGAACAACCCCGATCTTTTCGGCGAACAGTATCTGTGCGACGAGCACGATGCAATAGTCGGTCGGGAAGCAAAGTTGTTGATCGGCGCCACACAACTGACCGTAGAGCAGGTGGTCGAGGGCATCCATCGTTTCGATGGCCTGGCCATTGCGTCCCACGTCGATCGCGAGAGCTTCAGTGTGCTCAGCCAACTCGGCTTCGTGCCGCCCGGGCTGCAGATCGACGCTCTGGAGGTCTCGTCGAGGTGCGCCGCGACAGAGGCCAGGGCCCGTCTTCCGGAAATCAGGAACTACCCCCTCGTGCGATCCTCCGACGCGCATTGGCTGAAGGAGATCGGAACCGCTTCGGTGGTGTTCACGGGCAACTCACCGTGCGTAAGCGAACTGCGGCGAGCCCTCTTGGGTGAAGGGAACAGGGAAACGAAGAACTGAGCCATGGAAGACCTTTCCCTTCACGTCCTGGACGTGGCGGAAAACGCCTTGGCTGCGGACGCCGACCGGATCGAGATCCGCATCATCGAGGAGTCGGCCCGCGACGTTATGAGAATCGAGATAGAAGACAACGGCTGTGGCATGGACGAGGAAATGACAAGACGGGCGCTGGATCCCTTCTACACGACCAAGTCTGTCAAACGCATCGGTCTGGGCCTGCCGCTGCTGGCCCAGGCAGCAAGGGAGGCGGCGGGGATACTGGAGATCCGGACCGCTCCCGGCAACGGCACGCTCATCCGCGCAACCTTCCAACAGAGCCACCTGGATATGAAGCCGATAGGCGACATGCTGGAGACGATGGCCACGCTTGCCTGTGCGCATCCGCACGTGCACTTCGTTTTCGAACACCGGCGAGACAATGCCGTCCTCTGCCAGTGGAACAGCGGGTCGGCAGGGCCCGCAGGGAATTGACCATGGTGAAGTTTACCATTAACAGCCGAGCGGTTGAGGCCGAGGAAGGGACGACGGTTCTGCAAGCCGCCCAATCCCTGGGGATCAAGATCCCGACCCTCTGTTACCACAAGGCCCTGAACCCGTATGGCGGGTGTCGGCTGTGCCTCGTTGAGATCGACGACGGACGGCGCCAACACATCAAGGCCTCGTGTGTCTACCCCGCCCAGGAAGGACTGAAAGTCCAGACGGATACCGAGCGGGTCGTCAAAGCGCGCAAGATCGTCCTCGAACTGCTTTTGGCACGGTGTCCGGAGTCCGAGCCGATCCAACAGATCGCCGAGGAGTTCGGCGTCACCGAAACACGGGTCCGAAAGCACGATGAGAAGTGCATCCTGTGCGGTCTGTGCGTGCGGATGTGCAACGAACGCATGGGCCGGGCCGTGATCGGCTTTACGCACCGCGGTGTGGAGCGCGAGGTGACGCCTCCGTTCGATGCAGACTCCGAGATCTGCATGGGCTGCGGCGCGTGCGCCTTCATCTGCCCCACCGCCGCGATCGATCCGGAGAAGTTCTGCACGCGGGACGTCACCATGCTGCCGTCGATCTTCGATCTCGGCATCGGGCCCCGGCCCGTGGTAAGCGTCGCCTTTCCGCAGGCCGTGCCCAACACGCCCTCGATCGACAAGGACCACTGCGTTTACTTCCAGACAGGCAACTGCCGAACGTGCGAAGCCGTCTGCGATGCCGGCGCCATCGACTTCGAACAGCAGGCCACCACACTGGACCTGGACGTTGGGGCCGTTATTATCGCGCCCGGGTACGACCGCTTCTACCCGGACAACCGCCTCGAATACAACTACCAGCGCCTCGGCAATGTTGTCACGGCGCCGGAGTTCGAGCGGATGCTCAGTGCCTCAGGGCCTTACGGCGGCCATCTCATCAGGCCCTCCGACCACAAGGAGCCCGATCGCATCGCCTTCATTCAGTGCGTCGGCTCACGAGACCTGGAATGCAACGCCTATTGCTCGGCCGTCTGCTGCATGCACGCCACGAAGGAGGCCATCGTCGCCAAGGAGCACGCCACGGGCGACCTCCAAACGGACATCTACTTCATGGACATGCGTGCGTTCGGCAAGGGATTCGACCGCTATTATGAACGGGCCAAGAGCGAGTATGGCGTCACCTTCCGGCGGTGCCGGCTGCCCCTTGTGGAGCAGGCTCCCGGCAGCGACGATCTCTTGCTGGGCTATCTCGATGAGGAAGGCACGCTGCAGAAGGAGCGATACGACCTGGTGGTGCTCTCCACCGCACTGGTCCCGCCGAAGAACGTGGAAGCGATTGCCCAGGCCGGCGGCCTGGTTCTGAACAAGTACAGGTTCCTCGACACAAAATCGTTCGCGAGCGAAGACACCAGCCGGTGGGGCATCTTCGCCTGCGGGGCTGTCAGCGAACCCAAGGACATCCCGGAGACCGTCATCCAGGCCAGCGCCGCCGCCGCCCGCGCCGCCGAGATACTGGGCGAGGCGAGGGGCACGCTCGTCGAAGGAAAAGAGTACCCACCCGAGAAAGACATCAGCGACCAGCCGCCCCGTATCGGCGTGTTCGTATGCCATTGCGGAATCAACATCTCCGGGGTGGTCGACGTGGAGCAAGTCGTCGAGTCTGTCCGGGACCTGCCCGACGTGGCCTACTGCGAGCACAGCCTGTACACCTGCTCCCAGGACAACCAGCAGAAGATCAAGGAGACCATCGAGCAGTACCGACTCAACCGAATCGTGATCGCATCCTGCACGCCTCGGACGCACGAAGCACTGTTCCAGGATACCATCCGCGAGGTGGGCCTCAATCCGTTCCTGCTGGAGTTCATCAGCATTCGCGAGCACTGCTCGTGGGTTCACATGGCCGACAAGGTCCGCGCCACGCAAAAGGCAAAGGACCTCGTGGCCATGGCGGTGGCCAAGTCAAGACTGCTTCGGCCGGTCCACAGTTCCTCGTTCTCCGTCCGCAGCGAAGCACTGGTCATCGGAGGCGGGATCTCAGGCATGACGGCCGCCTTGTCGCTGGCCGAGCAAGGCTTCGAGGTCTACCTCATCGAGCGGGACGGCGAACTTGGCGGTAACTTGCGGAAGCTGCATTTCACGATCTCGGGCAATGACCCGCAGGAGCTGCTCCGTCAGACCGTCGACCAGGTCCAAACTTCCGAGAGAATCCACGTCCACCTGAATACGCGGGTGAAGGAGTTCTCGGGCCACATGGGCAACTACGTCACCACCCTCATGGGGACCAACAGCCAGCCTCATGAAACCGTTGTCGAGCACGGTGCCGTCGTGGTCGCCACCGGTGCGGCGGAACGGGAAACCGATGAGTACCTCCGCGAGCGCTGCGACAGGGTCATCACCCAGAAGCAGCTCGAGGCGAAACTTGCCGACGAGACCGAACGGCCCGCCCTCGCCTCGGCACAGACCGTCGCCATGATCCAATGCGTGGGATCTCGCGAGGAAGAGAGGATGTACTGCAGCCGGGTCTGCTGCACAAACGCGATCAAGAACGCGCTGAAGATCAAGGAAATCAGCCCCGAGACCAATGTTATCATTTTCTATCGCGACATTCGCACGTACGGCTTCCGCGAGGAGTATTATCAGAAGGCCAGGCAGGAAGGCGTCACGTTCATTCGTTACGAGCCGGACAGCAAGCCCAAAGTCACTCCCGGAGAAACGCCCGACGGCCCGCTGCACGTCGAGGCCTACGATCCGGTCCTGGGCGAGAACCTGCAGTTCGTGGTGGACTGGCTTGTGCTGAGCGTGGGCATCGCTCCTGAAGCGGACAATGAAGAACTTACCAAGATCCTCAAGGTGCCGCTCGATGAGGATGGCTTCTTTCTCGAGGCCCACATCAAGCTGCGTCCGGTGGATTTCTCGACGGACGGTATCTACCTGTGTGGCCTGGCCCACTCGCCGAAGTTCGTGGGCGAAGCGATTTCTCAGGCCCGTGCCGCCGCCGGCAGAGCCGCGACGCTGTTAGCCCAGGACACCGTCCAAGCCAAGGGGCGCATGGCCGAGGTCGCCGAGCGGCTCTGCGCCGGGTGCGGCCTGTGCGTCGGCGTCTGTCCGTACGGTGCCAGAGAGATCGACTCGGAGGTGGGAATCGCCCGCGTCATCGAAGTGCTGTGCCAAGGCTGCGGCGCCTGTGCGGCGATGTGCCCCAATGCCGCCACCAAGCAGGTCGGATTCGCCAAGGAAGAAATACTGGCGGCGGTGGACTCCCTGATATGACCCTGACCCAACCAGGAGCGTAGCAATGTCGGAATCGTTCGAACCAAAGATCGTGGGGTTCCTCTGCAACTGGTGTTCTTACGCCGGGGCCGATCTGGCCGGAACATCGAGAATGCAGTATCCGCCGAATCTGCGGATCATTCGGTTGATGTGCAGCGGCGGGCTGGACCCGCTGTACGTCTTCCGCGCCCTGCTTGGCGGATGCGACGGCGTGCTGATCGGCGGGTGCCATCCCGGCGATTGCCACTATACCAACGGTAACTACAAAGCCAGGCGGCGTGTGGCCGTGCTCAAGACGATTCTTGACCAGCTCGGCATCGGTGCCGAGAGAGTCTGGCTCCGCTGGATCAGCGCAAGCGAGGGCAGCCGGTTCGCCGAGACGATTCACGAAATGGTAGCGGACCTGAAGGAAAGAGGACCCAACACGCTTGCCCAGTCCTGGGCGGTCTGAGTTTTGGAGAGATGACGGTGGCAACGATCGAAGTCGAAAACGGCAGTCCGGTGGGAGCAGTGCGAGACCTGCTCCGTTCCCTGCTCGAGAGAGGGCTTCTCAGGGCCATTCTCGTGCCCCAGGAGACCCCGTCGGGGAAGACCGTGGTCCAGACACTCGTGCGAGACCCCGAGAAACTGCCCACGGCGAACCCACTGGCGCCGGTGTTCGGTGTGAACTCGGCGCGGACTATCGCGAAGATGTGCGCGGGCCTCATGAGGGGCCCCGCTGCCGGCCAGGCCGCCGCACAGGGGCAAGATGCCGAACAAGCACCCGCTGAGCAGGTCGAGCCCGATGCCGAGGATCCCACATCGGAGCAGAACGGAGAAGAAGCGGCCGAGGACGAGCAGAGCGACGCCGATGCCCAAACGTCTGATGACGCGGCCATTCCCGACCCGACGCCCACCGAGGCCGACGATGAGGCCCCCCAGGCCCCTATCGGCGTGGTCCTCAGGCCCTGTGAGACCCGCGCCTTCATCGAACTTATCAAGCTGCAGCAAGCAAACCTCGACCCATTTCTCATCATCGGCGTGGACTGCTGGGGAACCTACTCGGTTCAGGACTATGCGGCAAAGGTGAGCAACGGATCGGAAGGCTCGACGGTGACGGCGGATTTCCTGAAGCAGGTCACCAACGGCGACCTGCCGGAAGACCTCCGCGGCGCCTGCCGTGGCTGTCAACATCCCACCGCCACCTGCGCGGACCTGTCGATCCAACTCATCGGTGAAGACATCAGCCACCGGATCGGCCTTCAAGCGAACACGGACAGAGGCCGGGACATTCTCGCCGCCCTGGAACTCGAAGATACCCCGGAAAACGGTGAACGCCAAGGCGCGTTGGACGCGCTGACCGACGCCAAGAAGAAGCTCGCGGAGGCCGACCAGATCGACTTCCTCGACGTGGTCTCCTCGCTGTGCATCAACTGTCGCAACTGCCGGGCCGTCTGCCCCATCTGCTACTGCAAGCAATGCGTCTTTGACGGACAAGTTTTCGAATACCCGATGGACAAGTACCTGGACTGGTCGGGCAAGCGGGGTGTTCTGAGCATGCCGCCGGACAAACTACTGTTTCACCTGACGCGGATGAGCCACGTGGCCACCTCCTGCGTTGCCTGCGGCCAGTGCGAGGCGGCCTGTCCCAGCGGCATCCCGCTCGGTCGAATCTATCAGAGAATATCCGCCGCCGCGCAGGACGCTCTCGGATACGAGGCCGGACGCAGCCTCGATGAGGAATTGCCCCTGACAACGTTCCGAGAGGACGAACTGTCGGTCGTCGAAAACTGATTCTCAGGAGCCTGTAATGGCCAAATCGAACAAGAGCAAAGGCGAGACCGCCGCCGCCACCGCGAAAGTGGACGCTGCGCCCGAATCGCCCCAAGTAGCGGAAGCGGCCCTCGGCCAACTGGACCTGCGATTTCGCGACGAGATCGCCAGCCACCCTGGCGGCGAGAACATCTGCCGGTGTTTCGCGTGCGGCACGTGTGCCGCCGGGTGCCCCGTAACCGAGGTCGACAGCGAATACAATTGCCGCCGCATCATTCGACAGATCCTCTTCGGCATGCGGGAGGAGGTGCTCACCTCGCCACTGATCTGGATGTGCCTGGTGTGCTATCGCTGCTACGTACGCTGTCCACAGAAAGTGAACTTCACCGACATCATGCGCGTACTGCGATACCTCGCCGTCAAGGAGCACCGCGTCTCGGCCGAGACGTTCGACCGAATCAACGAGTTGGATCGGTTCTCGCAACTGGTGCGGCACGACCTGGTCAGGAGCTTCTTCCAAGACGGCGGCATCCCGTTGCAGAAACTGGAAGAGCGCATTGGAGCGGTCCTGAAAGAAGCGGCCCCACAGTAGGAAGACCCTCGTGAACCAGCAACAGCTACCGCCAGGAGACATCAAGAGCTTTCAGGACCTCCAGCAGGAAGTCATTGCCCGAGGCCTGTGCGGACGGTGTGGCGGCTGTGCCTCGTTCTGCTCGGCGGACGATATGAACGCGCTGGCGTTCGACCGCACGGACGGCCCGCAGCTTGTCGATGAAGACAGTTGCGTCAAGTGCGGCATCTGCTATCTGATCTGCCCGCAGATCAAGGCGCTTGACGGCGAGGTGCGAGAGAAGTTCGGCTGGGAGCCTCCGATCGGCAAGTATCACACGATGATGTCCGCTTGCACCACCGAGTCGCAAGTCGCCGAGGTCTGCACCGACGGCGGCGTGGTGACGTCTCTTCTGCGTTACGCGCTCAAGAAGCGGATGATCCAGGGCGCCCTGGTTTCCCGACAGAGCGGCCCGTTCTCCAGGCAGCCATTCCTGGCGCGCGAGCCCGATCAACTCATAGAGGCCGCCGGAACGCACTTTGGCGAGGTCCAGCATCTCGATGAGCTTGGCAGGAACTATTCCACCTACTCTCCCACGATCCAGGAGATCAAGAAGATCGGCCAACTGCGCCTGGACCGCATTGCGATCGTTGGCACGCCGTGTCAGATATATACCGTCCGGAAGATGCAGGTCCTCAACATCGTGCCGGCCGATGCGATCGTGTTCACGATAGGGCTGTTCTGCATGGAGAACTTCTCCTTCGATGCCAAGGTCCTGGCGACCCTGGAGAAGAACCTGGGTGTCAAGATCAGCGACGTGGCCAAGCTGAAAATCAAGGATGATGTGATTCTGACCACGACCGACGGTCAGATACATCACGTGCCCTTCGAAGCGGTGGACGAGATCGCGAGACCGGCCTGCCTGGCCTGTCCTGACTTCGCAAATGACTTTGCCGACATCTCGGTCGGCGGGCTGGGGTCGCCGGACGGCTACACCACGACGGTGATCCGCACCAGTATCGGACAGAAACTCTACAACGGGGCGAAGCACGATGGGATGCTCAAGGAGCTTCGCATCCGCGGCAAGAACCAGGCTACGCTCCACCGCACGGAAATGATGGCGAAAATCACCGCGTTTACTCGTCGGAAGAAGTTGCGCGCCCGAGCCAACCTCGCGGCCGCGAAATCAGCTTAGAGTAACGAAAGATTGAGATGTCGTATTCAGGCGTCGGCGAGGACGAGGCTGGCAAGGAAGGCGAAGCAGGCAATGCCAAAGCATTGTCGATGCAGCCTGAGGCTGCCAGACGACGCCGCAGCCAGCATGAATGCGGCAGGTCAAACTTAAGTTGCTCTAGTTCACCAGTTGAACAGGAATAACAGGTGGATCACAAGGCAGTCATGGTCATTGGCGGCGGGATAGCCGGCATTCAGGCGGCGCTCGATCTGGCGGAGATGGGCGTCGAGGTGTCCCTTATCGAACAGAAGCCGAGCATCGGCGGAAGGATGGCCCAACTCGATAAGACCTTCCCCACGAATGACTGTGCAATGTGTATCCTGTCGCCAAAGCTCGTCGAGGCCGGCGGGAACCAGAACATCCATATCATCTCCAACGCCGAGGTACAGTCGGTCGAGGGCGAAGTCGGAAACTTCCACGTTCGAGTGCTTAAGCGGGCACGCTACGTCGACGAGGAGCGCTGTACGGGCTGCGGGGTCTGCATGAGCAAGTGTCCCGTGCGTATCCCCGACGAGTACAACAAGAACCTGAGCAAGACCAAGTGCATCCACATCCCGTTCCCGCAGGCGGTCCCGGCCGTGCCCATCATCAGTAAGGAACACTGCATCTATTTCCGAAGAGGCAAGTGCCGCATCTGTGAGAAGTTCTGCGAGGAAAAGGTCATCGACTACGAGCAAGAGGACACGCTGCTGGACATCGAAGTCGGGAGCATTGTCCTGGCGACGGGCTCGCAGGAGTTTGATGCGAAGTTGAAGGACGAATACAGCTACGGGACCTCACCCAACGTGCTGACCAGCATTGAGTTCGAACGCCTGCTCAGCGCCTCAGGCCCCACGGAGGGCCACGTGGTGCGTCCGTCCGACGAGAAGGAGCCCCAGCGGCTTGCGTTTCTCCAGTGCGTCGGATCGCGCGACATGCAGGCCGGCGGGGCGTTCTGTTCGTCGATCTGCTGCATGCAGGCGGCGAAGGATGCGGTCATCCTGGCCGAGCACCTCAGCAGCGTCAACGTCACCATCTTCAACATGGACATCCGCGCACAGGGCAAGGACTTTGACAAGTTCATTACCCGCGCCCAGGAGGAATACGGAGCACAGTTCGTCCGTGCTCGCGTCTCGTCGGTGGAGATCAACCCGGCCAATGACAACCTCCGCATCCGATACGATCCGAACGACGGCGGGCCGCTGCGGGAGGATGAATTCGACCTGGTCGTGCTGTCGGTGGGCATGCACACGTCAGAGTCCACGCGACAGCTTGCCCGGACACTCGGCGTGGCGCTCGATGAGAACGGGTTCGTGACGACCGACGCCTTCGATCCGGTGCTGACCTCCCAGCCGGGCATATTCGTATGCGGTACGATGACCGGCCCGAGGGATATCCCGGAGACGGTCATGCAGGCCAGTGCCGCCGCCAGCGCCGCCGCCGCCGTTCAGGCCGACGTCCCGGCGCAAAGGATCAAGGCGGAGTACCCCCAAGAGCGCGACCTGCGAGCCGAACCGCCGCGGGTCGGCGTCTTCGTCTGCCGGTGCGGCATCAACATTGCCTCCACCGTAGACGTGCCCGGGGTGGTGGATTTCGCCGCCGGCCTGCCGTGGGTCGAGCACGCACAGGAGCTTCTTTTCTCGTGTGCCCGTGATTCCCAACGTACGATCACCGACGCCATTGAGGAAAAGGGACTCAACCGCATTGTCGTCTGCGCGTGCACCCCCCGGACGCACGAGCCGCTCTTCCAGAGCACGCTGCAGTCAGCGGGCCTTAACCCCTATCTCTTCGAGTTTGCCAACATCCGCGAGCACTGCTCCTGGGTGCACCAGAAGGAGCCCGAGCAAGCGACCGAAAAGGCAAAGGTACTGACGAAAGTCGCCGTCGCCAAGGCCGTCTGCCTCGAACCGCTCTCACGGAAGACGCTGTCCGTCAATCACGACGCGCTTGTGCTCGGCGGCGGCATTGCGGGCATGACCGCGGCACTGGAGTTGGCCAATCACGGCTGCCAGGTTCACCTTGTCGAGCGGGAAGCGCAACTCGGTGGAAACTTCCGAGACGTCCATTTCACAATGAACGGACGCCCCGCCCCCGAGTTCCTCGACGCTCTGGCCGAACAGATCGCCTCTCATGACAACATCCAGCTTCATCTCCGCTCCGAGGCTCGAGAAGTGGCTGGATATGTGGGTAATTTCAAGTCGAAGATCCACACCCAGGGCAACGGCCCGCCCGTGGAGATCGAGCACGGCGCGGTCATCGTGGCTACGGGGGCAAAGGAAGTGGAGACGGAGGAGTACCTCAGGGGCACCCACCCCGGCGTCATCACGCTGCGCGAAATGGAGGAGGCCCTGGCCAACGGCGAGTCCGACCTCCGGGAGACACTCGATAAGGCCGAGACCGTTGTCCTCATCCAGTGTGTGGGCTCTCGCTGCGACGAACGCCCGTATTGCAGTCGAATCTGCTGCAACAAGTCGATCAAGAACGCGCTGAAGCTGAAGGATTTGAACCCAGACGTGAACATCTACGTCCTTTACCGTGACATTCGGGCCTATGGCCTTCATGAGCTCGCCTACAGGGAAGCGCGGGAGAAGGGCATCATATTCATCCGTTATGAGGAGTCCGCCAAGCCGGAGGTCACCTCTTCCAACGGCAAGCTCAACGTTCGCGTTTACGACCCGATCCTGCGGTGCGATGTGGTCGTTGACGCCGACCTGGTGGCCCTCGCCGTGGGGATTGTCGCCCCTTCGGACAACAAAACCCTCTCGCAATTGTTGAAGGTGCCTCTCAACAGTGAGGGGTTCTTCCTGGAAGCCCACGTGAAGTTGCGCCCGGTGGACTTCGCAACGGAGGGCATTTTTGTTTGCGGACTTGCCCACTACCCGAAGGATGTTTCGGAGTCCGTAGCCCAGGCCCGGGCGGCCGCGGGCAGAGCCATGACCGTTCTCAGCAAAGACACTATCGAGGCCGAAGGAAAGGTCTCCTACGTTCGCAGCGACCGCTGCGCCGCCTGCGGGGCGTGTGTGGCCGTGTGTGCGTATAACGCAATCGAGATCGACGAAACTCAGCACGTCGCCATCGTGAATGAAGCCCTATGCAAAGGATGCGGCGCCTGTGCGGCGACCTGCCGGTCCGGAGCAATCGACCTGCGAGGCTTCCGGGACGAACAGATTGTCGCCGCGATCGAGGCAGTTGCGGTATGACCACGGCCCAAGAGAACCAAGACGACTGGAGCCCGAAGATCGTCGCGTTTCTGTGCAACTGGTGTTCCTACGCCGGGGCTGATCTGGCGGGCGTCGGACGGATGCAGTATCCGCCAAACGTCCGCGTGATCCGCGTGCCCTGCTCGGGGCGCATCAATCCAATGCTCATCCTTACCGCCCTGCACCGCGGGGCCGACGGCGTCCTCGTCTCCGGATGCCATCCGGGAGATTGTCACTACATCAGCGGCAACCTTGTCGCCAGAAGAAAGTTCAGCATGCTCAAAAACTTCCTCGCCCACGTGGGCATCGAGCCGGAGAGGGTACAGTTCTCGTGGGTCTCCGCGTCCGAGGGGGCCCGCTTTGCCGCTCTCGTGGAACAAGTGGTCAACGATGTTCGGCGGGTGGGCCCGGCCAGAATGCCGACGGTGATGGCACAATGACATCCGTTCAAGAAGAGATCAGACAGACGGCTGAAGCGCTGCTTTCCGACGGCGCGGTCGACCTCGTGATCGGCTTTGCCCAAGGTGCCCTGCCGATGCGGGCCACTCCATACTTCGCCACGGAAGCCGATGCTGCTAAACAACTTGTGTGGAACTCCTACTGCTCGAACAACCTCGCCGTGTACTTGTCGCGCTGTTTCGCCACCGACCCACACCAGACCGAGCCGCCCCCACCGCCGAAGGTGGCGATCATCGTCAAGGGCTGTGACGGGCGTTCGGCCGTGGAACTGATCCAGGAACAGCAGGTGCCCAGAGAGAATCTGGTCCTCATCGCGGCCCCCTGCGAAGGAATGATCGATGCGGCCGTCGCCCAACACCTCGTCGGAATGGACGAAATCATCGGCGCTGAAGAAGCGAACGGCACGGTGACCGTCACGGACGATGCCGGAAAGGCCACCGAGTTCAGCCGTGAACAATTGCTCGCCGAGGCCTGCCGGTTCTGCACGCACAGGGCAGCGCCGGTCTACGACAAAGCGATCGGCGAGGTACCCCAGGGCGACGTTGCGCCCGGGGGGAACGACCGGTTTGAGGAGTTTGCCAATAAGACGCCGCCCGAGAGGTGGAAGCAGTTCTGTCACGAGATCTCCAAGTGCGTGCTCTGCAAAGCGTGCCGCAGCGCCTGCCCCAACTGCTACTGTAAGGTGTGTTTCGCGGAGCAGACCCGCCCCAACTGGATGGGCACGGGTGATGAACTGAAGGACGTGATTCTGTACCATCTTGGGCGCATCTTCCACCAGGCGGGGCGGTGCGTCGATTGCGGGGCCTGTGTGCGGGCGTGCAGCATGGGCGTTGATCTGAGAGCGTTTACCCATGGTCTCGTCAAGGACGCCGAGGACCTCTTCGGCCACACGGCAGGTTCCGACCTCGATCAGGCACCGTTGATGACAGTTTTCAGCGAGAAAGATGCGGAGAGCTTCATAACTGAACCGGAGTAGCGTTCAGATGGCAGAAACCACAATCGCAAAGAACAAGCTGTCGGAGTTCCTCGCCGCCTTGTGTGCGGATTGCACCGTCTATGCCCCCACGGCGGATGGCGACGTTATTACTTTTCGTCCGCTAAGTTCACCGGAAGCGCTGGCGCTGGACTATCGAATCTCCACGGTTCCACCCAAAGAGCTGTTCCTGCCACAGACCCAGACAGTCTACGAATTCGATGGGAAAGGCTTCGCGGAAGACGCACTGCAGACTGAGCAGCAGGTCCTGTTTGGGGCGCGGCCCTGCGACTGCCGCGCCCTGACGCTGCTGGACAGCGTCTTCGACACCAAGGAGGTGCAGGACCCGTTCTACGCGGCGCGCCGAGCGAACACGGTCACTGTCGCGATGGCATGCGATCGCCCTCTCAGCACGTGCTTCTGTACGGCAACGGGAGGCGATCCCTTCGGCGAGGACGGTGTCGACGTTCTGCTGGCCGACACCGGGGACACATTGCTCGCCAAGACCGCCACGCCGAAGGGCAAGGACTTTCTGGCTCGCTACGACAAGTTCTTTTCCGGCAGCGCCACCAGCGACTGGGCACAGCAGGCCGGACAGGCCAGAGACAAGATCAAGGCCAACGTCGACGTCGCCAACGCCAAGGCTCATCTGGACACTCTGTTCGAGAATGATGTCTGGGAAACCATCTCCCAGAAATGTCTCGGCTGCGGCACGTGCTCCTTTCTCTGTCCAACCTGTTATTGTTTCGACCTGGTGGATGACAAGACACCCACCGGCGTCAGGAAGATCTCACGATGGGATTGTTGCATGTTCTCCTCTTTCACGCTTCACGCTTCCGGCCACAACCCACGGGCCGTCAATGCGGCGCGCCTTCGCCAGAAGATCATGCACAAGTTCTGCTACTACCCGGAGCGTTACGGCGTGAGCGGTTGTGTAGGTTGTGGGCGTTGTATTCGCAGTTGCCCGGTCAACCTGGATATCCGCCCTGTTCTGGAAACGTTGATGGCGACGCCTGCCGGGACAGAAGAGTAAGATGAACGGAAAGAACCCCTACCGTCCGATTCTCACGTCAATCCAAGAGATCACCTTCGAGAATGAAGCGAAGGACCTCAAGACGTTCCGGCTGACATTCTGCGATGACCAGCAGGCGAAGGACTTTCACTTCCAATGCGGCCAGTTTGCCGAATTGACTGTCTTTGGCGTCGGAGAATGTCCCATAGGCATCGCGTCTTCCCCGATGGACAGCGGGATTCTGGAATTCACCATAAAGCGGTATCCTGACGGCCTGGTGACGAACTCGCTGCACAACCTTCGCGTTGGGGACCGCATTGGCGTGCGAGGCCCCCTGGGCAATTCGTTTCCGTTGGATCGGATGGAGGGCGGTAACGTCCTGATCGTTGGCGGCGGGTTCGCCTTCACCACGCTGCGGGCCACCATCCGCTACATCCTGCATGACGCCAATCGTGCGAAGTTCAAGAACGTAACTGTCGTCTACGGCGCCCGCAGTCCAGGGGAGCTTCTCTACAAGGACGAGCTGACCGAATGGGAGGCACGCAAGGACATAGACACTTATATCACCGTGGACAAGGGAGATGAGAGCTGGCAGGGCCGGGAGGGCTTTGTCCCGACCGTCCTTGAGGAGCTCGCCCCCGGCCCTGAAGACACCGTTGCGTTGGTCTGCGGCCCCCCCATCATGCTCAAGTTCACACTTCCCGTGCTGACCACGTTGGGCTTCCGGCCCGATCAGATCATCACCTCGCTCGAGATGCGAATGAAATGCGGGATCGGCCTCTGTGGTCGCTGCAATATCGGCAGCAAATACGTCTGTCGAGACGGCCCGGTGTTCTCCTACGAGCAGCTTCAGGCCCTTCCCGCCGAGTTCTGACAGTACGCGTATGACGAGGCCCAACGCGAGAAAATGTGGTATTCCACATTGAGGGGGAGCCGTTCCGAAAAGGAATCATGCCCGTGAGGTGGTGGAGCAGAATTCGTGCGTTCCTGCCGCAGGAGATAGTCGGAGTCTTTGTGCATCTCTATGACAAGGTTGCCGCCCCCGGTCTTTGCGGATTTCATGGCCGCGTGGCATCGGAGGTCGCCTCTCTTCTCCCGGAAGGCCGAGTGCTGGATGTCGGGACCGGGCCGGGATACTTGCTGGCGGCGATTGCGATGCGGAGCCCCGACCTGCAACTCGTAGGAGTGGATCTCAGCCGGAAGATGCTCGGGATCGCAAAAAAGACGACAAGCCGGATCGAGGCCCCCTCACCCCAAACGGCTACAGCCGACGGGAACGAAGTACTCGCCGGTGGCAGCCCGGGGTATCGGCCGATCCAACTGCTGCGGGCAGATGTGCGAGACCTGCCCTTTGCAGACGGTACTTTTGACGTGGTCATTAGCACTCTTTCGCTGCACCATTGGCACGACCCCGCGCGAGGAATCCGGGAGTGTCTTCGTGTGACCGCTCCCGGCGGACAATGCTGGATTTATGATCTGCGTACCGACGCACCGGCAAAGATGCATGCGGACCTGGTGACGGGCGGAGGGTTCGGCCGCTGGGCCCGCGGTTGGATCTTCAAGTTTCACGGTGTGGATCCGGCAGATTTCAGCGCGCCGTCTGTCACCGAATGGCTAGGTGACGGCGCTGTTGTCGAAACCGAGGTGCATCCGGCCTATATGAAGCTCATCGTGCGAAAGGAACCCGGCCGGCGTGACAGACAGGCCACGTGCTCTGCACGCGCCTCCCATTTCAGCGAGGATCGCCCCTCGGCCACAAGGCGAGGGCCGTCGCAATCGAATGCGGGGGTGCTTGCGTGAAGATCCTGAGCGCACCGGCCGTGCCTGAGCAAGCCGCTGACAGGACGGCTTGGTTCATCCGGCTTCGATGGTGTGCCGCTACGGGAATCGTGCTGTTTGCAGTGGCGGGGCAAGCACTTCTGGGATCTCGGTTCCCATTGGTGCCGTTCCTGGTCGTGGCGCTCAGCGTAGCGACATACAATGTCGGTTTCCTGGTCTTGAACCGACGGGCCGACCTGACGCAAACATGGAGCAACTCGCTGGTTACAATACAGGTCCTGTTGGACATTCTCGCGCTTACCGTCCTGATGCATTTCAGCGGAAGCGTGGAGAATCCCTTTGTTTCATTCTATCTTTTCCACGGCATCATAGCGGCCATCCTCCTGCCGTGGCGAAGCGTTGTCCTGCACGTCATATTGGCATCCGCCTGCATAGCCGGACTGGCGATAGTCGAATCAACCGGCAGGCTGTCGCATCGTCATATCGTGGGCTTCTGCCAGATGGCCCCTGTTCCCAATTGGCGGTTCGTGGCGATCGCCCTCTTCGCGTCCGTCATGACGCTCGCGGTCGCGGCGTTCCTCGCAGCTTCCATAGCCGGACGACTGCATGAAAGAGAGAGAGAACTCGAACAGACCAATGCGGCTCTGGGCGAGCAGGACCGCATCAAATCACAGTACGTTATGCGGGTGGCACATGACCTCGCTGAGCCTGCCGGTATGATAACAAGCTGCCTTAAACTGGTGACCCAGGGATTCGTTGGCCCGATTTCGGAGAAGGCCCTGGACATGGCCCAACGGGCGCAGCACAAGAGCGAGTATCTCGGGCACCTGATCAAAGACCTCCTCAGCCTATCCGCGATCAAGGCGGCAAAAGCGCTCCCGAAGACGGAAGTCGACCTGCAAGATGTCGTCAACAGGGTCTTCGAGGATGTGCAGCCGCACGCGGACGAGAAGAAGCTGACTTTGGAACAGGAGCTTCCCCAGGACCTGCCGGCCGTGCATGGAAACGTGGACGCTGTCCACGAACTCGTTGGTAACTTGGTGACGAACGCGGTGAAGTATACGCTTGTGGGCGGACGAGTAGCTGTTCGCGCCTCGAACAGCGGGAGCGAAGTCCTTGTTACGGTGGAAGATGACGGGGTAGGAATCCCTGCTGACGCGATCTCACACATATTCGAGGAGTTCTATCGGGCTGAAAACGTCAAGGCCGAGGCTGTCGAAGGGACCGGTCTGGGATTGTCGATCGTGGAGCAGATACTCCATACACACGGCGGGAGAGCCTGGGTTGAGAGCGTCGAAAACAAAGGAACGACGTTCTCTTTCACACTACCGGTAGCTGAGAAAGCACATGCATAGCAGGAGTGGAATTCAACTTAACGCGCCTGCAGGCGGTCTGCCAGCCTTGAAGGCTGCAGTGGATGCCGGGGCCGATTCGGTTTACATCGGATTCAACTCACCAACGAACCTTCGTAATCTCCCGGGGCTGAACTTCTCACTTGCCGAAGCGGCTGACGGCGTGAAGTATGCCCACCAGCGCGGCGTAAAGGTACATGTCGCCGTCAACACGTTTCCGCCGGATCGCCTACTCCAGGAATGCTTTCTCGCCATTGACCAAGCCAGTGACGTCGGCGCCGATGTTGTGATAGCAGCCGATCTGGCAGTAATCGAGCATGCGCGCCTCAAACACCCACATCTGGAACTGCACTTGAGCTGTGGGGCGGGAGCGGCCGACATCGGTGCGATTCGTTTCTACAGCGAGGAGCTTGGCGTACGCAGCGTTGTTCTGCCAAGGGTGCTCTCCTTACAGCAGATTGCCGCCATCCGTGGGGAAACAGACGTGCTCCTGGAAGTGATGGTCTTTGGCGTCTTGTGCCCCAATTATGAAGGCAGGTGCTTCCTTTCGTCCTTTATCACTGGAATGAGCGCTAACAGCGTGGGAGCCTGTGCTCCTGCGGAACTTCTGGAGTTCGAAGAGACCGAAGACGGCGGCTTGGCCCTCAAGCTTAACGGTGTATTGATCAATGAGTCTCTCGCCGGGGAGCCCTGCACGTATCCGACACCATGCAAGGGCAAGTACTACAATCCCGTGGTCGGCCGACTGCTGCCTGCGTTCCAGGAGGCCTGTGGCCTCAATGCACTGCCCCTGCTACCCGAGCTTGCGTCAGCCGGTGTCGATGCGGTCAAGATCGAGGGGCGCCAACGGTCTCTTGGATACGTTCGGCTCGTCACGCGCGTCTGGCGTTCCGCCATCGACACGCTGAGGGAATCTGACGATACGGACCACCAGAGCCAGAGACACTGGGAGCATGACCTGAAGTCGGTCCTGGAGGGGCAGACCTGCACCGTGGGGGCCCTGAGCGGTGGGTGAGAAGATGAAAATAGCCGTTGGCCCCGCGCCGTCACATTGGGGCACGGAGACGTTGGGCACATTCTATCAGCGCCTGGCACAAGGTCCCGTGGATTATGTATACCTGGGAGAGACGGTTTGCCTGCAACGATACAACTTGTCCCCTGCCCTTCTGGACAGCATCTGCAGCGCCCTTGCACGAGCGGGTAAGAAGGTGTACGCATCGTCTCTGATGCTGGTAAGGGAAGAGAGCGAGCATCGCGCTTTCCATGACATCGCGGGCCGCATCGGGCGCATCGAGGTCAACAGCCCGGCCTTTCTGCGGCTCGCGCGGAAGTACCAGGCCGTCGGCGGAATGGCGCTGAACACGTACAACTCCGATTCCGCGCGGATTCTCGCACGGTATGACGTGCACCGAATCACGCTGCCGTGTGAGCTTGACCTGGGGTCAATTGCCTCTGTGGCGAAAGGTTCGGGGGTCGCGACGGAGGTCGTGGTCCACGGGCATGTTCCGCTGGGGGTGTCCTGCACATGCCACACAATGCGTTCGCTCGGGCGAGACGACGACGATTGCGAGGCGCACTGCCGGGCCTACCCTGAAGGAATGACACTCGAAGCGGGCGGCCGCCCTATGTTCCGAATTGACGGCCCCCAGACACTGTCCGCCGCGACCTACTGCCTCGTGGAGTATCTGCTGGAACTGGCAAGAATAGGCGTGAATACGGTTCGAATACTGCCGCAGTGGCGCCACACCGATCGCATCGTGCAAATCTACCGAGACGTGCTCGACCGTCGCAGGACTCCCCGGGATGCCTTGGAAGAGTTGAAGACACTCTCTCCGACGGGCCTGTGCAATGGTTGGCTGATTGGAAAGGCTGGCTGGATCTATGAATCGCCCAACTGACGCGGAAACCGCTCCCGGTGAGGCCGCTTCCGAACCGCGGCCTCAAACCGGAGTTCAAGCAGCGCGCGAGATTCTCTCCGGACACATGGGTGTGGCCGAACGTTCCAAAGGGAACATACTGCACGATGCGCGCCTCCTTGAGGAGGCATTGAATCGCGACCCGCAGTTCCTTGCGAACGCCACCCAGTCGCCAGAAACGACGCTGGTCCTCAGCGCGACCGACACAGGGCGGGAGATCATGGTCACATTGAGCGAACAAGGATTGCGCGTTCGCCTCTGGGCGGGCGAGCCGTTCGATGTGAAGATCGAGGCCACGGAGAAGGTCCATTGGGCGGTGCTGTCCGGCGATATGGACGCAGACGCGGCATTCTTCATGCGAAAGGTCCGCATCCGTGGATCCGTACCCACAGCGTTTCGTGTAAAGAACAGGTTCTTAAGTCTTCTACAGTCGTGTCTCGCCCCGAAGACACAAGGTTTCGATAAGACCGTTGGAACTCGTTAATGGAAAGGTGATGGACATGAAAGAAAGCGAAAGACCAGAAGTTTCGGTGGTCGGCCCCAAGCGCGACGACCCTCCCGAACGACGAGACATGCTGAAAGTGGGTGTCTTGGGGGCAATTGGCGCCCTGGGGGCCGTTGCAGGCTACGCCTGGGCCACGAAGGGCGGCAGCGGGACCAAGCGCTACGCAATGGTGATCGATTTGCGAAAGTGCATCGGCTGTCACGCTTGCTCGGTAGCCTGCAAGAGCGAAAACACTGTGCCGCTCGGCGTCTGGCGGTCATGGGTCAAGCAGGTAGAGCAGGGGCGCTACCCCAATACGCAGCGCCATTTCCTGCCCCGGCTGTGCAACCACTGCGATAAGCCGGCTTGCGTTGAAGCCTGCCCGACAGGGTCGGCATACAAGCGCGAAGAGGACGGTGTGATCCTGGTCCATGAGGATCGCTGCATCGGCTGCAAGATCTGCATGGCGGCATGTCCGTACGATGCCAGATTCTTCGATCCGGACAAGAAGACAGTTGGCAAATGCACGTTCTGCTTGCATCGGGTCCTCGGGGGCGTTGTACCCTCATGCGTCAATACTTGTCAGGCGGGGGCGCGCATCTTCGGCGATCTGAACGACCCGACCAGCGACGTCGCCAAGCTGGTCGCCAAAGAGGCCGTTCAGGTCCTCAAACCAGAGCTTTCCACTGAACCGCATGTGTTCTACATCAGCGCGGATTCCCGCCTGATGGGACGCATCAGAGAGGAGGTGTAGTATGGCTACGGTAACTTTCTACAACGTCCATCACGAGGAGGCAATGGGCGTGCTGATCGTGGTCTACTTCTTCCTCAGCGGCCTCGGGGCGGGCACTTTTCTCACGGCAGCCGCGTGCCGGATCTTTGGGGGAGAACGATTTGCGAAGATAGAGAGGGCCGCTGCCATAGCGGTGCCGATCTTGCTCGCCCCGGGACTGCTGTGCCTTCTGATCGACCTGGGCAAGCCATTGCGTTTCTTCAACCTGTTCCTGTACTTCAATCCCCGCAGCATCGCCTCCTGGGGAGTGTGGCTGATGAACGTCTTTATGGGGATCTCCGTAGTGTACGCCTATCTACATCTGAAGGGCAAACTGGCAAAGGCAAAGCCATTGGCCTGTGTCGGAGGGGTACTTGCGGTGATGGTAGGGCTCTACTCGGGCATGCTGCTGTACCAGATGCGTGGGCACGAGCTTTGGCACTCTGCGCTGGTGCCGGTGATCTTCCTGGCCTCGGCCGTCGCGTCGGGTCTCGCGGTGGTGCTGCTTCTCTCGGCCAAAGCGGATTCGCAGCAGACTCACGTACTGGCCACCGCCCTGGCGGTGGCCGTTGGCGTGGACCTTGTCCTGGCCCTGACGGAGGTCGTGGCCCTGGGCTGGGCCAGCGGGACCGACGCGGAAACCGGCAGTCTCATTCTGTCGGGCGGGTTCGGCGCGCTGTTTCTCGGAGTGTACCTGGTCCTCGGCTTGGGGGCCCCGCTGGCGATCCTGATCTGGCAGCGGGCAAAGCGTAGTGTCCAGATCTCGGCTGCAGTGTTGGTCCTGATCGGCACTCTGGCCATGCGTTATGTGATTGTGATGGGTGGACAGACCCTGCCACTGAGCTAGTCGGCACAACCAAGATACAAGGAATGGAACCATGTCAAAGATAACACGACGAGACATACTTAAGCTTGGCGCGGCCAGCGCGAGCCTTGCATCGGGCGGGCTTGCCACGGGCGCCCTGGCTGGCAGCGCGGAATTGGCGCAAGGGGGCAAGGACTTTTCGCCCGAAGGCAATGGCGAGCGGCAGAAAATTCCGTCGGCGTGCTGGCAATGCGTCACGCGCGACGGAATCGTCGGCTACGTTGAAGGCGGGCGCCTGACGAAAATCGAGGGCAACCCCGAACTGCCCCGAACCAACGGCAAGCTCTGCGCCCGCGGCCAGGCCGGTGTCAACATCCTATACAACCCCGACCGGCTTCTCACACCGCTCGTGCGGACAGGAAAGCGGGGAGAGGGAAACTGGAAGGCGATCTCATGGGACGAGGCGCTGACGCTGGTGGTGGACGGCGGCACAATCGCCGGCCACAAGGTCAAGGGCCTCAAGACGCTCCGTGACGCGGGACATCCCGAGCAGTTCATGTTCCACTATGGGCGAATGAAGGGCTCGGACGGCACGATCGTCAAGAGCCACTTCCTGGCCGCATACGGCACGGGAACGATCGGCAACCACACGGGCATTTGCGAATCGTCGAAGTGGACGGCCCAGGAGCTTACCTGGGGCGGTCATTACGACAACTGGGACCTCGACAACACTCGATACATCCTGAATTTCGGCAGCAACGTCCTGGAGTGTCACACCAACCACGTGCCAATGGCACAGCGATGTGTCGAGGCCCTTGCCCGCGGCGTCAAGATGGTGACGTTCGACGTGCGGCTGTCCAACACGGCGGCCAAGTCCACCGAGTGGGTGCCCGTCAAGCCGGGAACCGACCTGGCCGTGGTGCTTGCCATGTCGCACGTCCTGTTGGCCAACGGAATCTGTGATACGGAGTTCATCGAGACCTACACGAACGTAACGGTGGCCGAGCTAAAGGCGCACCTCGAACAGTATACCCCCAAGTGGGCCTCGAAGATCAGCGGCGTCCCGGCCGAAAGTATCGAACGGATCGCCCTGGAGTACGGCAGGGCCCGGCCGAGCGTGTGCATCAGTTATCGCGGCGCGGTCATGCACTACAACGGCGTGCAGACCGAGCGAGCGGTCCAGATGCTCGAGGCCATCGCCGGGAACATCGACTGCCTCGGCGGGCGCTGTCGCGCGCAGGGCGCCGGTTGGAAGTCCAGCCTCGCCAAGCCGAAGACCAAGTCCAAGAAGCTCCACATTGTCGATGGCGAGAAGGGCGAATACGCGTATCCCACGCACCACGCCTCGCACCAGGTCTTCAACATGATCAGGAAGGGCCCGGAGCGCCCCGACATCTACATGTTCTACTGTTACAACCCCGTCTACGTGAACGGCGATATCCAGGCCAACATCGATCTCATGAAAGACGAGAAGAAGATGCCCTTCACCATCGCGGTGGACATCGCGCTCTCGGAGAGCACCGAATTGGCCGACCTGGTCCTTCCCGACGCGACCTACCTGGAGCGGTGGACCGCGGATGACATGGTCTGTCCGAGCCAGATTGCCGAGTTCTACATCCGCCAGCCGATGGTCAAACCCCTCGGCGAGTCGCGAAACTTCTGCGACGTGGTTTGTGATCTCGCCAAGCGGCTGGGCTTCGACCTGGGCTTCAACTCGGCCGAAGAGTTCGTCAAGAACTGCTGCGAAACTACTTCAGGCGTTAAAGAAGCCGGCGGGTTCGACTACATGAAAGAGCACGGCGCATGGTACGACAAGAGCGTGCTGAAGCGCAGGGTCACGGAAGAGGACTGCGAGTACATGAAGGAACACGGGAAGTGGCCCGACGATAAGCCGAGGCCAGCCTACGTCAGCCACGCCCAGAAGGTGGACGTCGCCGGCGCCACTCTGGATGAGGCCACTGGGGTATACTACAACAAGGTAGAAGGGGATACGGACTACTCCTCCCTCGACAGCAAGCATGCGGCCAAGCAGTACGTGGCCCAGAAATGCGGGGGCGAGGCTCGGAAGGGCTTCCCGCCGGACAAGCACCGCTGGAAGACCGGCTTTTTCGAAATCCGGTCGAAAGCACTCATGGGCGAAACGGCTGAGGCCCTGATCGGGAAGCTCGGCGACCTTGTGAAGAGAGCTGAGTTTGCCTTCGTCGCCGAGCATTTGAGGACAGGCCTGCCTTCGTACATGCCCATCCCGGAGCACGAGAGAATGGCCAAGGGCAATCTGGTCCTGACCACCTTCAAGGTCAACACCCAGACCCACTCACGCACCCAGAGCTGCAAGTGGCTGACCGAGATCTATCATGAGAACCCCGCGTGGCTCCATCCGGAGACCGCCGGAGGCATCCACACCGGAGATCTGATCAAGGTAAAGTCGTTGCTCGGGCTCGGCGAGATCACCGTAAAGGCTCGTGTCACCGAAGCCGTGGTCCCCGGCGTTATCGCCATCTCGCATCACCTCGGTCACTGGGCTTACGGCGGATACGCGTCGGGCAAGGTCTGCAAGGACAATTACGGGCACAAATGCGAGACCGACTGCCACAACAAGTGGTGGGGCACGGTCGCCAAGGACAAGGATCCGAGAGAGTGGGCCGATGGCCGAGGCGTGCATGCCAATTGGATCATTCCGAACGCGGGCGATCCCATCGGTGGTGGACAGCGGTGGATGGATACGGTCGTCACCATCACCAAGGTGACCTGAACATGACAGACCAAGGCGTGAAACATTCAGAGATTCCGCCGGCGACCCGTGAACAAGGGCGCCGGCGGGCTGTCAGCCGAAGTAACTGCTACGGCCTCTTGGCGCTGGTCTTCCGGACCCCTCCGACGCCGGAGGTCGTCGCCAAGCTGAGGTCTCCGCCTATGGCAGAGACCCTGGGCAGTCTCGGCTACGACGTGGCCCGGGACCTCGCCGGCGAAATTGAGGAGGCGACGGATCGCCTCGGCGAACACTACACCCATATCTTCGTCGGACCCGGACCGCATGCCTCGCCCTACGCCTCGGTGTACCACAAGGATGAAGGAGGCCTGTGGGGGGATTCCACCGTGCAAGTGAAGCGCTTTATTGAGGCCGCGGGGCTGTCCTTCCAGGGCAATTGGGACAGCATACCGGATCACGTTTGCATAGAACTCGAACTCATGCAGCGGCTGACCGAATACGAGGCGACGCTATGGGACCAGGCCGCTTCAGGCCAGCAGCACGGCCGTGCGGATTGCGAGGAGCAACTTCGCCGGTGCCTCCAGCTGGAAGAGATGTTCCTACGCGATCACCTGTGCAAGTGGGCCCCTCCATTTGCCCGTCGCGTGTTGGAGATGGCCCCAGGGGGGTTTTACTCACAGATGGCTAATCTTACAGAGTCAATCGTTTCTTCCGACCTCGACTTCTTGGCCGAGGCCCGGGAAAGCTTCCAGACATGATCTCCTGTCCGCGCAGGCATCACGGGGGATGGGTCCATCGGGATGCTCGTCGTCGCAGAAGACCCTCTTCGGAGGAAGAGACATGACAGACCAAACCAAGCCAGTACTCGTTGTGGATGATGACGAGAGCGCCCTGGCCTTCGTACGCGCGGCGCTCGAATCGGACGGACATGACGTGGTGGGAGCGGGCGATGGGTTATCCGGCATGTCCCGCGCTCAGAAAGAACATCCCGATCTCATCATACTTGACGTGTACATGCCTCGGCAGCCGGGGTTCTATACGCTGCGGGATTTGAAGAGCGACCCCAAGACCAAAGACATCCCGGTCATCATGCTCACAAGTGTCAGCAAGCGGCTGGGGGTCACGTTCTCCACCCAGGACCTGTACGACTTCCTTGGCACGGAGCCCGATGTCTTCCTCGAGAAGCCGGTCGAACCCAAGCTCCTGCGCGAGACAGTCGCCAGACTTCTGGGAGTCGGTCCAGCCAAGGGCACGTCAAGACCGAAGGAGGGCTGACAGATGACTACGCAAGAGAAGGTATTGAAATGGGCAAGACAGTCGGCCTCCACGACGCCTCTGGCCGGCGCACGAATTCGCCGGGCGGCCTGCCGGAAACTTGCCGGCGACAGGACGGCACAAGCGGTTCCGTTTCTTGTCTCCGCCCTGGCCAGCGGTGACGAGGACGCCAGGCGGATGGCTGAGGAAGGCTTGAAGTCTCTGGAGGGCCCCGAGGCCATCGAGGCGCTTTACCTCGGCTATCTTGTGACTCGACAAGAGCCCCTGCGCCAGATTCTCGATTCCCTAGGACGCGCCACACCGGATGCCCCAGATGCACCGACGTCCGAGGCGGTCGAATTCCGGTCCGCGACGCCGAGCGCTGAGAAAGCGTGGCAGTTCGAAAACAGCCGGGACCAAATGGTACTGGCCTTCATACCCGAGGGAGACTCTCTGGCAGGAGACGAGCCCTTCCGCGTGCATCTCCCTGCGTACTATCTGGCCCTTGCCTGTGTCACCAACGCCCAATACGCCCGGTTTCTGGGCGAGCGACGGCCTGACCCAACGAAGCTGGCCAAGTGGATCAAGCTGGAAAAGCTGCCTTCAATCCAGAAAGACGGTGACACGTATACCGTTGACCCGGAAGAGGCCGAACTGTCCGTAAGATGGGTCAGTTGGGAAGGAGCCGACGCCTATTGCCGATGGGCCGGCCTGCGGCTGCCAACAGAACTTGAATGGGAAAAGGGCGCCAGGGGCGTGGACGGGCGACAGTACCCTTGGGGCGACGAATGGGAGGCCGGTCGGCCCCACCCCGCGCCGGGCCAGAGGAAAACGGAGGAAATAACGAGCGCATGGGCATACCCCGATGCGCGCAGCCCGTTCGGGCTTTATCAAATGATAGGCAACGTATACGAGTGGTGCTTCGACTGGTACGAGCAAGACGCGTACAAGCGCTATGCACAAGGCGATCTGCGTCCACCACGAGGGGGAGAACACCGGGCCTTGCGAGGCGGGCCCTGGCGATTTGGCACGCCTGTCCACCTGAGGACCGAATACCGCAAGAGCACCGTCTGGAGAGGCGGGACCATGCTGTGCGGTTTTCGGTGTGCCAAGAGTCTCTGAGTGACGATGTAGGCGCCCGGCCACGGCCGTATGGCCCCACAAACCGGCCGGACCTGTGGGCCATGCTTGCGAGACGGGCTCTGGGCGGGACCGATGGCCTGCAATGAGGGATGGCCGCTGGTCTCCACGCGGTCATGGCCCGCACCGGGGGCGTCACCATCCGATGACGTCGTACCGCACGCGGCGACCCGTGATCCCGCCACGCCGGCCCACACCGAGTTACCTACGCCGCCCGGTGGTAGTAACGAAGTAACCCACCCAAGCGATCACGACAGCATATCTCGCCTTCTGTCTTCCCGACAGACTCCCCCCCCACGATCAACTCGTCACCGAGGCCTTGGTGATTCCCTTCTCCGTCAGGGATCGGCCAAACTCCTTGCCACTGCAGGGCTTGAGCTGCGCCTGAGCATTGGGACCCTGCGCCCCCTGTAGGGCAACGCAGAGGGCGGGCTATCAAACGGCCGTGATGTGCCAGACGATCTCCGTGGCGTCATACCAGTAGCGATCCGCCCGATCGACCGCGAAGTAGATGCGGTCGCCGGCAAGCAGGTCCCCAAGCAGGTAACTGTTCGGATCGATCACCCAGTCCTGGTCGGCGGTGGCGCCCAGCGTGGCGATCTCGAGCATCGAGGAGTTGAAGACCCTGTAGGTGACGTCATGGTCCCCGCCCCCGGGCCGGCTGTCCACACGCCGGACGGCCAGCGAATCCACGGTGTACGTGGCGTCGAAGGGGACGACGAACGCGACGACCATCAGGTGTTCGTTATCCGGTGGATGAAGCTGCAGGTCCTGCACGCCCAGTGGCCCGGGGGTGTTGTCTTCGCCCTCGTCGGCCCCCCGCCCGACGGTGCTCTTGCCGATATACGGGTATGGTAGCCCGTCGGTATCGTCCCACCAGTACGCTTCCAAGTGGTTGTGGTAGGTGCCCAGCCCCTCGTCGAAGTGTTCGCCGGGGGTGTAGACGCCCAGGGGGGTGCCCATGGCGACCCCGTTGTCGTCGGCGGATTCGTAGAACTCCAACTCGGCCTGGCCGTCGTGGACCTCATCTGCAACGACGGCCTGGAGCGGCCCGGCAGAGGTCACGACGTCGTAGGAGTTCCATGAGGAGAAGGGCAACTGTCCCCACCCGCCCAGCAGGACGCTCAGGTCGCCGTCGTTCACGCTGCCGTCGCCGGTGAAGTCGCCCTCCCCGGTGGTCGTCCCGGTACCCCAGTTGGCCAGCAGGACGCTGAGGTCGTTGTCGTTCGTGGCGGCATCGCCGGTGGCATCGCCGACGAGAACGTGGAACTCGATGACGCCGTCCGCGGCCAGCGGAACGCCCGCGGTCCCGGTCACGTCCGCCGCCGGCAGCGTGGCGACATAGTAGCCGTTATCGAGGGATACGCCCGAAAGGTCCCACGTGGCGACGAAGCCGACCGGGTCATAGCTGAGCAGATCCGCCGGCAGCGGCACGTCCGCACCGGTCGTCCGGTTGTGCAACAGCATCGCCCCGGCGGCGATCGTGACGTTCTGGCTGAACGTGACGGTGAGCGTGTGGACTCGCGATCGCTGCGTTTCGCCGTTGTTGACGCGGGTGTCGGTGACGCTTGGCTGAGGAATCCAGACCACCCGAATGGCGTCGGCGGCGACCCAGTCGTCGGCGTCGTCGGACAGTTCCACGATCAGCGTGCCGCTCCCGATGGCATAGACGCCGAGGCTGTGCCACAACGAGCCGTAGACCGGCCCGGCATCCGGATCCGTTTCCTGGTCCACCCGGACGGTCGCCAGGGGCGACGCGCCGTCCAGGAGGCTGTAGGGCGCGTCAGTCGCCCGGCGGGTGCCCACGCCGTCCCACGGCGTCCACGTCGCGAAGACCTGATAGTAGCCGGCGGCCAGGCCGTCGAAGGTCCACCGCGCCTTGTTGGTGCCCGCCCCGGGCGGGAGCGATCGGGAATCGCCGCGATAGGCCCCCGGCAGCAGTTCGCTCTGGAAGCCCGTGCCGACCTCCTCGTAGTCCGCATCGCCGTCGTCTACGACGGCCTCGCCCGGCAACAGCACGGTGAGGATAAAGGTCTGGAAGGTTGCGGCGCCCGAGGCGTCGGTCACCTGGAGAACCACCGCGTTGTCCCCTACGTGGCTGCCCGCCGGCGTGCCGTGGAGTGTGGCCGTGCCGTCGCCGCCATCGTCCAGCGTCAGCCAGGGCGGCAGAATCGGCGCGAGGATATCCAGCGGATCATCCGTGTCCGGATCGCCGGCCGTCACCGCATAGCTGTACGGGACGCCCTGCGAAGCGTACGTGCCGGGTTCGCTGATGAAATAGGGGGCGTCGTTGGTGTTCGCCACGGTGATGACGAAGATCTGATCGTCCGTGGCGCCGGTGTTGTCCGTCACCCGCAGGCTCACAGCAGCCGTGCCGACGTGGTGGTTCTGTGGGGTGCCCGCAAGGACGGCCGTGCCGTCGTGGTTGTCCGTCAGGCTCAGCCACTCCGGCAAGACGCCGATGGCGGTGATCGCCAGCGTCTCGGTGACGCCCGGAGCGCCGGTGTCCGGGTCGGAGGCGGCCACGTTGTAGACGTAGGGGGCGTCTTCGACGGCCCCGGTGACCGGCTCGCCGGTGAAGAACGGGACGTCGTTGGTGTTGGCCACGGCGATGCAGAAGTAGTCGCTGGCCGATGCGGTGCCCATATCGGTGGCGGTGACCTCAATGCACGTGGTGCCGACGTCGCCGTTGGCCGGCGTGCCGGTGAAGGTGCGTGCCGCGGCGTCGAACGACAGCCACCCGGGCAGCGGCGATCCGTCGATCCGCGTGGCGGCGTAGGTCAGCACGTCACCGGCGTCAACGTCCTCGAAGACGTCGGCGGCGAAGGTGAAGCGGAAGAAGTCGTCCTCGGTGGCGGGTTGATCGGGCATGGGGTTCGCCACGGTCGGCGCGTCGTTGGCGTTGGCCACGGTGAGGTTGAAGGTGTCGCTTGCCGCCTCCCCGTGGCCGTCGTCGGCGGTGACCTCGATGGTGACCGTCCCGACGTCGTCGTTGCGCGGCGTGCCGCTGAAGGTGGCCGTGCCGGCGTCGAATAACAGCCACCTGGGCAGCGCCGACCCGCCGGCCAGGGTGGCCGAATAGGCCAGCACGTCCAGTCCGTCGACGTCGCCGAAGGCATCGGGCGGAACGCTGAAGGTGAAGTAGCTGTCCTCGGTGGCGCCCCTGTCGCCGATGGGGTTGACCAGCGTCGGCGGGTCGTTGACGTTGGTCACGGTGATGTCGAAGGTGCAGCCGACGCCGCCGGACCCGTCGTCTGCGGTGACCGTGACCGCGATCGTCCCGACGTCGCTGTCGCCCGGCGTGCCGCTGAAGGTGCGCGTAAGGGGGGCGAAATCGAGCCAGCCGGGCAGCAGCCCTCCCCCGGTCCGCTCCACCGTGTAGGTCAATGAGTCGCCGGCGTCCACGTCCGAGAACGTGTCGGCGGCAAAGGTGAACTCGAACGCCGCGCCCTGGGGGACGTCCTGATCGGGGATCGGGTTGGCCACCGTGGGGGCGTCGTTGGTGTTCAGGACGATGAGGTCGAACTCGTCGCTCGCCGCGGCCGCGGCCGCGTCCGTGGCGGTCACCCTGACGGTGAGGGTCCCGACGTGCTCGTTGCCCGGCGTGCCGGTGAACGCGCGGGTCGCCGCGGTAAAGGTCAGCCACAGCGGCAGAGGCGAGCCGTCACCCAGCGCGGCGGCGTAGGTGAGAGAATCTCCGACATCGATGTCGTCGAACGTGCCGGCGGCGAAGGCGAAGTTGAAGCCCGCGTCCTCGGTCGCGTCCGGCACGGCTTGGCCCGCAACGGGGTTCGCCACGGTCGGCGCATCGTTGGCGTTCAAGACGATGATGTCGAACAGGTCGCTTACCGAGGCGAGTTGAGTATCCGTAGCCGTGACCTTGACGGTGATCGTGCCGACGTCTCCGTTGTCCGGCACGCCGGTGAAGGTGCGGGTGCCGGCCGCGAAGCTCAACCAAGTCGGCAAAGGCGAATTGTCGTCCAGCGTGGCCGCGTACGTCAGCGTGTCGCCGACGTCGACGTCGTCGAACGTGTCGGCGGCGAAGGTGAAGCTGAAGGCCGCGTCCTCGGTCGCGCTCTGGTCGGCGATCGCCTTGGCGACGGTGGGCGCGTCGTTCGGATCGGTCACGAAGATACTGAAGGGCTGGCTGCCCGTGGCCCCGGCCGGATCGTCGGTCACCTCGAGCACGATGGCCTGCTCGCCGACGTCCAGGTAGCCCGGCGTGCCCGAGAGCGTGGCCGTGCCGTCGCCGGTCTCCGTCAGGGTCAGCCAGTCCGGCAGGGCGCCGACCACGCGGACGGAGAGCGTCTCGGTGACGCCGGCGGCGCTGCGATCGTCGTCGTCGGCCATCACGAGGTAGGTGTAGACCGAGCCGGCGTACGCCGCGGTACCGGCGGCGCTCGTAAAGAACGGGGCATCGTTCGTGTTCGCAACGACCACGGTGAACAACTGCGTGTCGACGGCATTGTCGGAATCCTTGACCTCGAGCACGATCGACGCGTCGCCGACATCCGCGTTCGCCGGCGTGCCGGAAAGCGTGGCCGTGCCGTTGCCGTGATCCTGCAGCGTCAGCCACCCCGGCAGCGGCCCGGAGGTGATCGTGAGCGCCTGGCCCACGTCGGGATGGGTTGCCGTGATCGCGTAACTGTAGCCGGCGTCCTCGACAGCGGTCGTGACGGGCGCGCTCGTGAACACGGGCCGATCGTCATTGCCGAAGTCGACGTTGTTGACAATCTGGTTGGGGGCGACCGTTTCGGCGTGCGTCCCGTCGCCGCCGGGGGAGGTCTGGACCCATCCAAGCTGATGCACCTCGGCCACCACGTAGTCGCCGGGGGCCAGGCCGGTGAAGGCGTAGGTGCCGGTCTCGTCTTCGGGCGTGCCGAGGTCGTCGGGGAGGCTCACCGTCTGCGGCTCGCCGGTGTCGAGCACGCCGTCGTGGTCGAGGTCGAGGAAGATCGTCCAGCCCTCGAGGCCCGTCTCGCCGCCGTTGAGGGCCCCGTTGCCGTCCTCGTCGTGCCACTGTTTGCCGTGGATCTCGCCGCGGTGGAGGCGGTTGCCGAAGTCGATGCCGGTGGTGATCCGCGGCGTGGCGGTCACGTGGACAGTCCGGGTCGTCGGCGTGGTGTCCGTGGCGTCGGCGGGCACGACCTCGGCCACGGGGAAGATCGACGAGCCGGTTTCGACGCGCGGGATGGGGTACCCGATCAGGCTGGCCGCTCCGGTGGCGTCTGTCACCTCGATGATCACGTCGCGCCCTTCGGCCAGCGTCGTGAACGTGATCCGGTCGGCGGGCGTGTCGCTCAGACCGGCCTGGACCTCGCCGGCCAGGCCGGCGGCAAGGATGGCTTCGTTCAGATCATCGACCAGGTCGGCCATCGTTGTGTTATCGCTGGTAAGGTTGCCCTCCGCGGCGCCGTAGGCGATCTGGGCGTCGTCGAAGCCCAGCTCGCTCGCGTGGAGGTCGACCACCTCCAGGGACAGACCGCTGCCGACGGCGACCGTGCTGAAGGTAAGCCTCTGGCCGCTGCTGCCGGCGACGACCTGTCCGGCAAGCCCGGCAGTGGCCAGGGCGTCGTCGAGGTCGGCCACGAGGTCGAGGAGCGTACTGTTGTCGTAAGTCGAATTCGTCTCGTCCTCGCCATAGGCCTCAACCAGACCGAAGAAGCCCGTGTCCTGCCCGCTGCCGAGGTCCATGACCGACAGCATCGCGATCGAGCCCACTTCGGTCGTGGTGAACGTGATCCGGTCGCCCAATCGGCCCGCGACGACGGCGTCCACGTGCGTCGAGATCGCGATGGCATCGTTCAGGTCGACCACCAGATCGTCGATGTTCAGGTTGTCGCTCGTGGCGTTGGGGGCGGCGGCACCGAAGGCGTGGACCACCGCGCTGAAGCCGGCAAGGTCGGCTCCCGTTAGCGGGTGCACCTCGAGCTGCACTTGCGGCCCGGTGTCGCTCGTCTCGAAGGCCAGCTTGCCGCCCACGGCCAGGGCGGAGACCCTGTCCGCCAGCGAGGGGTACATGTCAATCATGGCGGTCACGAAGACCGCGAGCTCCTCGGCCGAGGAGAACGGTATCACGCTGGGCTCCTGGATGGTCTCGGACACCTGCCCCGAGTTGTCCGTCACGTCCAAGTAGAACCCCAACTGCCCATACGGCTCGTACAGTAGCGGGAGTTGCTGCGCAACCGCTGTGGCGGGCTCCTCGATGCCGAGCGCCGGGATCTCGACGATGCCGGGGACGCCGTTGACCGTGAGCTCCAGATCGATGCTCGACGCCCAGCTCCTCCCGTCGGCCGGCGCGTCGGCCAAGGCCTCCGCCACCGCCGGCTGGGCGGGCGTGAGGGGCAGTTCCACGATGACCGGCGGGAGCCCGTTGAGCTCGATCTCGAAGGACGGCAGGTTCCAGGTCGGGATCCACCCGTCAGACGGGGCGTCGGTGGTCCCGGTGACCACGGCCGAGGCGGCGGGATGCGGGTCCAGCGAAAGCGGCGTCGGCACGCCGTTGTTAACCGTGATGGTCAACTGCGGCAAGTCGTTGTTGGCGATGACGACCGACGGCACGGCGCCGTCGCCGACCACCCGGGCCGGCAGATTGACCACGTGGGCGTCGATGTCGGTCAGGGCGAAGTCGCCGTTGGCGTCGGTGTAGGTGAACGGCTCGCCGCCGTCGTGTTCGCCGTCACGATCCTCGTCGATGAAGATCTTGACGACCTCCAGGCCGATCTCGTCGGCGTCGCGGAAGGTGTCTGCGTTGGCGTCGTCGAACTTCGCGCCGTAGACGGCATTGGCATCGATGATGAGGTCGAAGCGCACGCTGCCCGTGCGGCCTGCGGGGGCGCCGAGGGCGTCCAGGCGGTCGTAGGCGGTGACGACCACGCCGACGACGCCGGTCAGCCCCGGCTGCACGCTGAAGGTGAGCTTCGGTCCGTCGAAGATGGGCACGACGTTGACGTTGTCCGTCTCGGCGACCAGGAAGACCGGCTCGCCATCGGGGTCGGCGGCGGCGACGATCAGGTCTGCCCCGTCGAAACCCACGGCGCGGGTGGGCATGATGGCCGCACCGCCACCCACCGTCCCCAGGGTACCGTGGCGGCCGGCGGGAGAGAGGCCCAGCAC
>SDBU01000406.1_pt1 | contig 60887 bp, 48 predicted proteins | sample 2277071 | NCBI WGS metagenome assembly SDBU01 (sample SAMN10397929, study PRJNA504765) | marine sediment metagenome | isolation source: marine sediment core GS08_GC12, 126 cmbsf | place: Arctic Ocean: Gakkel Ridge, Loki's castle | collected 2008 | reverse complement strand
TGGGAGGATATTTTTCTTGGAACATCTGTCACCCAGTACTGGATTCTCGTCAATGATTTCTATACTCCTCGTCAGACAAAGCGCCTCATAGGGTTCCTGGTCAGCGGTGGACTGCTTGGTGGGATTGCCGGTTCTCTTATCGCATCTGTTTTGGCCAATATTCTTGGAACTGAGAATCTCCTTCTGGTCTGTCCCGTCATACTTATTGGCAGTTTAGTGATTGTGCGAGTTCTTCACCGGCAGCCCGAAAAGGATAGAAAAAAAGAATCACCCAAAACACGCACAAGAGATAAAAAGAAAAAATCCACGGCAGGATTTGTTGAAAACCTGCAAATGTTCAAGAATAACCGGCATCTTCTGCTCCTCTGTGGAATTGTCGCTTTAAGTATCATTGCTGCCACCATGATCGACTTTCAATTCAATTCAATTGTGGATAGCACTTTCCAAGAACAGGATGCAAGAACCGCATTCCTTGGCACTTTTTTTACTGTACTTCTTATATTTTCATACCTCCTTCATGTCTTTACGACCAATCGCATCCTAAAAAACTTTGGACTTCGAACAGCCCTGTTGATTGCCCCTTTCTTTCTGATCCTCGGATCTGTAGCCATATTTGCACTTCCCGTTCTTGTTCACATCTACTGGGCCGTTTTTATCAAAGGCGCAGATAGAAGCTTGGCCCATTCACTCAATCAATCAGTTCGAGAACTACTCTACATCCCGATACCTCCGGAAATTAAGTACAAATCCAAAGTTTTTATTGATATGTTCGTCAGTAAATTCGCCAAAGGCATTGGCGCTGTATTTTTGCTGATCGTCCTCACCATATTTCATTTCACCTATATTCAGATCAGCTATCTTACTCTTTTCTTTATTGCTGCTTGGGTCGGCTGTAATCTTCTGATTACGAAGGAATATGTCAATATCGTAAAGAGAAATCTGAGCATTAAATGGCAGGAGGCCGACGAATTTCTGATGGACAAGGTGGATATCGATACGACAAAACTCATTTTTGATACTATCGAAAGCAAAAATCGGAGTTCAGTGCTGTACGCCATGAACCTCTTTGACCTTATCAAAAGAGACAAAATGAGCGCGGGTTTGAAAAAGATCATTTCTAATAAGTCCAGCGAAATTCAAGCTTCTTCCATGGATTCACTCCTCAATATGGAAGGGGGAATCCTCTTTCCAGAGCTGGATGATTCTCTGGATGACGAGAATCTCGACACGCAGATTAAGGAGATTATGGAACAAAATGTTTACAAGGAACTGATGAAGGATCATTTCGAGAAAGTGCTCAAGGAAACATCACAGACGGGAGAGGTGCATAAGATGGAGGCCGCAAAAGCAATTGGTATGATGCCTTCGGACTCATCACTCACAGAAAATCTGAGACATTTGCTAAAGGATGAATCCCCGGACGTGCTTAGCTATGCTCTTGAAAGTGCAGGAAAAATAAAAAAGCGAAAATTTGTTCCTCTTGTTATCCAGCAGCTCAGCAATCCAAGCACACAGAGACTAGCAAGCCAGGCATTAATTAATTTTGGCTCAGCAATTACAGGCACGCTTAAAGATTATTTGAGCGACTCAGATGAAGATTTGGGCCTCAGAAAAGAAATTCCGGACGTCCTTGCAAGAATCTGCACTCAAAAAGCAGCGGATTCTCTAGCCTTGGAATTTAAAAAGAAACACAGAGAAGTGAGCAATGAGGTCACTGAAGCTTTGTTTAAACTCAGATCTAATAATCCTAAAATCCATATTCAGGAGGAAATCATTCTACCTGAAATCATTCAGGTCATCCGGCAGAGTTATCTTCTTCTCTTTGAAATAAATAAGGACATATCGGAAGGAAAAGAAAAAACACTTTTGACGGATTTGGAAAGCAATCTGGCCAACTCTCTCAAACATATTTTTGAACTCTTAAGCCTTATTTACACAAGAGAAGATATCATCAAGGCCTATCAGAATATCACTACTGGTGAAAAAAAGGCCATCGATTACTCCCTTGAGCTTCTCGACAATATTCTAAAAAAAGACATAAGGGATCTTCTTCTACCTCTCATTGATGATATTTCTTTTGAAGATAAGATTGCACGGTGCAAAAAACTGCTCAAAACAATAGAGAATGATTCTGCCTCTTGAACTTTTTTCTTTTACAGTTTAAAATTTCAAGATAACCTTTTAGGAATCGGGAAAAATTATGCCAAATTTATTTATCTATCCAAAAAAGGAGGAATCATTTACTCTCCCTCTCAAACAAGACAAGATTTCCATCGGACGGTCAGCAGATAATGATATCGCTATTCTTGATCCATACAGCTCCGGACACCATTCCCTTATCTACAAAAAAGACAACCGTTATGTTGTTCGTGACAATAACAGCAAAAACGGAACGTTTCTCAATGGAAAAAAAATCCAGGGAGAAACAATTCTGAATAAGGGGGATGAGGTTCTCATCGGATCTACACGCATAATATTTGATCAAGAGATTCCAACCAATGTAGAAGTCACCGATACGCCGTCCTCCTCAGCAGCCATTAACAGCATGATTCAAATCGAAGACATCCTCAAGGAAACCGATCTCAGCACAACAATCAAAACCCAACCCATGGATATAGATAAGATGAGACTTGAGCATCGGATATTCTCTGTCATCAGTGAAGTCAGTAAAGCTCTTGTTCTTCACCTCCCTTTGAACGAACTCCTGGAACACATCCTGGATCTAATCGGACAGCACCTGGTCATGGATCGTGGCATTCTCATGCTCAAGGAAGGGAACCCTTCTCAATTCATCCCGAGAGTTATACGAATTAACAATCCCCGTTTGAAAAACCAAAAAATACTGGTTAGCCAGAGCATCATCAACCTGGCTGTCAATCAGAACTCCTCTATACTCACCTCAGATGCTCAAGATGACACACGATTCAAAGCCGAAGTCAGTATTATAAACCTAAATATTCATTCAGCCATGTGTGTCCCTTTATGGAACAACAAGGAGATCATTGGCGTTATCTACGCCGATAGAATATACAAGCTGGAACAATTCACTGAAGAGGATCTGAGACTCATGACCCTCCTGGCTAACCTAGCAGCGATCAAAATTGAGAATGCTAAACTGGTTGAACAGGGGATTGAAAAAGAAAAAATGGAGAAAGAGCTTTCTCTCGCTTCTCAAATCCAGAGAGATTTCCTTCCGAAGGAAAATCCTAAAAGCAAAGGCTTTGAAATTGCCGGAGCAAACGTTCCTTGTTATCAAGTCGGAGGAGACTATTATGATTTTATTGACATAGATCCCGAACGGATTGGAATCACAATAGCCGATGTTTCGGGAAAGGGTGTCAGCGCTTCTCTCCTCATGGCTTCACTCCGGGCCGCCCTGCAATCAGAAGTCCATTCAGAATACGACATAGAAAGGATGGTGAAAAAGTTGAATGATTTTGTTCACCGCAGTTCGAGTACAAATAAATTCATCACGTTTTTTTTCAGTGAACTGAATAAAAAAACGTCGGAGTTAAAATATATCAATGCCGGGCATAACCCTCCACTCATCATGGATCTGAAAGGAAATGTCCGCCGATTAGAAAGTTCCGGATTTTGTTTGGGAATGTTCCCAAATATCGACTATAAACTGGAAAAACTGAATCTCAATGTTGGTGACACAGTTTTGCTATTCACCGATGGAATCACAGAAAGCCGGAACAAGGACAATGAGGAATTCGAGGAAAAACGCATGATTCAACTAATGAATAAGCATTCAAAAATTGGAGCCGAGGATCTCATAGAAAAAATCAACCAAGAATTAGAAGAATTTACTGTCGGAACCGAGCCATCGGATGATCAAACAATCGTTGTGATCAAAAGAGTTAGCTGAGATCGAAATGAGAGACAAAAGAAAAATCGTACTGGGATTATCTCTTTGGATTTTTTTTGCAATTTCTTCAGCTTCCGCCCAACTGGAAGAACCATCATTTCCATTCTCATCTTTCAAACTAGAAAATGGCCTCACAGTCATTCTCTCTGTAGATGAGTCTCTACCCCTGGTTTCAGTTGTTGTAGCCTATAGAGTCGGTTCTACACTTGATCCCCCAGGGAAAGCTGGAATGGCCTATCTCATGGAAAATCTTATGTTTCTAGGTTCGAGAAATATAGGACCTATGCAGTATATTAATTATCTGAATAGAATCGGAGGGGAATTCAATGCAGAAACTAAGGCAGATAAAACAATTTTTTCCCAAACAATACCGTCTAACCAGCTTGCTCTCGTTTTATGGCTTGAGTCAGACCGGATGAACTCTCTGTCTATTAATGCTTCCAATGTTCAACACGCCAAAAACTCTCTAATTGAAGAAATAAAAATTGCAAAAGACAATGATCCCTATCGCGAAAGTGCCCTCTATTTCGATCAACTTCTTTATGCCAACGATGCCTATAGCCATCCTGTCATTGGTTCAAACACCAACGACATCAGAAATATTACTGTAGACGATGTATCAAATTTCTTTTCCATGTATTACACACCGAATAATGCCGTCGTTTCTATCGCAGGAAATATCGATATAGGCCGAACGACCGAGCTCGTTCGGAAATATTTTGAATCCATCCGCTCAGGAAGAACAATAGATCCCTCATTGAATTTTGAAAAACCAGATGAAGCGATAGATATTGAAGAGATCTTTGAACATACATTGGCTTCATCACCAGGATTCTATCTTGGATACAGACTTTCCTCACCCAAAACAAATGATTATTATACTTTATCTATCATTGATTACCTGCTGCTTCAGGGAAAGAGCTCTCGTCTCCACAAAAGACTTCTCAGACAACGAATCGCTTTTCATCTAGAAGGAGGGATTGAGATCAGGAAAGATTTTGCTGTTTTTAAAATATTGGCCCTTACAAATGAAGAGATGATGAAAGAGAAAAGTCGTAGAGCCGTTTTTTCTGAAATCAACAAGTTACGAACAAACCTCATTCAAGATAAAGAACTCCAAAGGGCCAAAAATATGTTCAAGGCAGACTATCTCAAGAAGTTTGAAACAACATTGGGAAAGGCGGTTTATCTTGCTGAGACCTATATTGAGAATGGACAATCGGATGAACTATTTTCAGAATTGAACAGATACATGCGAGTCACTCCATCTCTGGTTCAAAGAGCCATGATCAGTTACTTCTCCAAGGGCTCTATCCTCCTCAAAATAGATATTAAATAATGTTTTTAAAAAAGAAATATAATTCATCGACATATTTCATCTCTCTCTTTTGTGCTTGGTGCTTCCTTCTCACACTTCCCCTTGCTGCGCAGGAACGATTCAGAAGAGATGTGCCGGATCCTGATCCTCTCCCTCTTTTCAATCTTCAGGACATCGAATCTTCTACGCTCTCCAATGGATTAGGCCTTTTTGTGATCCGCCAAGATAAAACTCCGGTGATACATCTTCGACTGATAATTGCAGATGGAGAAAACTCTTCTCCGACAAATTTGCCTGGGATGGCCACTTTTACAGCAAACATGCTTAATAGAGGTGCAGCCTCCCTCTCTTCTGTTCAAATCGAGGAAGCCATTGAGTCTATGGGAGGGGATTTTTCCTCAATTGTCTATCCGGATTTCACTCTTTTCTCTTTTTCATTCTTAGAGGAATATTTAGATGAAGCTTTGGAAGTTTTAAGCAAGATGTTCCTTCAACCGACATTCCTTAAACTAGAAATTGAGAATGTAAAAAGAACTATGAAATATGATTTGCTTCAAAAGATGACGGACCCAGAGTTTCTGGCAAATAAAATTCTAAATCAAATATTGTTTCGAGAACATCCTTACAGGAATATTGCATTCAACGCTGATGTTATAAAAAACTATAATAGAGAAACTCTTTTGATCTATTTTGATAAATATTACCGGCCAAATAATACTCAGATCCTATTGATTGGAAACCTTAACATCGGCACGGCCACTCGGAAAGTTAGCCAAAATTTCAACCAATGGCAAAAAAAAGACATAGAGAAAAAAAGGATTCTATCACCTCAACCAAATGGCACAATAAAAATATGTTTTGTTGACCTCCCAAGAGCCAAAGATGCCACAATTTACATGGGAAATATATTGTCCACTGAAGTCAAAGACAATATGTTTCCTTTTTTCGTCTTCAACCAAGTCTTGGGAGGAACCACCAACAGCCGACTTTTCATGAACTTGCGTGAATCCAAAGGATTTGCCTATTGGACATTCAGTGAAGTTGAATTCTTCAACTTATTTGGCCTCGCCATAATCAGAGCTAAAGTCCAGCATGAATCGATTTATTCATCTGTTATAGAAATCACCACAGAAATTCAAAATACGGTACAGAACAAAATCCCAAACAGTGAGATAGAACAGGCCAAATCTTACCTCATCGGAAATTTCCCACTTACAATAAACACAATGGAGCAGTTTGCCCTAAGGATATCGGAGAAAATTGTGTTTAATCAAGGGGATGAGCTGTGGAACAATTATTATGAAAACTTGAGTTTTGTCAATTCCGATGATGTTTTTAAAACAGTCAACAAGACATCTCTGCTCACTCCCGTTATCGTCATTGTCGGGGACAAGGAAAAACTCTCGGAATATCTCAATAGTTTTGAAGAGGTCGAATTTTATGACCGCAATGGAGTTTTTTTGTCCAAAATAGAGAAGGAGGACACCCAATGAAGCTTGTAGAATGCGTTCCCAATTTCAGCGAAGGACGAGATCTCGAAAAAATCAAATCCATAACCAAGGAAATCGAATCAACCCCGCATGTGACTCTTCTTGATGTCGATCCTGGTAACTCGACAAACCGCACGGTAGTCACGTTTATCGGCACTCCCGAGGGAGCCAAAGAGGCGGCTTTCAAAGCCATCAAGAAGGCCGCGGAAGTTCTCGATATGAGCAAACACACCGGCGCACACAGCCGAATAGGGGCAACAGATGTCTGTCCTTTTGTCCCCGTTACCGGAGTCACAATGGAGGACTGCGTAAAAATGGCGCATGACGTTGCAAAAAGAGTCGCCAGTGAATTAAAGATCCCCGTTTATTTATATGAGGAGGCCGCACAAAAATCTGAACGGAGAAATATCGCAAACATCCGTATTGGAGAATTTGAAGGACTGCCGGAAAAATTTAAAGATCCGGAATGGACCCCTGATTATGGACAACCCGTTTTCAATCCAAAAACCGGAGCCACCATTATAGGAGCAAGGGAATTTTTGATCGCCTACAATATAAATCTGAATACAAATGACCGGAAGCTGGCCCAACACATAGCCCTCAACCTGAGAGAAAAAGGACGGGCCAAAAGAGACGAATTAGGGAATATCGTCCGAGATCGAGAGGGAAAAGCCATCCGTGTCCCTGGGAAATTCAAGGGCATCAAAGCCGTCGGCTGGTATATAGATGAGTACGGCATCGCACAAATCTCCATCAACTTTACTAACTATAAAATCTCCCCTCCTTATCTTGTTTTTGATGAAGCCATTAAAGAAGCCGAGAAGATTGGTCTCAGGGTGACAGGAAGTGAACTCGTCGGCCTCATACCAAAGGAAGCCATGCTCATGGCAGGTAAATATTATATCAACAAACAGGGCAAAAGCCCTGGAATTCCAGAAGAGGAACTTATTAAAGCAGCGGTACTATCATTGGGATTGAATGACATAACCCCATTTGATCCTAAAAAAAAGATCATTGAATACCAATTTAAGGAAGTTGAGAATTCCCTGCTCGATTTCACCCTGAGAGAGTTTGCTAATGAGTTATCCATGGATTCTCCTGCTCCCGGAGGTGGGAGTATAGCGGCTCTCTGTGGAGCAATGTCTGCCTCGTTGTCATCTATGGTCGCAAATTTGACAGTCGGAAAAAAAGGGTATGAAGACGTTCAGGAGAGAGTCAAAGACCTGGCAGTGAAGGCTCAAGCATTAAAGGATAACTTTCTTCGAGACATCGATTTAGATACTCTGGCATTTAATAGAGTCATGGTTGCCTTAAAGATGAAGAAAAAAACAGATGAACAGAAAGAATTAAGATTGCATGCTATCGAAAATGCCACAAAAGACGCCACTCTCGTTCCTTATCATGTGTTGGAAAATTGTATAGAAGCCCTAAATATTGCCAAGGATGTTGTCACACACGGAAACAAAAATTCTCTAAGCGATGCTGGAGTCGCGGCCCTGACAGCAGAAGCTGGGGCCGTGGGGGCTTATTACAATATCAAAATTAACCTTCCAGAGATTAAAGATAAAAAATTTAAAGCCGACACTGACAGACAGGCTTCATCCCTCATAAAAAAAGCTCACCAATTAGGCGCTGAGATTAAAGCCGTCATATTGAGTGAGCTTAATAAATAGGGTCAGGCCTGCAAAACATGAAAAACTTTCTACGGAATAAAATAAATATAGAGAAAGTTATTCATGTTTTGCAGGCCTGACCCCATTCTTTAAATATTTGCTGAGATTTGATATGAATGAATGGACCTGTAATGGGAGAAAAATTAGGCTCATTGAGGGCAATCTTGTTCTGCTCAATGTTGAAGCCATTGTCAATGCCGCAAACAAATCTCTCATCCTCGGAGGGGGGGTAGCTGGAGCCATCAGAAAGTTCGGAGGACCCACTATCCAGGAAGAATGCAATAAACTTGGCCCTATTGAAGTTGGAGAAGCCGTTCTCACAGGGGGAGGAAATCTCCAAGCTAAGCATGTCATTCATACTGCCGGTCCGATTTATGGGGAGGGAGATGAGGACAATAAGCTCGTAAGAGCGACTCTCAACTCTCTTCATATCGCCAAAAAGTCAAATATAAAAAGCCTCGCATTTCCAGCTATCAGTACAGGAATTTTCCATTTCCCTATTCGAAGATGCAGTGAAATCATGCTTAAAACCACAATGGATTTTCTTGAAAAAAACGAATGTCCTGAAGAAGTTGTTTTTTGCCTCTATGGGGAAAAATCCTATTCCCTGTTCACTGAAACCTTTGAAAAATTACTGGACAGGGAAAATCAAACGCCCTCATCAAAGAAAAAACTATTCTAAAACTGGATTGAAATGTGCCTCACTTCGTTCGGCAAAGGTTTCGAGGATTCAAGTGCTTTTTTTTTCGATTTTACCTGGATTATTAACGGGCCGAGGTTGCTACAGATGCAAGGCATCGTCCCATGAAGCTGTGGTTGTCCACCGCGAATGGGTCATGACGAAGCAGATGTGGTAAGATTGGTTCGCCCCCTTGGGGTAAAAAATGCTGACATTCAATTTTTTCTATCCAATAAACAAGTGAAATCCGAGATATTGCTAATTATCAAACTATCAAGTTGATATCTTTGAAGATAAATGAAAGTGTCAGCAGTTTTTATCAATAATTCAGGTTAGAATATTTTGTGTCCCTTTTTTAAAACAATTGCCAATAAAAAGAATACTGCAGAGATAAGCACAATAGTAGCTGAAGCAGGGAAATCAAGATAAAATGCAAAAACAAGCCCTAAGATAACGGAAAGGATCGCAACTATAGATGCAAGGATCATGGCCTTTTTAAAATTGGAGGCAAGCTGAAGACCAGCCGCAGAAGGAATAACCAAAAGAGCTGAGACAAGTAATAACCCAACAACTTTCATCCCCAGCACAACTGTCACCGCTGTCAGTATTGTCAAAAGAGTATCCAACCCTTTGACCTTGATCCCCGCAGCTCTGGCCGATTCACGGTCGAACGTCATAAACATGAATCTGCGGTAAAAGAGAATGATGACAAAAAGTACACTTCCAGCCAAAGCAATAGAAAGCCAAACTTCCGTAGAGTCGATGGCCAGGATATCACCAAATAGATAGCCAAAAAGATCGACATTAAATTTATTGGAGAATGAAACAATAAGAATTCCTACAGCAAAGCCAATACTGCTCATGATTGCAATGGCAGTATCGCCATAAACTCCAGCTTTGTCTTTGAGGCTCATGATCGCCAGGGCCGCTAAGATTCCTACAGCCAAAGCAGCAATAAGTGGCATCATATTCAAAAGAAGCCCCAGGGCAACTCCTGCGAACATGATATGGGCCAACCCGTGCCCCATCATAGCATCTCTTCTCAGAATCAGAAAAACTCCAAGTAACGCACAGGCAAGCGCAACAAACACTCCTGCAAAAAGTGCTCTCTGGAGAAATCCATATGTCAGTAGCGCATTCATCGTTTACTATCAATGCTGATGAGAGATCACATGATCCCCCCCTGACAGCATCTCTTTAAACGCCTCTGAGCGGCAAAAATCAGAATGAGTACCGTGGTAAACAAGACTCTGATTCAGGCAGGCCACCTGAGACACATGTTTATTAATAATACCGATTTCGTGCGTGACAAGAACAATTGTCATTCCTTCCTTTTTATTAAGATCATCCAACATCTTATAAAAATGCTCATGTGTTCGTGTATCCACTCCAGTTGTCGGTTCATCCAAGAACAGAATTTCCGGCTGATTCACAATAGCTCTGGCAATAAAAACACGCTGCTGCTGACCACCTGAAAGTTTACCAATTCGCCAATCCTTTAAATCTTCCAGCCCCACCACAGAGAGTGCTTTCTCCAGTTGAATAGATTCATATTTTTTTGATGGCTTTGGATCCTTTTTTCCAGATAAGAGCCCCATCCCTACAACTTCATTGACTGAAACAGGAAAAAAGGGATCGATATGGGTAGCTTTTTGGGGGACATAGCCAATTTTGTGCCAGTTTTTGAATTCCCCTATTGGGCTGCCGAAAACCCGTATAACACCCTGAGAAGGCTTGAGCAATCCCAGAATAGTTTTGAGAAGAGTGGTCTTTCCAGATCCATTTGGACCAATAAGAGCGAGAAAATCACCTGAACGAATAGAAAAGGAAACTCGGTTCAAAACGGGAGTGTATCCATAATTGAATGACACATCATCGATGTCTATCAGAATCTTTGAATTTTTTGCAAATGAGACCAATTTTTAAATTCTCCAAATTTTTTTCCATTATATCAAAAAAACTCAATCCTGTATGGAGTTCTTCCCTACTCAAATTTGCTCCCGGATTGAGCGGCAGCGTTTGGCATCCCACTTCATCCGCAATCATTCGGGCAATTTCATCACTGAGCATGGCTTCAAAATATATAGCTCTTACTCCCTTTTCTTTTGCTATCCGTATGGTTTCAACAAGTTTCCTGGGTGAAGGCAAAGAGTTTGGACTCAAGCCGTAGACAGCGACTTGATTTAAATTATATTTCTGAGCGATATATCCAAAGGCCGAATGCCCTCCTACAATGAATGTTCGGAGAGAACAGCCGCTCAGTTCCTCTTTGTACAAATTGTCTAAGTTTCTCAATTTCAAATTGATGTTTCTGGCATTGTTTCTGTACAAATACGCATTCGAGGGATCAATCTGAGTGAGAATCGAACTTATTTGTTCAATAATTTGAATATCATAGTTAAAATCCAGCCAAATATGCGGATCGCCGACATCATGATCATGAGAGGAGTGATCTCCCGGCATTTGTTCCTCTTTCTCCCACTTGAATCCCAAACTTGTTTCCAAAATGTGAAGCTTGGGATTTTTCACACTTTTTAAAATATCCTCCAGCCAAGGTTCCAAAACCGATCCCACTACAATGAACAGATCCGCCTTAGAAATTTTTATGATGTCACTCGGTTTGGGTTTCCATGCATGGACCTCTGCCCCGGGAGGAAGAAGGATATCAACCTCCCCCCTATCACCACAAACAGCTTGTGCAAATTCATAGAGAGGGAAAATACTAGTCAGAATATTAACTTTCTCCGGCGATTGTGCACAAAGAACAATCGAACTCGAAATACAAAAGAGAAGGATGGTTATCAATTTCCTGATGAATATTTTTCTGGCTTTACTCATTGAACATATGCTCCTTCACCAATCGTCACCTCGTAAAAAATCGGATATTCAAATTTTAAACGAAGATCATCTAAAAAGCAATTTACCTTGCATAGGTAAGATTTTTATGTCATTATTTTTTTTTAAAAAAACCCATCATAAAAGAGGAGCCGAAATAAAATGTCAGGTTTATTCGAAGATCTAAAACCATCCGGGCTTTGGAAGCATTTCGAACAAATATTAAAAATTCCTCACTGTTCAGAAAATGAAAAAGTATTGGGAGACTATATCGTCTCTGTCGCCGAACAGAACAACTTGAAGTGGAAAAGAGACAAGGCCGGCAATGTGGTTGTAGCCAAAGATGCAACCCCTGGATATGAAAATTCCGTAGGTATTATAATCCAAGGCCATCTCGATATGGTCTGTGAGAAAAACTCTGATTTGAATTTTGACTTTACCAGGAATCCCATCCAAGCTGAGGTAAAAAAGGATTGGGTTCAAGCCAAAGGAACAACATTGGGATCCGACAATGGGATTGGCCTGAGTGCCGCTCTCGCCATCATGGAGGACAAAGAACTCCAGCATCCGGCCATGGAGTTCCTTTTTACAGTAGAAGAGGAGACGGGCTTGATCGGAGCGGCTCAGATTCAACCGGGTTTTCTCTCTGGAAAGAGACTCCTCAATCTCGACAGCGAGGAAGAAGGAGAATTCACTATAGGCTGTGCAGGCGGGGCCGATTCTGAAATATCCCTTCCTCTAAAGAGGACACAAATCCAAAATGGGAACCTGTACAGAATCAAACTCTTTGGATTAAGGGGAGGACATTCCGGAATTGATATCAATCAAGGACGAGGAAATGCCATTAAACTTCTAGCAAGAATGCTTTGGCAAGCTGATGTGGCCTTGCCCTTCAATCTGATCTCCATCGAAGGGGGAAATCTGAGGAATGCCATACCTCGCGAGGCATGGGCCGATCTCCGTATTGAATCAGAGCAATTTGATGCACTCTCGTCTCTCTTCAAGGAGGCATACGACAAGATTTATTTTGAGGTTAAGGCCATCGAAGACAAGGCCAATTTTTCCTTCGAAAAACTCGATGAAAACAAACCGGATCCTCTCCATCCTGGGTCACAAAAAGCATTGATCTCGCTTCTTTTGTCTATTCCTCACGGTGTAATCGCCATGCATTCGGAAATGAAGGATCTCGTAGAGACATCCTCTAATCTGGCTGCCTGTCACACCGGTGAAACGCATGCGGAGATCATCTGCAGCAGCCGGAGTTCTACGGCTTCAGCTATCGAAGCGACTCGGGAGACAATCGCGGCGGCTTGTGGTCTGGCAGGAGCTCAAATCACTCAACCGGAGGGTTATCCCGGCTGGACTCCCAATCTCCAATCCTCCCTGCTTGAAACCATGAAAGATCTCTATGCAAAAATATTTCAAAAAGAGCCAAAAATCGGAGCCATCCACGCAGGGCTGGAATGTGGAATTATTGGGGAGAAATTTCCAGGAATGGACATGATTTCTTTCGGTCCTACGATTGAACACCCCCATTCCCCTGAAGAAAGAGTGCATCTCGGTTCGACCGAACTGTTTTGGAAATTTCTGACAGCCGTACTAGCAGATCTCAAATAGCCTGAATTATTCATAAAAACTGCCGACACCTTTATTTATCTTCATTGATATCAACTTGATAGAATGATATTTCGCAATCCCATAAACATCTGTATGTTTATTGGTTAGTTTTTCTCAAATGTCGGCATTTTTTTACCCAAGGGGCGAACCGATCTTACCACATCTGCTTTGTTGCAACCCGTTCGCAGTGGAAAACCACAGCTTCACGTGCTGCGCCTCGCATCTGTAGCAACCTCGGCTCGTGAATAATTCAGGATAGGATTTTTTCTCTATTTAATTTTTTATATGTGTCTGAAGATGATTCTTTTTCACTTTGAGAAGGCTAGAGGCTTTCTCAAGATTAATTTTCTTTTTTTGCAACGCTTCTAAAACCAACCACTTTTGGCGATCGGACACGAGTTCTTTTTCTGTTTGAATACTAAATATGCCATTTTCATATCCAGATGTTTCTTTTTTCTGAAATTCCTTGAATTTAGCAGCGGGAAGGCACTCATAATTAGATAGGGCATAGAGCATAACCATAGAGCTGACTCCAAAGTAACTTTTGAGAAAGAGAACATCTTTGAATTTCAATCTTGTCGTTCGAAACTGTAAACGGATGATGTCTTTGACTTTTTGTCTCGGTATAAGAAAGTTCAAGGCAAACGTAAAAGCCAATTTTTCTCTAGGATGATAGAGAGGTAGATATTCCTCGACAAAAACATCATGATTGTCAGAAATAACCAAAACATTTCTGTCTTTAAGGAAATGGAAATACTCATGGGCGGCAATAAAGACCTGATGGTCACTATTATGATTACTTCTTATAAATGTGAATGCAGCCTGTTCCAATTCGAAAAAAATGAAAATTCCTGAAATGTTCGATTTTTCAGAAAGAGACTGCCTAATAATATGCAGCCCATTCCTTTCAAGAAGAGAGAATACATTTTTTATGGGTTCATTTCCCAGTCCCAATCTGTTTCTTTCATTGAAGGCTATATCTTCAGCCGAGGCCGTCGAATAAAAAGGAGCCAATTCCGGCCTAAGCCCCAGCTCCTCTTCCAATTCAATAATCTCTCTGCACGTATCGTAAAACTTCATAAGTCCCGTTTTGATGCTCTTGTCTTTCTCCTCCAACTCTAAGAGTTTTTCTTTCGGAGTCCCTTTTGTTTCTAAAAAATAGTTCATATCTTTCTGGAAGAAAGCGGCCAAATTCTTTAAGGTTTCCAGACTCGGATCCCTCTTATTCAATTCAAGAAGAGATATGAATTTGGCGGAGAGATGTACAGCCTTGGACAAAGCGTCTTGGGTTAATCCTAATTCTTCCCTGGCAATCCTCAGCCGTGTTCCCAAAATATTCGGCATCGTTTTTTCCTTTTGAGATGCGTGTTAACTGTGATTTATATAACCTTGAGTTCAGTAAATGTCAAGATGTTCAAAAACCAACCGGAAACTATGAGGTCTGCATCTTGCTATTGTACAGACTTTATTTTAGGATAAAAAAAAATGGAATGGTGGATAAACGGTAAGAAAAAATCAGAAACGGACACACAATCTCCATATTCCTGGAAACTTCAACCGGGATTGTATACAATTATTGTTATTGCTAGAAGTGAAAACAGGGTGATAAAAAGCCGCCCTGTTTCCATTCGTGTATTGTAATTTTTTTTTTAGGAAAAATACAATGAAAAGACGACAAGCTCTGCTGGCCCTCGGTGGCCTGGCACTTGCCGGTCCTGGCCTAATCTCATGTAAGAAAGGAACACAAACCATGAAAAAAGAAATCAAAACCGAAAATGCTCCCAAGGCCATTGGTCCCTACTCCCAGGCCATCGAAGCCAACGGATTCATCTTTGCCTCGGGGCAGATTCCCATCGATCCAACATCGGGCGAACTTTTGATGGGGACAATCGAAGAGCAAACCCGACTGGCTTTGAAAAACCTGAAAGCCGTTCTGGAAGCCGGAGGAAGTTCTTTGGACAAAGTTGTGAAATGCTCCGTTTTTCTCGAGGATATGGACGATTTCACGCGTATGAACGGCGTCTATGCAGAATTTTTCAATTCCCCCTACCCCGCACGTGCAGCCGTACAGGTGGCACGTCTCCCAAAGGACGTGAAGGTTGAAATCGAAGCCATCGCCATCACATAGAGATATATTCAGTTCATGCCGATGAGTCATAAAATCCGAATCGGTGTTGATACGGGTGGGACGTTTACTGATTTTATTTTTTTTATTGACGGTCAACTCTTTGTTAAAAAAATCCTTTCCACTCCGCATAATCCATCTCTTGCCATTTTGGCCGGAATTGAAGATTATTTAAAAAAATCACCCTCTGTTTTCATCATCCATGGCACAACTATCGCCACCAATGCCCTTCTGGAAAGAAAAGGAGGTCGGATTTCACTCATCACGACAAAAGGTTTTGAAGATATCCTTTTCATTGGCAGACAGAACCGCCGCAACCTTTACAGCTTAGATGGAGAACAACGGCAGCCTCTCCTCCCTCGTCAGAGATGTTTTGGTATTGAAGAAAGAACAACGGCCGCAGGAAAGATAGAAAAATCGATTCCCACCGATGCTCTAGAAGAGATTCTTGATAAAATCATCAAAAAAAAAACTGAAGCCATCGCTGTCTGTCTCATCAACTCATATGCAAATGCCTCCAACGAACGCATCATCAAACGGGCTATTAAAAAAAGAAATGTCCCGTTTTCCATTTCGAGTGAGATACTCCCGGAACATCGCGAATACGAGAGGACCTCTATAACAGCGGTCAATGCCTACCTCATCCCTGTTCTCAGCCGCTATCTGTCCAATCTGGAAAAAAATCTCAATCATGCCAATCTGAAAATCATGCAGTCTAATGAAGGATATATCTCGCCTTCTATCGCTTCATCCGTACCTATTAAAACCTCCCTTTCAGGTCCTGCCGGAGGAGTTGTGGCCGCCTTTCATCTTGGAAAAGCGGCCAGGATACAAAATCTTATTACGTTTGATATGGGAGGAACATCCTCAGATGTTTCTCTTTTGGATGGACAGATCCGCAGGACAAATGAAAGCTTCATCGGTGATTTCCCTATTCGGATGCCCATCATTGACATCCATTCCGTTGGGGCCGGAGGGGGCTCTATCGCCTACATAGATCGTGGAGGATCTCTCAAAGTCGGCCCCCGGAGTGCAGGAGCTCAGCCTGGTCCGGCCTGCTATGGATTTGGGAATGATCCCACGGTTACAGATGCAAATCTAGTCCTTGGCAGACTTGTACCGGATTTTTTTCTCGGGGGAAAGATGAACATTTACCCCGAGCGAAGCCGCAGGGTTATCAAAAAAATCGCCAGCGCCATTGGGAAATCCATCGAGAGTACGGCTGATGGGATTATTGAAATAGCAAACGCAACCATGGAAAAAGCGATTCGTGTGATATCTATTGAAAGAGGATTCGATCCGAGAAGTTTTAGCCTGTTTTCGTTCGGGGGAGCAGGAGGGATGCATGCCGTAGATGTGGCCTCTAATCTCAGCATGTCAAGAGTGATCGTGCCTAAAAATTCGGGTGTCCTCTCAGCCATGGGATTACTCCTGGCCGATGCGGTAAAAGATTACTCAAAGTCCGTTTTAAAAATGAATGATGACAAAACCGTAAAAAAAGAGATACGCGGTCTCTTCTCTAAGCTGATAAAAAAAAGCATTACGAGCATGAAAAAAGAAGGGTTTGCTGAACATCGGATAAAGATTTTCCCGTCTCTTGATCTTCGATACTTGGGACAATCTTATGAAATCTCTGTTCCGTACAGGGAAAATCATTCATTCGATTCCGCATTCCACTCTGCTCACAAGAAACTCTACTCCTATTTTCACCCCAACCGTCCTGTAGAAATCGTCAACATCCGCATCAAAGTTGTTGGAATTACAGAGAAAGTCAGATTCAAAAAACATCTACCAAAATCTCCAAATCCACAGGCTGCCTTGTTTGGCAAGCAGGAGTTAATCTATGGGCATAAAACTTTTAAAGCCAAACTGTATAAACGCCTTCTTTTAAAAACAGGAAACACGGTCCTTGGCCCAGCCTTAATCGTAGATGAGGAAGCCACGACGCTGCTGCCTCCGGGTTGGAGGCTGACCGTTGATGGTTACTTTAATCTAATTATCCAAAGGAAAAAAAATGAAAGCACCCTCATTTGATCCGATAGAAATTGAGCTCTTCAAGAACATATTCGTCTCCATTTCTGAAGAGATGGGTGCGGTTCTCGGCCGAACGTCTCTATCCCCGAATATAAAAGAAAGGAAAGATTTTTCTTGTGCTATTTTCAACAAAAATGGGGAAACATTTGCACAAGGATCACACATTCCTGTACATCTCGGAGCCATGCCTCTATCGGTCCAAGAAGCTCTGAAAACACATGAATTCGAGGATGGAGATATCATTATCCTCAACGATCCCTATAGAGGCGGTACTCATCTGCCCGATCTTACCTGTATCTCCCCGGTTTTTATTGAGAAAAAACTTGAGTTTTTCGTGGCTAACAGAGCCCATCATTCAGATATTGGAGGCATGTCTCCAGGCTCAATGCCATTGGCCACAGAAATCTTCCAGGAGGGTCTTATCATACCTCCTGTCAAACTCTATCAAAAAGGACATTTAAACAGCGCAGTTTTTGACATGATTCTGGCCAATGTCAGGACTCCGGATGAGAGAAAAGGCGATCTTCTTGCGCAAGTCGCCGCCAACCGAAAAGGCGAGCAGCGCATGATTGATACAGTGAGAAAACATGGGATAAGGAAGATCACTACGTATGGACGTTTCATACAGGAGTATGCAGAAAAAATCCTCAGACAGACGATACAGGACATTCCTGATGGGACGTATACGTTCGTCGATTTTCTTGATGATGATGGAATCACAAACAAGCCTATTAAAATCGCGGTTGAAATAACCATACGGAAAAGCGAAGCACAAATTGATTTCTCATCCTCTGATCCCCAGACAGAAGGAGGGATTAATGCCAATTATGCGGTCACCTCTTCCGCGGTCCTCTATGTGTTCCGGTCTTTAATCAAGGAAGACATCCCCTTTAACACGGGGCTTTTAAAACCCCTGGACATCATTGCTCCACGGGGATCGATTGTAAATGCTCAATATCCTGCGGCCACAGCCGGAGGCAATGTGGAGACATCACAAAGAATTGTCGATGTCCTCCTCGGAGCTCTTGCCAAAGCGATGCCCGGAAAAATACCGGCCGCGAGTTCCGGAACCATGAATAACATCGCTTTCGGGGGCTATGATCGAATCCGCAAAAAAAACTTTGCCTATTATGAGACGGTGGGAGGAGGAATGGGAGCGACTTTTAAACTTGACGGACTCAGCGGAGTTCATACCCACATGACCAATTCTTTGAATACTCCTCTCGAAGCCTTAGAAAATTATATGCCAATAAGAATCACGACTTATGCCCTTCGTCGAGGATCTGGAGGATCGGGCAACAGAAAAGGCGGAGATGGAATCATCCGCGAATATGAATTCTTAGAGCCCGCACAAGTCTCCATTATTTCTGAACGAAGAAAGTTTGCACCCTATGGTATTTTGGGCGGACAAAACGGCCGGAAAGGTCGAAATATTTTTATCTCTTCCTCCACGAATAAAAAATCCCTGTTAGGCGGAAAAGCCAATTTTAAAATACAACCGCACGACCGGCTCCGAATTGAAACACCAGGAGGAGGAGGCTATGGCGAGAAAAAATAAGAAAGCCTCATTTGGACCTGGTTTTTTAGTCACGGCGGCCTTTATAGGACCCGGAACCGTCACGACATGTTCATTGGCCGGAGCCAATTTCGGTTATGCCCTGATTTTTGCTCTCGTGTTCGCCGTGATCACTACAATAATTCTTCAGGGAATGACTGGCCGGTTGAGTCTGGGCTCAGGCTTAGACCTTGCCCAGTCTTTAAGGGGACACTCTCAGAATCGCTGGACACGAATTCTTTTCATTATCCTTACCCTGTCTTCCATCACTCTAGGCTGCGCGGCCTATGAAGCCGGGAATATTATTGGGGGATCACTCGGCATGAATTTAATCACCCCTGTCTCACAAAAAGTTTGGGTTGTTTTGATCGCATTGGTGGCCATGCTCATCCTTGGAGCAAAAAAGTACCGCCTTGTTGAAAAGGTTCTCATTTTTCTTGTCTTTATCATGAGTCTCTCATTTATTACGACACTGATTATTATAAAGCCTGATATCACGGCCATTCTTAAAGGATTTATTCCAACTTTTCCAAAAAATTCTCTTTTCATCGTCTTGGCACTCGTCGGAACAACTGTTGTTCCCTATAATCTTTTTCTCCATTCCTCTGCTGTGAAAGAAAAGTGGAAGACAATAGAACATCTCAAGGATGTGAACAGAGATCTTCTTCTCGCAGTTTGTCTTGGGGGCTTCATTTCAATCTCTATTGTTGTCACATCAGCTGTTGCATTCCATGCCGAAGGGATTCCTCTGGAAAGCGGAATCCAGATGGCCCAACAGCTTAAACCTCTATTTGGTAATTTTGCAAACATCATGTTTGGGCTGGGATTTTTCGCTGCAGGATTGAGCTCAGCCATCACCGCTCCTTATGCCGCCGCCTATGCCTCTTCGGGTATATTGAACTGGAAGGGAGGGCAGAATTCAAAAGGATTTAGAGCCGTTTGGATGGGAGTTCTTCTGGCCGGCATGACCGTGGCCCTCCTCAACCTCAAACCTCTATCTGTCATTGTGTTTGCCCAGGTCGCAAACGGAATCATTCTACCTTTGGCCGCCGTGTTCCTACTTGTGGTCTTGAATAACCGCAGGAAGATGGGACAGCTGGCCAATACCCGGCGTCAGAACATTATCGGAGGAATCATCATCCTGATCGTTTCAGTCCTTGGACTCTGGAATATTTTAAAACTCTTTATCAAATAATGGCCTCCGCCATTCAGCTTCGGACAGACAGGGACACGCGCCGGTCCAACACAGCCTTGGGATCTGGACTCCTTAAAATCCTGCCAACTCTTTTGGAGATAATCTTAAAGAAAGAATAAAGAAGACTTTACTAAAAGTCATTGGAATTGAATAATAGTAGGCCAAAGTTAATCTGGATTATTCACGACAGATCATTTTTTTTTGAAATTTTACGACTATCATGGATAAATCTTTCGACCCGAAAACCAATTATCAACAGACAAAAAAAGACACTGGTTATGTCACACGTAAAGACGCAACACAAGAAGATTATGACCGTTTGGGTTTTAAAGCCGGGCTCGAAGTCCATCAGCAGCTCAAGACTAAAAAGAAACTGTTCTGCAACTGCCCTGCTGGAATTTATCATGGCAACTGTGATTATGACGCCGAGATCCTCAGGCACATGCGGCCCACTCTCAGCGAACTCGGAGAGTACGATGGGACCGCCCTTATGGAGTTTAAAACAAGAAAGAATATCATATACAGGATAAAAAACGAAACAGCATGCACGTATGAGATCGACGACACCCCTCCCTTTCCCATCAACAGGGAAGCTCTGTATATCGCACTGGAAATCTCTCTCCTCAGTAAGTTTAATATTGTTGGAGAAGTTCACATCACACGAAAACAGTACCTGGACGGAAGCATCCCTACAGGCTTCCAACGAACAGCAATAGTCGGAGTTGAAGGAGAAATACAGCTCAATAACAAAAAAGTGCGGCTCATTCAACTGAGCATTGAAGAGGACGCGTGCAGGGAAATTTCTGATGTCGCTCATGTCAGAACCTATAAGACAGACAGGCTTGGTATTCCTCTCATCGAAACCGTCACTTATCCTGATTTTCTCAATCCTGATGAGGTCAGAGAAGGAGCGGAGTACATCCGGTATTTAAATAGAAGTACCGGAAAAGTCAGGGTTGGGAGTGGATCTGGAAGAGAAGATGTCAATGTCAGCTGCAGGGGCGGTTCCCGGGTTGAAATAAAAGGAGTCTCTCACAACAAGTTGATCCCGGAATTAACACACAATGAGGTGTTCAGACAGATTGCACTATTGAAAATTCGAGACAAATTGATAAAAAGATTCCCAAGTTCAAAAAAAATAACCGAATGGAGAATCGTTCACAAAACGATAGAACCGGATGAAGTTAGATTTGATATTAATTCTTTGCAGAAAGACACAGGCCAAAAAATTATTCAGGTCAGCATAAATCTACCGGGTTTTAAAGGAATCCTTTCTCATTTTACACAGCCGGGACAAATGTTTGCTAATGAATTGAGTGACAGGCTGAAAGTCATTGCATGTATCGAAAAACCAAATATGATTCACTCCGAACAGATCGATTTATCTGCGGAAAATTTCAATTTCCAAGCCATCAGAGCCGCACTCCAATCCGGAAAAAATGACGCGTTGCTCCTGATATGGGGACCTGAAGAAGATATCCCCACAGCCATAGACACAATTGAGGAAAGATGCCGTATGGCCTTCGAGGGTGTTCCCAATGAAAGCCGGAAGTCATTTAATGACGGGACAACAATTTTCGAAAGAGTCCTTCCGGGTGCAGACCGGATGTATCCCGATACAGATTCTCCGCCAATCCCTCTTGAGGATAAGGATATTACGCAATTTAGCAATAAGCTCCCGATTGAAATCCATAAAAGATACACACAGCTAAAAAAATGGAACATCCCGGTAGATACATACGATTACATTCTCAGAAATAATCTCTGTCCTCACCTTGAAAAGATCATCGAAGACCTAAATATGGATCCTAAATTTGTCGGGACTTTATTCGGACACACATTAAAACACATTGAGGGACAATTCGAGTCGTCTCCTGATTTTGAGTATGAAAGAGTCTATGACCTCTTCCTCTACCTGAAAAAAAATAATCTTGATTTCGAAATCTCAAAAAGTGTTATTCCCCTAGTTTATAGGTATCCAAACAAGAATTTTGGCTCCATTCTAAAAATCCTTAAATTCGAAAAAACAGACCGGGCGAATATTCTCAGCAAAATCCCTGATTTGAACAAAAAATTCAATCGGGTCCACATGTCAAAAAACGCTCAGGCCCGAGTCGATTGGATTATGGGAAAACTCAGATCGAGCGCCCTCGGGAACATGGATCTCAAAACCTTAAGAGAGATAGTCGAGAATGAATAAAGATAATTTTCAAGGATACAAAGGACAAGCTCTCCTTGTTCTACAGAAATTCAAGGTCAGAGTGTGGGGGCAAGTCAGGATCGAATCGAATCGTGGAGTTTTTATGGGAACCGTATTGCCACGTGCGGAAAATGACGACGATTTACATATTGTCCTCAAGGTCAGCACCGGATACAACATTGGAATTAATGTGAACACCATTACCGACATGGAAGAACTGGGATACAAAAAAGCTCATTATCAGATTCCGGAAAAAAAATTCCCCTATTCAGACACAAAACCGAACGTCAAGCTTTTTGGAACGGGAGGAACAATTGCGTCAAGACTTGATTACAGAACAGGCGCCGTAATTCCGGCGTTTTCTCCCGGTGAACTGTATGGATCCGTGCCCGAATTGGCCGATATATGCAATATCACAACGGAAAAACTCTTTGCGGTTTTTTCCGAAAACATGGGACCGGAAGAATACAAAACACTAGCCATAGCAATAGGAAAAGAAATCGAAAACGGGATTGACGGGATTGTCATCGCTCACGGAACAGACACTCTCCATCACACAGCAGCAGCCTTAACTTATATGATTCAAGATTCCCCCATCCCTATTGTTCTCGTAGGATCTCAAAGATCTTCTGACCGCCCCAGTTCCGATGCCGCACTCAACCTCATGTACGCCTCCTACACGGCGGGTCATTCCGATATCGCCGAAGTACTGGTCTGTATGTTCGGCCCAACCTCGGATGAGTATGGCTTACTGCATCGCGGGACACGTGTGAGAAAAATGCACTCGTCCTATAGATCCACATTTCGGACTATCGGGGATATCCCCATCGCCAAAGTCACTCGAAACAATGTGGAACTCTTACAATCTTCTTACTGCCGCAGACGCAAAGACAAAAGGGCCAAAATTCTCCCCTATTTTAATGAAAAAGTTTCACTTATTTACTACTATCCCAACATGAACCCGGATATCATTGAGGCCCTTGTCGATAATGGGTATAAAGGAATCATCATTGCAGGCACTGGGTTGGGCCATGTGAATAAACCTCTCTATCCTGCTATTGAAAAAGCCATTCAACAGGGAGTATCCATATTTATGACAGTTCAGACACTTTGGGGATATGTGCACATGAATGTCTATGAAACGGGTCGGGATCTGCAGGCAAAGGGAGTCATCCCGGCACAAAACATGCTCCCGGAAGTGGCCTATATCAAATTAGGGTGGACTCTGGGTCAAACGTCGGACATTGACGAAGTGAAGAACATAATGCTGACACCGATCAATGACGACATCACAGAGAGAGAACCCTTAAATGGATATCTCATCTACCAGGGAGGGGTTCCTGAGGTTGAGGAATTCATCAAAAAATACCGTAAATAATCCGGATCCAATTAAGTGTGGTAGAAATCCTTAACTTGAGAGACGATGTAATCCTGCTGGTCTCGGTTCAGTTCGGGATATATAGGAAGGGCTAGCACTTCTTCAGACGCCTTCTCGGAAACTGGAAAATCCCCTTTCGTGTAGCCTAAATCAGAGAAACATTCCTGTAAATGAAGAGAAAGGGGATAATATATGGCAGTGGGAACACCTTTAGACTTCAAGAATTCCTGAAGTTCATTCCTTCTCTTGGCTCGGATAACATACTGGTTATAAATATGATAATTCCTGACACTTGAATTCTTATAGACAGTTGCCGGAATCTGAATATATCCATTTTCTATCAAATCCGACTCAATAAATAATCGGTCATAAAAGAGGGCATTTTGCATCCGTGCCTCGTGCCAACCATTTAAGTGTTTTAGTTTGACACGAAGAATGGCTGCTTGCAAAGCATCCAACCTGAAGTTCCCCCCAATGGTGTCATAAAAATATTTGTTTTTAGAGCCGTGGGTTCGCAGGATCTTTAATCTCCGGGCCAACTCCTCGTCACTTGTCAAAACCATTCCCCCATCGCCAAACCCACCTAGATTCTTTGATGGAAAAAAAGAAAGGATTCCCAAATGCCCCATGGCACAGGCTTTTTTTACACCTTCCCGGGCTGGATATTCAGACCCTACAGCCTGAGCGGCATCTTCCAAGACATGGAGGTTATACTTTTCAGCCAGTTCTAAAATACCTGTCATATCGACGCACTGACCATAAAGATGAACGGGAATGACAGCCTTCAGATTATTATCTCCATCCTCAAATTTTGTGCTGAGAACATCTCGCAGACTATCGGGATCGATATTAAATGTCTCTTCTTGAATATCACAGAAGACAGGTTTGGCGCCAACACGAACGATGGCACCGGCTGTAGCAAAAAAAGTAAAAGGTGTTGTAACGACAGAATCGCCTTGACCTATACCCAAAGTCATCAAGGCAATGATAAGTGCATCCGATCCGGAAGACACTCCACAGGCAAACTCTGTTCCGCTGTATTCAGCCAACTCCTGTTCGAGCGCTTCCACTTCGGGTCCGAGAATAAATCTCTGAGAAGAAAGAGTGTCGAGAACTTTTTGGTTGATTTCGTCTTTGATGCTCTCGTACTGGGCTTTCAGATCCAACATCGGAATATTCATGAATTCCCCCCTCTTTGTTATTTTAAAACTTTTCTTAATTTTTTCTTTTCAATAATCATTTGTCCCTGGTATGAAATATAATTGAGAAGGATGAGAACACGCTCTTTGTCTGTGAGTTCTCTGTGGAATAGGCCCCGCATACCTTTTAATGGGCCTTCCATGACTTCGACTTCATCACCAATTTCAGGATTTAACCCGAATTTATTGAGTTCGATATATCCTTCAAACTCTCTGCTTTTGATCTGTTTGATAATTTCGGTTTCAAGCGGAATAGGGCCCACATCATGTCCGATAACTCTTTTTACCCCACGGGTGTATCGAACAAGTTGGTATTGAGCCGGAAAATCAAAATAGATAAATCCGTATCCTGGAAAAAAAGGCTTGACCTTCTTCTCATGCAGATACTTGGGAAAATAGACCCGAATTCCTCCCTCAGTAAACAGTCTTTCAACCTGATATTCCTTCTTCGGCTTCGTGTTAAGTACGAACCAGCGTTCCATCATTAATGTCCTTGTTAAAGCTCTCTTAATTAACTCATTGTACGAAAAAAATCAATCGAAAAATTTTTTCGCTTTATAAAATTCCGGCCGTCTATCGTGTAGAAAATATTTCTTTGCCGGACTTTCGGATATTATTGTCAAATCACATTCAGCATAAAGTATATTATCTTCTCCCCGCGGAGCCTGGACAAGTACACGTCCCAAAGGATCAACAACATAGGACTCGCCGGAAAAATGCACAACCTCCTCTTTACCCACCCTATTGACAAGAGCTGCAAAATATCCATTTTGAAAGGCGGCCACCTGGAGTTCGGCTTCAAATATTCCATCCGGCCATTCTCCGACAGCCCCTGCTTGGGGGACAATCACAATTTCCGCTCCCTGAAGAGCCAGTTTTCGCATGTACTCAGGAAAATGGCGGTCATAACAGATGGCCACGCCGATGCGGCCCCTTTTCGTAGTATAGACAAATTTCTCATTCTCTCCGGGAGTATAATACCCCCTCTCATGGAAACCTGGCCCCTCCATGATATGCGCCATCCTGGTAACACCGAGTAAAGATCCATCGGCATCGATGACCGGAGAAGCATCAAATGTCCTCTTCCCATCCGTTTCAAAAAGATTGAGGACGGTGACAACACTATATTTTTTTGCCAGTTCTGAAAATACTTGAGTTGTACGCCCGGGAATGGGTTCGGCCCATTTTGAAGCATCAGGGCCAGCCGGAAATTGAGGTAAAAAAGGGAGAAAGGCCAATTCGGCAAAAGCGATAATCCCTGCACCGGATTCTGCCGCCCGGCGGAAATTTTCTATTCCACGGTTGAGATTGTTTTCTAAACTTTCAGTAGCATGCTGCTGAACTAAGGCAATTTTCATTTAAGTATTTACTTGTTCTTATTGTAAATCTCAAGGGCTTGTTGTGGGCTGGCTTTTTTGTGAACGACCGCTCTTATGGCTTTGATCATCCCAATGGGATGCGGATTTTGCCAGATATTCCTACCCATATCAACACCGGAAGCACCTCTTTGAATAGCATCATAAGCCATTTGAAAAGCATCCAATTCGGTCTCTAATTTCGGCCCGCCTGCTATGACAACAGGAACGGGACAGCTCTCCACAACTTTTTCGAACTCATCACAGTAGTACGTCTTTACAAAACTCGCCCCAAGTTCGGCCGCAATTCGACAGGACAGGGCCAAAAATCTGGCATCTCTTTTCCCCAATTCCTTGCCCACAGCCGTCACAGCAAGCACGGGAATACCAAGAGCCTGCCCCGAGTCGACAAGAAATGCGAGGTTTTCCAAAGTCTGGTGCTCATATTCTGAGCCCACAAAAATGGAAAGTGCCACGGCTGCAACATTCAATCGGACGGCTTCCTCCATAGACGTTGTGATTCCCTCATTGGACAGGTCACTCCCGATGATACTTGTGCCTCCTGATACTCTTAACACAACAGGTACAGAAGTCTTCGGAGTCACCGATGTCCTCAGTATTCCACGCGTGATCATCAGGGCATCCGCATAGGAAAGAAGAGGTTTGATCGTCGCTTGAGCATCCTCTAGATTCTTCGTTGGCCCAAGAAAATAACCATGATCAACGGCGAGCATCACTGTCTTGCCGGTTTTAGGTTTGATGATTTGTGATAGTCTGTTTTCGAGTCCCCAATCCATCGGATTTCTCCTTTTCTAATATTCTTTATTTTTGAGGTTCGATAATGATTTTCATCGAATCCCTTGCATCCATAACAAGTTGGAAACCTTTGCCTGTTTCCGCTAAAGGAAGTCTATGTGAAATCATCCCCGCAGCATCGACTCTGCCCGCTCGCAAAAGCTCTAGAGCCTGCCATGAGTCATAAGGACCGGCACCATAGGATGTGGTGAGGGTGACATCATTCCTGACAAAGAGATTATTTATCGAAATAGGAAGTTTGAAGTCAGGATCTGTCAAGGCAAAAAAGAGCACTTTTCCTCCTCTCTCAACACATGCGAGTGCTTGAAAGTAGGCTTGCTGCGCTCCGGTCGAGACAAAGACCAAGTCGGCCAATCTTCCGGAATTCATCTCTTTTAGATAGGAAGATGTCTCTTCGGAGGGGGCCATGGCCATATCCGCTCCATATTTTCTGGCCATATCTAAACGGAAAGAATCCAAGTCGACAGCCAGTATCTTTCCGGCTCCCAGGATTTTGGCCAGATGAATGATCAACATGCCGGCAATCCCGGAGCCTAGAACGAGAACACACTGCCCGGGCTGTAATTGTGCCGAACGGAATGCACGGAGGACACACCCCAACGGTTCATGAAAGGTGGCTTCCTCATAGGACAGCTCTGAAGGGATAAGAAAAGTACCTCTATCCACATTGATTGCAGGAAGACGGATAAATTCTGCAAATCCTCCCGGATCAAAATTTGTCCTGCGGAGAGTATCGCAGGCTGTATGATGACCGGTCAGACAGTAGGGACACGTGTTGCAGGGCACATGATGGGCCGCGACAATTCGATCTCCTTCCTTGAAATCCTTCACACCCTCCCCAACATTAGTGACTTCTCCCGCCACTTCATGCCCGAGGACTAGAGGTGCCTTATGGAGCCGGTACCATTCTAAAACATCACTGCCGCAGATACCGCTGGCGTGGACTTTCAAAAGGAGTTCCCCAGGCCCGATATCGGGAATAGGGGATTCTTCTAATCTGATATCAGAATTGTTGTAATAGACGGCTACACGCATGGGTAATCCAACATTTTTGTTCCCTGGTATTATTGTATTCTCTTCAGGAGAAAGTCAAGAGATTGAGCTCATGCAAAAAAATGCCTTTTGCAAATTAAAATTTAATTTTCTACAATGAAGTGACTAAAAACCTATGAAATCTGAAACAAAAATTCAAGCCGCCGCCCTTTTAGTATTCTTTCTGCTTGCACTGCTTCAACTCTATCCCCTATCACTCCATCCAGCTAATTCGGTGCATGACACAGGCGATCCTCTGCTTAACACTTGGATTCTGTCCTGGATTCAAAGCAGTGTTTTTTCCGGTCCTTCAAAGATGTTTAATGGAAATGTTTTCTTTCCTTCAGAAAACACTATTTCCTTTTCCGAGCACCTCTTTCCTCAGGCAGTCCTCTCCCTTCCTCTAACTCTTTTTATTAAAAATCCGATTCTGATCTACAACATTCTTTTCATAGGCTCATTAATTTTCTGTGCCTATGCCATGTTCCTTCTTGTAAGATATTTATCTGCCAACTCTTCCGCCGGCATTGTCGCAGGGATCATTTTTGCCTTCAGCACATACCACATCAATCATACTCCTCAGCTGCAGCTTCTCAGCTCGGGATTATTTGTGCTATCTTTTTATTATCTTCACAGATTCTTTAAAGAAAAAAAACTGAAGTTTTCTGTTCTCTTTTCCGTATTCTTCACTCTTCAGGCTCTGGCCTGTATCTATTACGGCCTCTTCCTCATTTCGATGTACATTGTTATTTTTCCCCTCTTGCTGATTATGTTTAAGAAAGATATTTCCAGATCATTTCTTACCAAATTGATTGTTCCAATGTTTGGAGCAGGCGTTATTCTTCTTCTGTTTTCCCTTCCCTATATATCTCTTTTAAAATTTTATGGATTCAGCCGTGGACTTGCTAACGGAGCGGATCTGAGCAATTATTTTTCCGTATCCAAAAGAAATATTATTTTAGGAAAACTTCTCTCTCCCTTAGGAGCTCCTGAACGTTATCTTTTTCCAGGTATTCTGGCCCTCTTATTACTAGGATATTACGTATACCGGAAGAGAAAACACTTCCATAATTTACCGGCGATCTTAAGAATCCCTCTCCTTGTGCAGTTTGTGGGATGTTTGATAATCATCCTAATGATTATTGTCACAGGTGGATTTGATATAGACATCGGGATAGCCAATTTTTCAGCCCGTAATATAGTTAAGCCAACCCTTCTCCTCTTGTTTGGATTGGTTGCTTTTATTGTCCTGTCTATGAGTCTATCCTTCTTTTCGCGTCAGAGCAGTCAGGATTCAGGAAAGAGGACCTATTATCTTCTGTGGATTATTTTATTCTGGGCATTATTTTTGTCTTTCGGCAAGACATTCCATTTCTTGGGCCGCTCCGCCCCGGATTTAACACTTCCGTTTTCATGGTTTTACAATTATTTTCCCGGCTTCAGTGGGATGCGCGCTCCTTCCAGATACGGCGTTTTAGTCCTCTTTATAGTGGCGGTGATGGCAGGATTTGGTTTTAAACAAATCCAAAAAAAGTTTCGCAAGAAACAGAACAGAACTCTGGCTTTAGTGCTTGTCCTTATTCTGTTAAATATCGAATACTTGAGCATCCCTCTTAAAATGAGTTTTGTTCCCGTTCGAAAGGAGATTCCTTCCACATACCAATGGCTGAAAAACCAACCAGGGGATTTCGCCATTCTCGAGTTTCCTTTTTTTCAGCGTCTCGGATGGGAATCTGTTTACATGTATTTTTCAATCTTTCATGGCAAAAAAATAGTCAACGGATACAGCGGTTTTCTTCCCCCTTCCTATTTCTACATCCGGGAGGTTTTTAATTCGTTTCCTTCCAAAGCCTGCATCGACATACTAAAATCCTTGGATGTTAAATATCTCGTCTTCCATTCAAAAATGTGGAAAGAACAGAGAGTCGAAAACACACTAGCTAGAATAAACAATCAGTTCGCAAAAGATCTGACTATGGAAAAAATCTTCGAATACACTGCAAAAAAACCATGGGAACATTCAAGTAAGTTCGAAAAAGATATCATTTTTCGCATCAACAAAAGTCTTGACGTGCAAAAAGAGGCGACGTCCACAGAATGGCAGGACATTCCCACGTCCCGTTGGACAATCAAATCCAGCATACACAGTGGCAATTTAAAACGTCTTCGCGATAATAATCTCGAAACAAGATGGAGTACAGGCAGATGGAAAAAGACAGGCGATTTCATACTGCTCGAACTCGATCAGGCTCTAGACGAGATAAAAATCTCTCTTCAGCTCGGGCCTTCGGCTTTCAATTTTGGCATTGATTTTAAGATTGAAGTCTCCAGAGATGGTGAGGAATGGAAAGAACTCGAAAAGGGATATTCGATCTCAGAATTTTTAGAAAAACTTTTCGAAGCTCCGGATGATTTGGTTCAAAATATTTATATCTCTGAGAAAGAAACAAAATTCATAAAACTGATTCAGGTAGGTAACTCTAGACGGTTTTGGTGGTCGATTGCCGAACTCGACATTTTCAAACCAATGAATCCTACAGCAGAATAACTTAAATGGTTCACTTCCATTTTGTGTGGGTAAATTCACTGAAATGGAAGAGAACCACTTAAATATTTGACATTAAACCTTATTTTTAATATTTATTTCTTCATCAGGAAACTGGAAACTAGAAAAAAGAGCAGGCGCCAACATAGCGCTCTTTATAGAATTTATTGGAGAGGGAATCCATACGGATGGTTTTATTGCTGCCCGGAGCATGGATGAAGAGATCGTTTCCAGCATAAATCCCGACATGACTCACATTTCTTCTAGCCACGGTTTTAAAGAATACGAGATCGCCAATTTGCAGTTGATTCTTTTGGATGAGTTTTCCAATCCTGAACTGTTCCCGTGACGTACGGGGCAGACTAAAGCCGTTTAGATGATACACGGCCAACACAAGCCCACTGCAGTCGAAACCTTCCTCCGGAGACTCTCCGCCCCATGTATATGGATAGCTTATGAAATTCCGGGCTGTGGCTACCAGCCTCTTTCGGAGTGTTTTTTCATTCCAGGGCCGACTTCCTGCCGAGGGATAGGCTCTTGGCTGTACAATAAAATAATCAGTAATGACTTTTTTATCCAGCAGTTTTTTCGCTCTCAGATCCGCTTTTTTCCAGGATGGAAAATTCCCAATACGGACTTTGAACAGCCCTGACTCATGGACAAAGTAAAATGCATCATAGCCCTTTTTGTTCAATAGGTCTGTCATTCTAATGGCATTGTCCACTAAGGAAAAAGCACCAGTTTGAATAGTGTAGCCGAGAAGAGCAGGGCCAGGTGGAAAAGGCTTGGACAAAGTGGTCGGATGAATCCTGGCTCTGCATCCCTGCCCCACCATCATAACAAAGACAACAAGACAAAATATTTTCCAGATTGAGCTTATTTGGTTTGGAAGTCTCATAAGTTCCCTAATTTTAGTCGCAATAAATGGTTTTTTTTTCACAATTTCTACAAAATATTTTATCTTTCGTGAATGTAAAGCCTTCTACCGGCCGATAACACTTTTCTTAACATGGGGCTCCCAGAACTCATCGATCTCTAGAATCTCCACATGGTTGAGATCTGCTGTCCCCAGTCCTAATTGTTGGGCTCTATCAAGAGTCGGTGAAATGGATGTTGATAAGAATCCGGAATCATGAATTCCCAGAATCCGCTCAGCACAGTAGGCATCTGCGGCCACCATATCCCCGCTGAGAACCAGCCTGTTGACTCCCTCTTTAATCACAGCCCCGGGAGCAGACAAAGTTGGTCCATTGCCAATCATGATATGCCGGGCATCGACGATTGTCAGCTCAGGATTGATCAAATCCGCGACATCCGCCAGTTCTTCGATAAACTCTGTAGAATAATTGGGATTGCGGTGCATATAAATCCGTGTTCCGGATAAGGCACGCCCCTGGAGAGCACCAAAGTTGTTTTTGATACCACATGTCATAAAAGCACTTCCGTGACGTTTAAGGTTACAGAGATTGACAAGGATAGAGGCGTCATAAACCGGAGCAAACACTTTAAAATTCGGCACAGCCGGACTCCAAGCGCTTTTTCGCACGTTGTAGATACCTGAGGACAGCGTCTCAAAATTGATCAAATCCGCACCTAGACCCACAATCGTATTTGCCAGATCCAGTTCTTCATAAATAAGGGACTGGTCTTCTCCGCCCTGATCTCCTACACTCACATTACCGGCAACATCTTTAAGCAAGACAATGAGTTCACATATCGTATCCGGGCTCGACATCGTCGGATATTGAGGAGAGCCTGGATCTGATTCGCGTAGCACCAAATTGGGTTTGATCAGCACATCCTGGCGCATAGTCACCAATTTATTTAATCCTCCCAAAGCCTGAAGCCCTTTGCTCAGCATCGTCCTGACATCATACCCTTCAATACACACAAGAATGGGCTTTCCTTCTCTGGATAAAAAAGGATTTGGCTGTCCCACCCTAGATCCGAGAGCATAAGCCCGGAAAACCTTTGGCTTTATTCGCTTCCGCTTGGGCCACTGAGTCAGACTCCCCGCTCCGAAAACAAGAGACTTAAGAAATTCCCTTCGCGTTGTCATTGATCTTTGAGGATTATACCATAAACAGATTTTAATGATTGAACTCTTCTTGGCGCCGTGATATATCTATGCGATATTCAAAGAGGATAAATTGAAAAATTCAGTCTAGGAGGAAAATTTATGAAGACATTTCTAGGGCTTATCCTTTTTTCACTCGTCTGCATAGCATTTAATACTTCATGCACACAACAGCCTATAGATATCCATGAAAACGCCATTACGCTCGATACGCATGTGGATATCGGAGAAAATTACGCTACAGAAGAGATGGATCCCGGCATCGACAACCCAAGACTTCGATGCGATCTCACTAAGATGGAAAACGGAGGGGTGGACGGCGTTTTTCTTGCAGCCTATGTGGGCAACAGGGAAGATCTGAGTGTAGAGGCCTCCCAAAAAGCACATGAAGCCGTCATGAACAAGATTGAAGCGATGCATCGTTTAACCGAACAAATGTATCCGGACAGAAGTGAACTGGCTGTCTCTTCCGATGATATTGAGAGAATTGTCAAAACCGGAAAAAGAGCCATCATGATAGGGATTGAGAACGGATTTTCGATCGGTGATAATCTGGCCAGGGTTGAAGAATATTATGACCTTGGTGTACGTTACATCACCCTGGTTCACAGCCGGCACAACCAGATCTGCGACTCCTCCGGCCCGGACGAACCTCTTCATAACGGAATTTCGGAATTCGGCAAAAAAGTAGTGGCTGAAATGAACAGGCTTGGGATTATGTGTGATGTATCCCATATCGCGGAAAAATCCTTTTGGGACCTGATTGAACTCTCCAAAGCCCCTATCCTCGCCACTCATTCAGGCTGCGCCGAGCTCAACCCTCACAACCGCAACCTAAATGATGATCAGTTGAAAGCGCTGGCTGAAAATGGGGGGGTGATTCAGATCGTGGCTTTAGGAAGCTTCTTAAAAACCGAAACACCGGAACGCCGGAGTGCCTTGGTGAAACTCCGTGCGGAATTGGAACTGCCCGGCAGAAGAGAAATGTTTCAAATGTCCGAAGAAGAACGCGAGGCCCTCAGGCCAAAACTAGATGAATATGAAAAACGATTAGTAGAGATAAATAAAATCCACCCTCCTACAGGCCTTACAGATATGGTCGATCACATCGATCATGCTGTGAAAGTTATGGGGATTGACCATGTTGGTATTGGAACTGATTTTGACGGAGGAGGCGGCATTCCAGGTTTTAACAACCATGCAGAAGCTAAAAATATGACCGATGAACTGATCCGGCGCGGATACTCTGCCGAGGACATTTATAAAATCTGGGGAAAAAATCTTCTTCGTGTCATGCGCGAAGTGGCAAAGGTCGCTGCAGAAATCCAAAACGAAAATTAATTGATTCTCTTCCATTACATGTAGACATTACATTGAAATGGCTTTGCTTTATTCAGATTTTTTAAAGGAATACTCCATGCGATTCAAGCAAAAACACCTGTCTCTTATCCTTTGTGTTTTTATGGTTCTCGGTGCATTGTCTCTGGCCGGACAGGATAAACCGGAACAGCGACCGTTCACCATTGACGATTATGCTCGCTGGCAGAGCATTGTCTCCACATCCATTTCTAATGACGGGGCATGGATGACGTTCGGCTATAAAAAGGAAAAGTCTGACGACTTGTTCTATGTTCAAAGTTTGACATCAGACAAAAAATACGAGATCCCACGCGGATCACGCCCTCTATTCTCAGATGACTCCCTTTGGCTTATCGCTACAGTCAGCCTTCCGTGGAAAGAGGCTGAAAAACTCCGCAAAGACAAAAAACCCATTCCCAACAAAGCACAATTGATGAACCTCCGGACAGGTGCCGAAATCGCCTGGGACAATGTCGCATCCTTTATTTTTTCAAAAGGTTCTCAGTTCTTAGCCGTCAAAAAAACCAAGTCCGATCCAAAGGCCAAGTTCAGTGGTGCAGACCTAATCCTGCACAATTTATCCAAAGATACTGACCTCAATATCGGAAACGTAAACAGCTTTGCTTTCAATAAGCCGGGAACTCAATTGGCTTATACTGTCGACGCCGCAGATAAGGCCGGAAATGGACTGTATTTAATCGACTTAGATTCGGGTGCTATTCAAAGTTTAGATAGCGGCAGTGCCGACTATGCCCATATTGCTTGGGACAAGAAGGGAACAGCCCTAGCTATCTTGAAAGGGACACAATCAAAAGAGTTCGCGCAAAAAGACAACATCATCGTAGCCTATATCGGTCTAAATGGAGACCATCCCACACGGTTCGAATATATTCCGTCGCAGGACATAAATTTTCCTGAAGGAATGGTAATTTCAGAAAAAACAGCGTCACAATCCAGAGGGAGACGTGGACAAAGCGCACGAGGAGCTCTTTTTTGGAGTGAGGACAACATGATGATTTTTTGCGGAATAAAAGAGCAGGAGAAGGTCCCTGAAAAGAAAAAAGAGGACGAAAACCCTGTCGCCGATGTCGATATCTGGCACTGGAATGACGAAGTCTTACAATCCGTCCAGATGAAGCGTGCCGCAAGAGACCGGAATTTCACATTCAGATCTGTGTACAACTTGAAGGACAAAAAATTCCTTCGGCTGACCGATGAACAGATGAGGACCATTTCCCTCTCTGAGAATGCAAAATGGGGAATTGGCCGGGATGACAAGGCCTATATCTCCGACTGGAAGGAAACTCAAGCCGATTATTATAGAGTGAATACACGCACGAATGAACGGACTCAGATATTTAAGGGACAAAAACGGGTTCTAGGATTGTCTCCGGACAGCAAGCATTATCTGTATTGGAAAGACAGCCACATCTGGGATTATGTCATCGAATCCGGAAAGATCATCAATCTGACGGAAAACGCACCCGTCAGTTTCGTAAATGAAGACTATGATCATCCAGGCACAAAACCAACTTATGGAATCACTGGGTGGACAAAGGATAAAAGGTCAGTCATTCTCACTCACAAGTACGACCTCTGGCTCCAGCCGCTTGACGGCAGCACTCCAACTAACCTGACTTCAGGCATAGGGACAAAAGAAGACATCCGTTTTCGCTATGTCAGAACAGACTCTGAAGAAAAGTTTATAGACCTCTCTAATCCGGTTATCCTGTCTGCATTTGGCCAATGGACCAAAAAAGCAGGATTTTATACATTAAAAAAGGGGAAACTGGAAAAGAATGTTTACATAGATAAATATTTTGGGCGCTTAACCAAAGCAAAAAATGCCAATAAGTACATGTACACCATTGAAACTCCGGGAGATTTTCCGAATTTTTATGTCAGTGACCAGACGTTTCTCAATCCGCAACGTATTACCAATGCCAATCCCTGGCAGTCTGAGTACAAGTGGGGCTACAACATCCTGGTCGAATACACAAACAAAGATGGCAAACGCCTGCAGGGTGTTCTCTCTGTACCGGATGATTATCAGGAGGGGCAGAAGCTTCCCATGCTTGTCGATTTTTACGAAAAAAATTCTCAAAACCTCAACAGATTTTCCAGAATGATCTATCGGGATACCCCCATGTTTTACAAATATGTCAGCAACGGCTACCTTGTACTGCTGCCGGATATCCATTTCAATACTCGTACCACTCATTCGGATATGCTCGACTGTGTGGAGGCCGCCGTTAAAAAGGTGATCGAGATGGGCTACGCCGATCCTAAACGTGTCGGGCTTCACGGTCACAGCTTTTCTGGACAGGGATCGGCATTGATTGCAGGGCGTTCAAAAATGTTTGCGGCCATTGTTGCTGGAGCCGCAGCCACCGATTTGGTGTCTGATTTTAATCAGCTCTGGAAATCCTCGGGCACTAATCAACATCGCTACGATTACTACGGGCAGGGACGTTTTGGGACTAATCCTTTTGATGACCTTGAACTTTATATCAACGAATCGGCCGTTTTTCATGCCAGGACAATGGATACACCCCTACTGATTCTGCATGGGACAGCTGACGGTTCGGTGGAATGGCTGCAGGCTGTCGAATTTTATAATGCTCTGCGTTTTAACGGAAAAAACGTGATCCTAGTTTCCTACCCGGGCCAAGGGCATCATGCCACTAAACTCGAGAACAAAATCGATTTTCAAATACGCATGGAGCAGTTTTATGATTTTTATCTCAAAGACAAACCGGCTCCTGACTGGATGGTTAAAGGAGTCCCCTTCTTAAAAAAGAAAAAATAGTGGACAAAGCGTCCAGAGAATTTCAGGTTTTTGCTAAACCGGCTGGTTCTTCCTGCAATCTGAACTGTGTTTACTGCTACTACCTGAAAAAGAAACAGCTCTATCCAAAAGATACTCCTCTCCGAATGCCCGAGGATATCCTTGAAGAATACATAAAGCAGCACATCAGCGCATACCCAGATCCAGTAGTCCGTTTTTCCTGGCATGGTGGAGAACCCACAATCCTGGGGTTGAACTACTTTCACCGTATCGTTGAGCTGCAGCGGAAGTACAAATTCCCACGTCAGCACATCTTTAATGGGATTCAAACAAATGGAATCCTCCTCAATGAAGAATGGTGTCGTTTTTTTGCAGCAGAAGACTTTTCTGTAGGGTTCAGCCTGGACGGCCCCCAGGAACTTCATGACAGCTTCCGTGTGACTAAAGACTTAAAGCCCACACATAAAAGAGTGATGCGGGGGTATGAACTCCTGCTGAAACACAAAATTTCCTTCGATATCCTATGTGTAGTCAATGCCGTAAACGTCCGGTCCCCAATTCAGATCTACAGTTTTTTCAAACAGATCAATGCTCCCTACATAAGTTTTCTTCCGGTTGTCGAGCTGCAGATGGATGCAGAAAACGGCGTCAGTCCGTTGACAGTATCTGCTAAGGCATGGGGGGATTTTCTCTGTACGATATTCGATGAGTGGATCAGCCGGGATATTGGGAACATCAAAGTACAGATCTTCGAAGAAGCGTCCAGAACGGCCTTCGGTCAGGATCATTCGCTGTGCATTTTTCGACCGACATGTGGGGATATTCCTGTTATCGAACACAACGGGGATTTTTTTTCATGCGATCATTTCGTCGATGAAGCCCACCGTGTTGGAAACATCATGAAGACTCCTCTTGTCGAGCTGCTCGAAAGTCAAAAACAGGAAACATTCGGTTTAACCAAACTGAGCTCATTACCGCGTTACTGCAGGGAATGTGAGGTTCGGTCTATGTGCCATGGGGAGTGTCCGAAAAATCGCTTCCTCAGGGCGCCCGATGGCGAGGAAGGGCTCAACTACCTGTGCGCAGGGTACAAACGTTTTTTTACCCACTGCTTGCCTTTTGTTTCTCAAGTGGCCGCCCAATGGAAAAAACAGAACCTCGAACAGAAAAACTCGATAGGTCGTAACGATCCCTGCCCGTGCGGCAGCGGTTTAAAGTATAAGAAATGTTGTTTATAAATCGTCAGGTCTTAAGCTCCACGTTAAAAAATTTTATGGTCCGATTCCATGCAAGTGCGGCTGCCTCTTTGTGGTAGCGGGATCCCGTATCGTTAAAAAATGCATGCCCGGCTCCTTCATAGACAAACATCTTATACTCAATCGCAGCTTCCTTCAGAGCGGCTTCGAAAACTTCAATGCCTGCGTTGATTCTATTGTCTAAACCCGCATAGTGACAGAGCATAGAGGCTTTAATCTTTGGGACATCTTCGGCTGCAGGCTGGCTGCCATAGAAAGGGACGGCTGCCGCTAAATCCGGAGCATTGACTGCAACCTGGTTGGTCATCCCTCCTCCCCAACAAAAACCCATACAGCCGACCTTCCCTGTGGATTGTGGGTGAGTTTTTAGGTATTGAACCGCCGCTACAAAATTCTTGATTGTCGATGTGCCGTCCAGTTCTCTCATAAGAGTTCGAGCCTCATTCACATCTTCCGGAGTTCCCCCTAATGGTGACAAAGCATCAGGGGCAACAGCTATAAAACCTTCAAGTGCAACACGCCTTGCCACATCTTCCGTGTGCGGATTAAGTCCCCTGTTTTCGTGGATCACGATAACTCCAGGATATTTTTTGTCTCCTTTAGGACGAGCGAAATGGGCATTCATCTGCCCTGTTTGAGCAGGAAATATAATGTTTTCAATATCCAGCCGAGGGTCATTCTTAGGGACCACTTGGGCTTGAACAAAGCTCTTTTGCAACAGAGGCAGCAGAGTCACTGCTGCTGCCGTGCCGCCTGCAAGGACAGCCAGTCTTTTCAGGAACTCACGACGATTAAGATAACCATTAGAATATTTTTCGTATAAGTCAAAATATTTTTGATCCATCTTTATCCTCCTTCCGTTACACGATGTATAACAAATCTCCATTCTATCGTCAATAGCCATAATTCCTAAAGGAATCATCCCCATTTCCCTAGTTTCAAGATCGCGTTCTCCGTGAACTCTCAAGTCGATTATAAATCACGGAAATAGGGATGCTCCATTATCGCCTTTAAACGGTAATTTCGATATAATAATCTTTTTTCAGGACTGAAAAAATGATCAATAATTTTTCGGATGATATTTTTCTCTCGGTCGTGATCCCGGCTTATAATGAGGACCGTTGTATCGCAAATACGCTTGTTAAGGTCCGGGAATATTTGGACCGACAGGACTTTTCAAGTGAAATCATTGTTGTCAGTGACGGCTGTACGGATTTGACCGATCAATACGCCACACAGACCCTCACGAATTTGCCCAATTTCCACCTCTTGTGCCGAGTTGAGAATAAAGGAAAAGGATACTCAGTTAAAGAAGGGATCCTTGACAGCCGAGGCCGCTTGATTCTTTTTACAGATGCCGATCTCTCCACTCCCATCGAGGAGCTTGATAATTTTTTGCCCTGGGCTGATGAATTCGATGTTTTGATCGGCTCCCGCGCCCTGCCTGATTCAAATATCCAAGTCCATCAGTCATTTTTTCGGGAATACATGGGAAAAACTTTCAATCTTTTTGTTCAACTTCTTGTTTTTCGAGGCATTAAAGATACGCAGTGTGGATTCAAACTTTTTAACCGGCAGGCAGCCCTGGATATTTTCCGCCGGATCAAACTCACAGGATTTAGTTTTGATGTAGAAGCTCTCTACATCAGCAGAAAACTGGGATACCGCATCAAACAAATTCCAGTGATCTGGAGGAACTCTCCTGAAAGCCGTGTCCATATCTTCACCAGCTCTGTGGAAATGTTTAGGGATTTATTTCGGATTAGATCTCTTCATAAATCCCTGAAGAAGGGCTAAAAAAAGTATATCAAAAAACTTTTTTGTATGATAATGTTTCCTTTTAGACTCTTTTTGAAATTATTAATTTAGCAAAATACGTTTGTACGTCGACTAAACAGAAAAATGAATAGACGGGAATTTCTTTTGCTTGCAGGGGGTGTTGCACTTGCTTCTCCTATAGGAATGCGCGCTCAAAAATTCGATAGAGGAAAAGAATATTCAGATCTGTATCCTCGCCCAACTAAATTTATTACACCCAGCAAAAAGATTGAAATTCTATCTCCGCATTACACATGGTACACAGAAGAACGATGGTTTACCGGACCAGAATATGCGTTCACAACACCGTTAAGGGGGTATTACAACTCCGGAAATCCCGATATTGCAACCGCCCAGAATACCGAGAAAGAATCTTATGGTATTGATGTTGACATTGTAGCTTGGTGGGGGCCCAAAGCACTCTCCTACGATCTGTTCAAGCAGGGATATTTAAAAGCACGCAACTTTGGGAACAGGCCATTTTGTTTTCTCTACGAAATCATAAAAAGACTCCCTGGCACAGGATATGGAGAATTTGATTTTAATGATCCTAAAAATGTGAAGGGATTTCTTGACGATATGGAATACCTGGAGAAGAATTATTTTTGGTATCCCAGTTATTACAGAATGAATGGCAAACCGGTTATATATATCTGGTGGAATGGCTTAAAGAATTTCGATAAGGTCAGTCAGCAAATAAAAGACAGGATTGCCTTAATTGGAAGTGTTGATATACTTTGGCCACCCGACGAACATGAGACTGAAAAGATCCATGCCTTCAGTTGGTTTGATGCGATCAGCCAATACGGAATCAGCCCTATTAATGTGGCCAAGGAATATGGATGGATTTCAGATGAATTTATCCAAAGATACATAAATGTTATCCTCTATTGGGAAAATCTCATTAAAAAACACAGCCCTCACTTGGAATTGATTCTTCCCATCCAATATGCTTATCAAGACCATAGAGGATGGGTGGATCAAAAAGATGGGAAAAATAGGACGCTGCGTCATGATCCTATTCAATCGGAAAAATTTACAAAAGTGACCCGTTTACTTGCTGAGCAGTTAGACTGTGTAAATAAAGTAATGCTGGTCAGCTATAATGAACACTGGGAAGGGCATGGAGCCGAACCAAGCTACCAGTATGGGGATATGTGGTTAACACTTATAAAAAGATTTTTTAAACACAATGAGCCGTTTTATATGATGTCTAAACTTCTGCAAGATCCAACACGTTCGAGAGAGTACAAGAAGCAGGGTTTTTTGGGAAAAAAATGCCGATATTTGATAAAAACTGGCTAAAAAACAAAGCGAAGTTCGAGATATTGTTAAAAATAAAGGCATCGACATTTTTTATGAATAATTCAGGCTAGTCCCTTTTTTCAAGCCAAAGATTTCTAACCCTTGAATTCGTTACAAAAAGACCTGTGATCCTGCCAAGGTTGTCTCTTCCGATAGTAATTTTTCTTATGAATGACGTACGGCACAGAAATTCATCTTTCCTGAGATTTTCAAGTCTAAATTCACCATGCCGAGTATGATAACCTACGAGTTGACCATTATTGAGATCGTCAACCGTTTGCATCATCAAAAAAGTGTTTTCCCAGCCCTCTTGGGATCGATAGTAATTCCTTACCACTTGAGCATATCAAGCATTGTGGAATGAACATTTCCCGATCCAGTGTATCCCCAGAATTCAACCTCTCGAACAAATCCTCTCTCTTTTGAGCCATTATAGGATGTAGCATTATTAAGAACGACCCTGTCATACCTGTCCTCAACATAGGTGTCATTCAAATCCAGCGGTTCAAAGATCTCTTTCTTCATCCATGTACTAAACTTTTCTCCGCTTATCTTTTCAATCAGAATTGCCATCCTGAACTATCCCCACGATACCTCCTGGATGATTGGGCCTATTCCACTCAATAAAGAGCCGGTCAATATCCCTCTCTACCGAACGGTCGAGCTGGGCAGATGCTGTTAATGTAAACGTAAAAATTAGGATAAATAGCTGTGTTTTTTTCACATCCACCTTATATGTTACAGATTATTGAAAGTAAAGGAGGGGAATCCGGAAAGTATAAAAAGTTGCCGTAGAACATGATGTTTTGAGTGTGATACACTAGGCCCCAGAAGGAGAATACTATGAAAATCTGCAGTTTCAACGTCAACTCTATAAGAGCCAGGAAGGATCTGATACTGGCATGGCTGGATCACAGGAAAAACGACATCGATATCCTCTGCTTCCAAGAACTGAAAACAGTCAATGAAGGTTTTCCCTATGAAGATTTTAAAAGACTCGGCTATCATTGCCTTGTTTACGGCCAGAAGGCGTACAATGGAGTGGCTATTTGTACAAAAATAACACCTGATAACTCCAGCAAAGGATTCGGAATTGAAAATTTGGACGATCAGAAGAGGATTATTGCTGCAAAAATCAATGGAATACATCTCATCAATATCTATATACCGCGTGGAGGCCTGAGAGGGGAAGATAAATTCGACTATAAACAAGAGTGGTATAAAAATTTTATCGAGTATCTTAATGCCGGATATTCTCCTGAAGATCCCATCGTCATCCTTGGAGATTTTAATGTAGCCTACGAAGATATCGATGTCTATTCTCCAGATGAGTTGGCAGGAACTATCGGTGTTTTACCTGAAGAAAGAACCGCTTTCAAAAAACTTCTGGATTGGAAACTGATCGATGCCTTCAGGTATCTCTATCCGGACAAAATTCAATTCACATGGTGGAATTATATCGGCGGTGCCATCTGGAATGACAAGGGTCTGCGCATTGATTATATTCTTGGTACAAGGACATTGATGAAGAAGCTGAAATATATCGAAGTCGACCTCTGGCCAAGAAAACGACGAAAACCCACGCCTTCCGATCACGCCCCACTTATCGCTGAATTGGACATCACTAAAGATAATGAAGGTGTCGGCAGTTTTATGAATAATTCAGGTTAACTTGGATAATTCACGAGCCGAGGTTGCTGCAGATGCGAGGCATCTACCCATGAAGCTGTGGTTATCCACCGCAAATGGGTAGTAACGAAGCAGATGTAGTAAGATCGGTTCGCCCCCTTGGGGGGAAAAATGCCGACATTTGATATAAACTGTTCAACAAACAAAGTGATTTTCAAGGTATTACTAAATCGTAAACAGAGAAGTTGATATCACTGAAGATAATGAAGGTGTCGGCAGTTTTATGAATTAAAGCCAGCGTTTAATCCAGGAGGTAATCCCTCCTGAGGCTTTAACGATAATCATAGGCTTTGTGCACTTTTGTGCTACGGAATCGCAAAGAGTGTCTTTTGTAATGCTACGGATAAGAGGATCCCTGGAAAAACCCATTACAATCAGATCGTACTTGTCACTTTCTTCAAGAATGACATCCACTGGATTATGGGCTTTCACATATTTTATTTTGACACGATCGGGATTTACAAGGGGGTTTTCCGTAATAGTCTCCGACAATTTATCCGAATCCACTTTGCTCTTTTTGTCTTTGACAGCAAATAAAACGATTTCCGCATTGTCTTTTTCGGCCAGAATCCCGGCAATTTCCAATGCGAATGCGCTGTTCGGGCCTCCTCTTGTGGGCACAAGGATGCGTTTAAATTCTTGATTGCCCAGCCCCTTGAGGATAGCAACATTGCAGGAAGCTCTTTCCAAAATGAAATCGATTGTGCGGCCCAACCTAAAGAGATGCCCTTTGGGTTTCCCATGCCAGCCCATAATCAACAAGTCTGTTTTATTTTCTTTTACTGCGCCTAAAATGCCTCTGGCAATATTCCGGCAGTAGCGGATAGTTGTTGTGATAGGGAATCTTAGAATAAGACAGAGCATGGCCTCAACAATCCCCTCCTTCCCCTCCGTCATGAATTTCTCAGCATCACTCAACGGTGTCTGTTCCGGAACAGGGACCATGTGAAGGAGTCTGACTTTCGCATTTTTGGCTTCACTGATGAAGTACGTTGTCCGAGTCATCTCAAGAGCGTTTGATGGATTAGCCACACCCAGTGTAATACTGTACTGTTCTTCTTCAGGCACGATCTGCTCTTCTTCCAAAATCTGGATTTCATCGGCCGTGGTCACAGTGCGTGTTCTCGAGTAAAAATAGTAGATAGCGATTCCTACAATAATCCACGTAGGAGCAATAACCCATGCCAAGGGACTCATGTTGACAAGCCACACAGCCAGGACTGCTTGACAGATGATGGCGACAATAGGGGGCCAGGGAAACATGGGCATGAGAAAACCGTAAGACAGTTCATCTCCCATATTGAGACGAATTTTGATCACGCTCAGATTGACGAGAAAAAAGAGAAAGAGAAACATGATGCTGGCACTTGAGGCCACATCCATAGTCGGAAGAAGAACAGCAACAACAATGACGAGGACTCCTGTGAACATAATGGCTACCCATGGAGTTCTGTGTTTCCCGGAAATACTGGCAAAAAATTTGGGCAGCATGCGGTCTCGGCCGAGTGCATATGAGGCGCGTGTGGCCGAGAAAATAGTGGCATTCAGAGCAGAGATTGAAGCGAATATAACCGCCAGAGTCAGCAGAAAATTCCCGAAGGGAACCAGTTGGGAAACGGCCTCACCAAATCCTCTTTCTTTAAAAGAACCGATCCATTCCCAAACAGCTCCTTCAACCCCCGGCGAACCCGCTTTAACAGCGACAATCGCAGCAAAACCAACAAGCACATATGTACACGTGACGATCCCTACGGAATAGAGCATAGCTTTGGGGAGATTCCGTTTAGGGTCGATGGCTTCGTCGCCGGCTTGCGCGATCACTTCAAAGCCTTCGAACGCCACGTATGTGAAACCCATCGTGATAAGAAGTTTTGACCACCCAAAGGGAAGGAATGGAGTCAGATTTTGGAGACGGGAAGGATCTTTAATAACAACAATTATACCCACTACACCGATAAAAACCAGGAAAAACGTTTGGCCCAGTGTAAATATCGCCCCAATCCTTCCGGTCTCGGAAGCTCCTCTGTAATTGATATAGAGAAAAAAGAGGGCCACAAGCAATGCTACAATTTTTTCGGCAACCCTGGTCGAAAACGGAATCCAATTGAGAAGATCCAATCCTTCAAAATACCGCACCGTGTAGATGGCAAAAACTACAGCGTAGAGGCTGCCTGCAACACTGGAAGCAAACCACTCCATCCAGCCTCCGGTGAAACTTGTTGCCCGGCCGAAGGCAAGCCGGGCAAAATTGTAAGCGCCACCGGCTCTTGGGATAGCCGAGCTTAGTTCCGCATAGGACAAGGCTGTGAGGATCGCAATCATTCCATTCAGAGAAAAAGTCAGGAGAAGGCCTCCTGGCCCCGCCACGGAAATGGCGTTACCAATACCGATAAAAACTCCGGCACCGATCATCATCCCCAAGCCCATCATCGTGAGATGGAAAAGATTGAGTTCACGGGAAAGTTCAGCAGATATCCGTGTCTTATTTTCGTCCATCAATATCCTGGATAATTTCACGAGCGGATTGCTGTTTTTTCTTTCTTATTCTTTCGATGGTCTTCCGGCTCCACAGAACAGTAATGAATATGAACACCAGTGATCCAAATATAATAACTATTCCGAATATCATATCTTTAGACATAATACTTCTACTTTAATTCAGGTTAAGCACAATATTTATTTCTTTTCAATCGTCAGAGTATAGCCCTATTAAAAGATTTTGTCTATTTGAAGCAATCCTTGTGGTAATACTTTTTTAAGCCTCGTTTTCTCTCTCATTTTTATCCACACGGATCACTCGGATACCGAACACCGCAGCAACAGTACTCCCTTCGGCAGCCTCAAAACGCACTGTGATTTTATCTTTGCCCTTGATGAGGCCCATGTCAATGGAATACTCGACATCAATAAAGCGTTGGGACCAACCCCTCGGTCTTCAAGAAATCGTATCGGAGTCTGTCTGCTGCGTTTGGATAGTTGATGTCAATAGCTTTATAGAATGTGGCTTTCTCCTGTAAATTTATTATTCTGTATAGGCCTTCCGGAGTTGTCTTGTTGTCCTGGTAGAGTTTTCTTGTGAAAGGGTCTCGTCCCAGGGAAAGTGGATACCTCTTAGCTGTCCTTCCCTTGTTTTGGATTTCAATGTGTGCAGAGATTAAAAAATCATCAGCCGGAAGGAATCTAGGAAAGAAAAGAATGAAAAAAACCGAGACGACGAAGGAAAGAGCAAATGTTTTTTTTGTTACTTTTTCCATCACTGCACTTCTCAATTATCGCATTTTCTATTGGCGGAGCGCTGCAGCTTAATTTGTTGAAAAATTTAAAGCTTATGAACGTGCCAGCGAGGCACATGACGTTATTGAAGGTATCGAGGAACCAATTTTTGGGATATTCTTTTTTCTTGCCGGAGCGCACCTGAGTCTGGATATAGGGTTTTCGACATTGGGAATGGCTTTGCTACCATCGGCTGGAGTGGCCATCGGTTTGGCATTAGATGCAAAAGATTTGATGGATACAATATCTCCCATACTCGGCAGCCTGATTGTGAGTGCAGTGGTAGCTAAGACGCTGTTAAATGAAAGCATCACTCCCTTTTTAGTACGGTTTGCACTGATTAAAGCTGAAGAAACAGATATAAAAAAAGCTCATTTTCGTCTACCGTTAGCTCTACATGGACGAAAGGGTAGTCTTGTCAGCCAAAGTAAAAAGAAGACTTGAACCATCTAAATCCCCTGACCTAAGGAAGCACCGTATTTTCTGTTCCTCGATGATTTCTCATTGACAGGAAATGTTCGTTCTATATAGTATTAGGAATAAAACTTTCTCTGCAAGGAGGCCGTTATGAAATTTCGATCTAGATTTTACCTCGTATTCCTTTTGTGTATTTTTCTGGTTTTCACAGGATGTGCGCCAAAAACAACAAGCCCGGGGAAGGTGGAAATCGGGCATGAAAAATACACTCTGGATAACGGATTGGATGTTATCCTACATAAAGACACTTCCGATCCTATCGTGGCCATAGCCCTTCAGTTTCATGTCGGCTCCAACCGTGAAGTGGAAGGGCGCACCGGTTTTGCCCACCTTTTCGAGCACATGATGTTCCAGTCTTCCCAGCACGTGGGTGAAGACCAGTTTTTCAGAAAAATCCAGGAAGCCGGAGGCACCTTGAACGGTGGAACAAGCAATGACGGCACCATCTATTTTGAAGTCCTTCCTAAAAATGCCCTGGAGTTGGCTCTGTGGTTGGAATCCGACCGCCTGGGTTTTCTCAGCAGCACTATAACCCAGGAAGCGTTTTCTAATCAGCAGGGCGTAGTTAGAAACGAAAAACGCCAGGGGGTGGACAACCGCCCCTACGGCTATACGAGTTATATCATAAGCAAACTCCTCTATCCCCAAGACCATCCCTATAACTGGCAGGTCATCGGCTCTATGAAGGATTTGACCAATGCGACCCTCAGAGATGTGCATGAATTTCACGACACCTGGTATGTTCCCAGAAACTGCACTTTGGTTGTTGCGGGAGATTATGATGAGAAGCAAACTAAAGCCTGGATCGAAAAGTATTTCGGCGAGATCGCGTCTGGGGATCCGATCGAAGACCCCCAACCTCAACATGTCACCCTCACTGAGCCCAAACTGGCTTATCACGAAGACAATTTCGCCAAGTCCCCGGAAATCAATATGGTTTTCCCTACTGTAGAGGAGTACAACACGGATGCCTATGCCCTGTCTTTTCTAGGGCAGCTGCTCTCAGTAGGAAAAAAAGCACCGTTTTACAAGGTGATTGTGGAAGAAAAAAAATTGGCCCCATCGGTCTCTTCCTATCAGTCGAGCCTTGAAATCACTGGCCGCTTTAATATCCGCATCCGGACATTCCCGAACGTCAATCTCAATGATGTCAAAAAGACAATCTTCGAAACATTTGCGAAATTTGAAAATGAGTCTTTTACAGAAGACGACGTCGAGAGAATCAAGGCTATCATAGAAACGAGTTTTTACACCGGGCTATCGAGCATTCTTTTTAAATCCTTTCAGCTGGCCAGTTACAATGAGTATGCCGGTTCTCCCGGGTACTTGACAACAGACCTGGACAATATTAAGGCCGTCACAAAAGAAGATATCATCAGAGTATATGAAAAATACATCAAGGATAAACCCTATATTATGACCAGCTTTGTCCCGAAGGGCCAAACTGACCTGGTCGTCGAAGGTTCAGAGCGGTTTTCCATCACAGAAGAAGCGATTCTTGATGAGGAAAAAGCTCTTAAAACTCCGGCGGAAGATTTCAAGGTCGAACCTCTTCCCACAACCTTTGACCGCAGCATTGAACCCACTCCTGGGCCCATCCCGGAAATTACGCTCCCGACCGTGTGGCAGGACCGACTGGCTAACGGAGTCCGGATTCTTGGAATCGAACACAACGAACTTCCTCTCGTCCAATTTTCAGTGACCATCAAAGGTGGTCAGATCCTCGATGACCTGGATAAAGTGGGTGTTGGCCGGTTGATGGGACAATTGATGAATGAAGGGACAAAGAATAAAACTCCGCTCGAGCTTGAAGAAGCCATCGATGAACTTGGAGCTTCGATCTATATTTCTTCAGGAAGAGAGTCTCTCTCCCTCCGCGCAAACTGCCTGGTCTCCAAGTTTCCTCAGGTCTACAGCCTGGCTGAGGAGATCCTGCTCGAACCCCGCTGGGATGAAAAAGAGTTTGACCGCATCAAAAAACAAACACTCGAAACTATCAACCGCAACAAAGCCAATCCCAATGCCATTTCCTCTGAGGTTTTCAACAAGCTGATCTACGGTGAACGGCATATTTTCAGCAAACCGACATCGGGAACCACAGAAACGGTCGAATCCATCACTCTGAATGACCTCAAGGACGCCTACACCAAGAATTTTTCTCCCTCATTTGCCCACATTTCCATTGCGGGAAATATTACTCAGAAGCAGGCCTTCGACACATTCAAATCTCTGGAAGAAAAATGGACTGCCAAAGACATATCTTTCCCCGAATATCCTCTTCCGGAACCTAGAGAAAAAGCCACCGTCTATTTTGTGGACGTGCCCAACGCACAACAGTCGGTCATCCGCATCGGAAATCTCGGACTCGCCTACACTCACTCCGATTATTATCCTGCCTTGGTGATGAACTACAAACTGGGCGGCAATTTCAACAGTGTGGTCAATATGATTCTGCGAGAAGAAAAAGGATACACCTATGGTGCCCGGACTAGCTTTTCGGGAACTCATATTCCCGGTTCTTTTAGTGCCTCTTCATCCGTTCAATCGAGAGTCACGTTGGAGTCCACCCAGATATTTAAGGATTCTATGACCAAATACCGGGAAGGAATCACCACAGATGACCTGGACTTTACAAAAAGCGCCATGGTCAAATCCAATGCGCGCCGGTTTGAAACCTTGTCTGCACTGTTGGGGATGCTGAACACCATAGCAACATATGATCTCCCCCAAGATTACATAAAGGAACAGGAAAATATCGCAGGCAGCATGACACTGGAACGGCACAAGGAACTGGCTAAAAAATATATCGAACCCGACAAGATGGTGTACTTGATCGTCGGAGATGCCGCAACTCAGATGAAATCCCTTGAAAAATTGGGTTTCGGCAAACCCGTCCTCATCGAGCACAAATAATACTCTTAGAAAACAGGCACAATTTGACCCACGGGGACAAATCTAATTTCTCATGGGCACTGCTTTCTAAATATAGAACTGCCGACTGACCAGCCCGAATTATTTGACGATATACACTGTTATATATAGTTAAAATGAAACTTGGACGCAAAAGAAAATTGATAGGGAGGCCATCCATGAAGTCTCTAAAAATAAAAAAACAGACAAAAATTCCAGTGTCTATAGTATTGGGTTTATGCATTGTTTTTATGAGTATGCTCACAGCTCAAGAGGCAAAAAAAGAACAGCAGGAAATATCATTGGAAGATTTGCTGAATACAAAAATCGATACAGCAGCAAAATATGAGCAAACAATCATGGAAGCTGCGGCTTCTGTTGCGATCATCACATCTGAAGATATCGACCGCTTTGGCTGGCTGACCCTTTCTGAAGTTTTACATAGTCTTCACGGATTTTTCATCAGCAATGATCGAAACTATGAATATTCAGGAGTGCGTGGATTTGGACGTCCAACAGATTACAACAATCGGGTTTTAGTCCAAATCAATGGGCATTCCATAAATGAAAATGTGTATGGGTCTACTCCTGTTGGAACCGATCTCTCTTTAGACTTGAATTCTGTGCAACGAATTGAGGTCGTCTTTGGCCCTGGCTCGGCTTTATACGGCACCGGTGCGATGTTTGCCGTTGTCAATGTCATCACAAAAAAAGGAGATGAAATTGATGGATTTCATTTGTCTGCAGAAACCGGCAGTTTTGGCAGGCTGAGAACTTCATTGAGTTTGGGAAAAAGATTTGACAATGGCCTTGATCTAGCTTTTACCGGCCTTTGGGCTGATGTGAGCGGACAAGACTTGTATTTTCAAGAATTTGACGATCCAGCAACAAACAATGGAATCGCAGAAAGTCTAGATGGGGATAAATACTATGGATTCAATTCAACCCTCAAATACAAAAATTTCAGTATACAGGGCAGTTTCTGGTCAAGGAAAAAACAAATCCCCACAGCATCTTATGATATGAATTTCAATGATAATCGAGCGGCAACATTGGATGAGCTGGGCTTTATTGAGATGAAATATAAACTTGACCTAAACTCAAAAATTAGTCTCAATTTCAGTAGTTATTTCAATAATTATTATTATAAAGGATGGTACCCTTACGACTCTGTTTGGATAGATTTATCGAAAGGAAAGTGGATTGGTAGTGAATTTCAACTCCATTGGGAGACTAGGGCAAACAACAAGCTTGTTCTGGGAATTGAATATCAATATCACTTCCGTGCCTCTTATAAGGCATGGGATGATACAGAGGAGTATTTTGACTTTAATTATCCCTATCATGTATTTTCCTTTTACCTGCAAGATGAATATCAAGCATTAAAGAATTTATCTTTTATATTGGGAATCCGATATGATTATTATTCCGATGTTGGAGATTCTTTTTCACCAAGAATTGCTGCCGTTTACAATATCAGTAATTCCAGTACTGTAAAACTTCTTTTAGGAAGCGCGTTCCGCAAACCCAGCATTTTCGAAACTTATTATGAAGAACCTGATTGGCAAAAAATCAATTTGAATCTCGCCCCTGAAAAAATCAGGACCGTTGAACTCGTTTGGCAGCACAAATTGAATCGAAATCTTTTTGGATTCGTCTCTCTATTTAATTACAGAATGACTGATTTGATCGACCTGTGGATAGATCCTGAAGATGAATTATTTCAATACATAAATCTAAATAAAGCGAAGGCGAATGGCATAGAAACAGGGCTCAATTTCAGATTGGATGAAGGATTAATGGGAACTCTGTCCTATTCATTCCAAAACGCAAAAGATTTCGATTCGAAACAGAAGTTATCAAATTCACCTAATCATATGCTAAAAGCAAAACTATCCGTACCGGTCTTGAACTATTTCCGATTCTCAGCACAATTCTTTTACGAAACTAGTCGATTCACAGTCTATGAAACCCAAACGGAATCTCATATATTGACCCATGTGAACCTGACGACAATTCCCTTATTTAATCATTTTAAACTTTCTTTTTTGGTCAGAAATCTATTCAACACTACTTATGCTTACCCAGCAGGACTTGAACATTGGCAGGAGGCGATTATTCAGGACGGAAGAAATTTTATCCTCAGAATGGAGTTTTTGTTTTAGGTGATTTTTCAAAAAATTCGAATATAAATAGAATGAAAAGATGTAGCTGGATCATCGCAATTTTTGTTTTAGGAGTCTCCTTGTGTCCAGCTCAGGAAATGCCTGTTTCAACTGATCTGCAGTATCAGTTTCTATTAAAAATATTAACCTTTGACAGGAACCTGGAAACAAGAATTGGAGATGAAATTGTTCTTGGGGTTCTCTACCAGAGTTTATTTAGATTATCCGAGATAACGAAAAGAAGTTTGGTGAGCTCAATCGAAAAATCTCCAATCAAAACTCTTGCGGATATTCCTATCCGTTATGTGAATATTGATTTAAATGAGGAGAATAACTTAGCAGAAGTGATATCTCGTGAAAATGTCGATATTCTTTATATAACCCCGCTTCGAGCTTTCGATCTGAAGTCAATAACGGAATTGAGCCAGTCGAGCAAAATCATGACCTTCACTGGAGTCCCTGAATATAGCGAGGATGGCATAGGAATCAGTATAGGCGTTAAAGGAAACAATCCTCAGATTATCATAAATTTGAATGCCGCACAGTTAGAGGGTTGTGATTTCAGCTCAAAACTCTTGAACTTGGCGAGAATCATCAGGTAACATAACAAAAACATATGAAATGAAATTAACATCTTATTTTTTTAATCTAAATATTCGAACAAAACTTTTTGCTGCCATTTCGATTCTGATTGCTGTGATTTCACTTTTTGTTTATTTGTATTTTCCTAATCATTATGAAAACCAAGCCACAGAAGCCATTGCTGCAAAAGCGAATAGCATAACTCAGATGACAGCATTCAGCCTTTCCGCAGCTCTCGTATTCACTGACATTCCGATTATAGAAGAAGTGTTTGAAAGCACAAAACAAAACAAGGATCTTGTTTATATCATCATTCTGGATACTTCAGGAAAGGAAATCGCATCTTTTAATAACAAGCGAGCAGATCAAGCAAATTATCTGGAAGCAAAAAGCAAGAACTATATATCCCCCGATGGAATGACTTTGGGAACAGTGAGTCCAATTCTAAGGAATAATCAGGAAATCGGCCAGCTCTATTTAGGATTTTCTCTAATGGACATCTATAAGGAAATTGAAAATGTCCGAAAGTCAATTGCCATTATCAGTATTATAATTTTAGCCGGAGGAATGATTGTTCTTTTTAGTCTAAGCTCTTTAATCACGAGGCCATTGAGACAGATGACCAAAACCATTGAGGAAATTACGCATGGAGATTTAACACAACGAACCTCTGTGAAATATGAGGATGAAATAGGAAACCTGGCGATGTCTTTCAACCAAATGGTTGATAAATTGGAACAGACACAAAGTGAATTAAAAGATATTAACATCAACTTAGAAAGAATAGTCGAAGACCGGATTAAAGAACTTCAATTTGAAATCAATGTGCGAATAAGAGCGGAGAAGGAATTACTAAAAAGTGAAAAGAGATATCGCACCTTGTTCGAAGGTATTCCCGTGGGTCTCTACAGGACAACTCAGGAAGGAAAGGTTCTTGATGCTAATCCAACCTTAGTAAAAATGCTGGGCTATCCAGATCGGAAGTCTTTATTTGAGGTCAATGCAAATGACATTTATGTCGATCCTAAAGTACGCAATCGGATGCATACCATTATGGATCGGGCTGGAGTCGTATACAATTCGGAGCAACGGATGAGGAGGAACGATGGAAAAATCATCTGGTCACAGGATACCGCTCGTGTCGTTCTGGATGGCGAAGGCCAGACGCTCTACTATGAAGGCAGTTTGCAGGACATCACAGAGCGAAAAAACGCCGAACAGAATTTGCTCGAAGCAAAAAAAAACGCCGAACTGGCTTTGATTGAACTGAAAGAGTATCAGTCTATCATGATCCATAAAGAAAGGCTGGCCGCTCTAGGCGAGCTTTCAGCTGGCATTGCTCACGAGATCAATAATCCTTTAAGTATAGTTTCCGGCTATGTACAAATGTTATTGATGGATGACAATGTGGACATTAGGATTAAAGAAAATGCCAAGATTATAGAACAGCAGGTGAGGCGAGCCTCATTGATTGTAGATAAGCTCCTTCAGTTCTCGAAAGGAGCCAAGAGCGAAATCACAAAAGTGGACGTCAATCAGATTGTTGAAAACATATTGGTTCTCTTGAAACATCAATTCAAACTGTTTAATATAACAGTGGTGAAACAACTGGATTTAAAACTTGATCCCATAAATGCAGATCCCTCTCAGTTGCAGCATGTCTTCCATAATATTATTTCTAACGCTGTAGATGCCATGCCCAAAGGAGGCACTTTAACGGTGAGCACAGGACTACAAGATGGCTATGTTGAAGTGAGATTTGCCGATACAGGGTGGGGAATCCCAAAGAAAAACCAGGGCAGGCTGTTTGATCCTTTTTTCACAACAAAAGAAGCTGGAACCGGATTAGGGCTGTCACTTTCGTTTGGTATTGTGGAAGCTCACAAAGGACAAATCGTAGTTAAGAGCAGTATCAACAAAGGAGCCACATTTATCCTGAAATTTCCCAGATAAAAATATAGATAGGAGGAAGAGAGGAAATGGCAAAAATATTAGTCGTTGACGATGAACCTGAAGTGTGCAGAATGCTCGAGAAATTCCTGGAATCTAAAGGAAATACCGTTTATAAAGCGTTCAACGGTGAGATGGCATTAAAGCTGGTCAAAGAAGAAAGGCCGCACATCGTTCTTTTAGACATTAAAATGCCGGGTATGAATGGGCTGGAATGTTTAGCAAAAATCATGAAGATAGATAAAAATTTGGGTGTGATCATGATTACGGCTATCAAAGAAGAAGAAACAGGCAAAGCGGCGTTGAAGTTAGGAGCCTATGATTATATCACTAAGCCACTTGATCTTAATTATTTGGAAGAATGCTTAAACTGGAAAATTTTTCAGATGACAGCCTAAACGGTATAGACAACATGACTTAGCTTAATTGGCTAAGGCAAAAATAAAATCCGAATTTGCCTTACAAAAAGCTTTCCCGAAAGCTGCCATGATCCTGTAACAACACTTCCCTGAGGAAGCACCTGAAATGGAGAAATATCATGAACAGTAGAAATAACCCAACACTCCGCGTAACAATGCTGCCTAGAGATACGAACAAGCACGGCTCTATATTCGGGGGTGTGATCATGAGCCATATCGATCTTGCCGGTTCCATTGAGGCTCGTAAAGCCTGCGGCCCTTTCAACTTCGTAACCGTTGCCATGGACAAGGTCGTCTTCCATAAACCGGTATTTGTCGGGGATGTGGCAAGTTTCTATGCCGAGACTGTCAGGCGAGGCCGGACTTCGGTCTCAACCAAGGTCATAGTTGAGGCGACACGGGCTGAAACCCAGGAAACCGTCCGGGTTACTGAAGCTGAAGTCATTTTTGTGGCCGTCGACGATGATTGGAAGCCAGTTCCCTTTGTGAGTGAATGAATATGAAGATGGAAGCGGGGTTTGGATTACAATGCAAAGGAGAGACTGATTGGGTAGTGAAGTAATCCTCATGGTAAATATAGATGGAAAAGCACCCATATTGATTGAGAATATGGAGTTAGAAAGGAGTTGAATCGATGATGAATATAAGGAAATCCGCGCGGGTTGCGCTTTCTCTTTTGCTGTTTATGGGGACACAATCGCTTTTCAGTCAAGTACAGGAAAACAAAGTTGAGGAGGTTACTGCTCTTGAAGCTTTTGCTCTGATACAGGAAAACCTGGACAATCCGGACTTTCTCATAATCGATGTCAGAACACCCGCGGAATATAAAGACGGACACTTGAAGGGAGCGGTTAATATCAACCTGATTTCGGAGACTTTCAAGGAGGATATCGTTAAGCTAGACAGCAGTAAAATTTACCTGATATACTGCCGGAGTGGCTACCGCAGCTCCCTGGCGGTTAGCATAATGCAAAAATTAGAATTCGCATGTATTTACCATATGGCCAATGGCATAATTGAGTGGAATGCGGAGGGGCTACCAGTCGAAAAAAATGGAGATAGCCGTCTGAAAAACCGTTGACCCAGGACTCCCTGAAGTCGCAGATGCTAAGAAGAGGCTGGCAGGGTTGAGGGGAGAGTAGAGTTTGTAGCTTCTTCTGCATTTAAGAAATAAAGAAGGGGGGGATCGGAATAGCGTCGTCTATGCAGCTCTCGGTAGGAAAACTGATCCGATTCCTGAGGGAAAACAGGCAGTGAAGCTCTTACCCTATTTTAAAAATCCAGTCTATGGAATCTGTTTCGAGCAAGACCTTCCTCGTTACCAGAGTTTATTTAAAAAGTACTCTCTCCAATAAGAATTGTAGAAAGACCAAAATATAAGAATTTGCTTTTTAGCTGGCTATGATTTCGATGCATTTGCTAAATTTTTGGCTTTCCTTGTATCATCTATTTCCTACAACATTTTCATTGAAAAATTCTCGACTCTACATACGGAATTATGTATGATGACAGAAATCCATATGAGGAGATAACAGGAGGGATACATATGTTTTCACGAAGACAGTTTTTGGAACGAATAATGGTTGGCGGCGGGGCGACACTGGGCCTCTTGAAGACTGGTGCTCTGACCAAAGTGGCAGAGGCGGTTGCAGAGATCGATCCGAATGCCACACCCGAGGACCTTTCTGACAAGGAATGGTTCTGGTCCCGGATTCAGAATGCCTTTGAGCTGGATCGCTCGATAGTCCATCTCAACAGCGGCGGTGTTTCCGCTTCTCCACGAATCGTACACAGTGCCTTTAAGCGTTACCTGGATTACTCCAACCAGGCCCCTTCCTACTACATGTGGAAGCATATCCGGTCTAACATAGAGGGAGTCCGCATCAAACTGGCAAGACAATTCGACTGCGACAAGGAAGAGATCGCTATCACTCGCAATGCCAGCGAGAGCCTGGAAAACGCTCAGTTTGGATTGAACCTGAACAAAGGGGATGAAGTCCTTTCAACCACCCAGGCATACGGCCGGATGCTGACTACATGGGACCAGATCGCCAGGCGGAACGGGATCACGGTCAAGAAAGTGAGGATCCCGGTTCCCCTGATGGATCCGGATGATTACGTTAAGCGGATCGAAAAGGCGATAACCCCAAAAACCAAAGCAATCCTGGTCATGCATGTGATCAACCTCACTGGCCAGATCACTCCGGTCAAAAAGGTCAGCGCTCTGGCCCACAAACACGGCATACCGGTCATCGCAGACGGCGCCCATTCTTTTTCGCATTTTCCCTTTACTGTTAAGGATCTAGACTGTGACTATTATGGAACGAGTCTTCACAAGTGGACTTACGCCCCGGTGGGCTGCGGGATGCTCTATGTCAGAAAAGACAGAATCAAAGAAACCTGGCCGCTGATGGCCGCACCTGCCAGCATGGACGATAACATCCGGAAATTCGAGAGCATCGGAACACATCCGGTCAATTTCATTGCCATCGCCGAAGCGCTTTCCTTTAACGAAACCATTGGCATCGATCGAAAGGCCGCACGGCTTCGCTACCTCCACATGCGCTGGATCAAACGCTTGAGATCCTACCCGAATGTTGAATTCAGGACCAACCTCGATGATCCAACCCAGTGGGCCGGAATCATGAATGTCAATATCAAGGGTGTTGACAATACAAAGCTGTGCACCTGGATGCTGGACAACCACCGCATTTTTGTCATCCCCATCGGGCACGAAGAATGCCGCGGCATCCGAGTGACACCCAATGTATACACGCTGCTGTCAGAGATCGACCGTTTTGGAGATGCGATGGAGAAAGTTGCCAAGGGCGAGGTCAAAGAGCTCATGACCGGAACTCAGAGCCGGCCCGTTCCTCCCTGGGACTCCTGCTATTAGATCGGACATAAAACGGGCAATACCATGTTTGAAACAGCCACTTACACCGGGCGCCGGAAGCGCCTCTACGGCCAAATCGACTCCGGCCTTCTGCTGTTCCTGGGAAACGATGAAAGCCCTATGAATTATGCAGACAATCCCTTCCACTATCGCCAGGACAGCACATTTCTGTATTTCTTCGGGTTGAATTTCGCAGGACTGGTTGGAGTGATCGACATTGATACTGGAAAAGATATCCTCTTCGGAAATGACCTGACTGTTGAAGACATCGTCTGGATGGGTACACAACCTTCACTGGCGGAGAGATGCCGGGAAGTAGGAATTCAATATGTGCAGCCCCTGGAAGAATTAAAAGCCTATCTTACTGAAGCAGAGCAGAAAGGACGAATGGTTCATTTCCTTCCTCCCTACCGGGCAGAGCACACCATGAAGCTGAATGAATTAGTTGGAACAATCCCCTCAGAAGCAGAAGAATCCGCATCCATAGAATTCATCACGGCAGTTGTGGAGCAGCGAAATACAAAATCCGAGGAGGAGATCAAGGAGATCGAACGGGCAGTAGACATCACTGCCGACATGCATATCACAGCCATAAAAATGGCCCGTCCCGGAATCACCGAAGCCAGGATCGCTGCAGCCGTGCACGAGGTGGCACTGGCTGCCGGGGGGGACTTGGCATTCCCGATCATCGCCACCATTCATGGGGAAACCCTTCACAACCATTATCACGGGAATGTTCTCAAAAGCGGTGACATGTTCCTTCTCGATGCAGGGGCTGAAACAGCGATGGGATACGGAGGGGATCTCTCCAGCACCATGCCGGTGGATTCCCTATTCACCGTGAGGCAGCGCGAGATCTACCAGATCGCACTCAACGCCCATGAAGCGGCAATCGCCAGACTCAACCCAGGGATCCCATTCCGGGATGTCCACTTCTCCACCTGCCGCACAATAGTGGAGGGACTCAAAGACAGTGGATTCATGCACGGAGATGTTGACGAGGCTGTCGCAGCCGGGGCTCACGCCCTCTTTTTTCCATGTGGGACCGGCCACATGATGGGCCTGGATATCCATGACATGGAAAACCTCGGGGAAAAATACGTGGGTTATGCCGGAAAGGAGAAGAGCACACAGTTCGGACTGAAATCACTGCGCTTGGCCCGTGAGCTGGAGCCCGGTTTTGTGTTCACTATCGAACCGGGTATCTACTTCATCCCCGAACTCATAGACATGTGGAAAGCGGAAGGGCGGCACACTGAATTCATCGATTACAACAAGGTGGAGTCCTACAAAGACTTCGGAGGGCTCCGCAATGAAGAAAATTTTGTAATCACAGAAATCGGCTGCCGGCTCTTGGGAAAGTCCATCCCAAAAACCATTGAAGATGTTGAAGCCATGACTTCATGACCAGGAGAAGCTTAGGAGGGAAAAAAAACAGAAGCTTTTGGCCCTTCTAGTTGGTTGGAATGGAGAAATATAATGAACAACAAAAATAACCCCACGCTCCGCGTAACACTGCTTCCTAGAGATACGAACAAGCACGGCTCTATTTTCGGGGGAGTGATCATGAGCCATATCGATCTTGCCGGTTCCATTGAGGCCCGGAAAGCATGCGGCCCTTTCAACTTCGTAACCGTGGCCATGGACAAGGTCGTCTTCCATAAACCGGTATTTGTCGGGGATGTGGCAAGTTTCTATACCGAGACTATCAGGAGAGGCCGGACCTCGGTCTCAACCAAGGTCATTGTTGAGGCAACGCGGGCCGAAAACCAAGAAACCGTCCGGGTTACTGAAGCTGAAGTCATTTTTGTGGCCGTTGACGATGATTGGAAGCCAGTTCCTTTTGTTAATGAATGAATGTGAAGATGGTAGCGGGGGTTGGATTTGAACCAACGACCTCCGGGTTATGAGCCCGTTTGAATGAGAGGAATACTTGCCTTCTAACTCTCTGATTTTATAATGAGTTAGATGCATTTTTACTCTTTTTTAGCCCTGGCCCTAGTGAACAGGTTATGAGCCCCAAAAGGGCCAACAACCTCAGAAATGAGTACGTGATTTATTTCTCATTTCTCAACTCCAAAATATGCAATTCTAATAAGAGAGTCAAGAAATAATATGACCAGACTTTTTCAGAGAGTTTAAGATTGCATTTTTAAAATAAATTTAACCAATTTCCTCTCAATATTTGAATTCATACTTTTTCGACTTTATTCTATTTCAATTGATCGACTAGATTTAGAAGGTCTTTCAATTTATATTTCTTTGATTTCAGACCTCCCTTTTTGTCAAAAGCCGTAAATACATTTATTGAATTGTTTGGATCTATTCCACTTAGAATTGTCTTTGCCATCTCATTTAAAAAGTTAATTAAGTTTACTTCAATATCTTTACTTGAAAACTTTACATTCAACCTTTCCTTAGAATCAAACATCCAATTTTCAAAATATCTTTTCCAATTCCTTACGCTTTTAACTCTTTCGCACACAATTATTATTTGATTTGCTTTTTTTGTTATGAGTGGACTTTCTATATGATGAAACAAATGTCTAAGGCCTATTTGTATAATAAACCATTTTTCACTATAAATTTTTTCTGAGAAATCAGTTAGATAGAGGTTATCTATTTTTTTGACAAGGTCAACTATTCCATGAAGTTTATCTAAATATGCCTCTATAAAGCCCAAAAAAACTTGATAATGTTTATAGCTATAAATTCTTTTTTTTTCTTCTTTGGCATCTAACAATATTTTTTCATGAGCTCTTACTTCATTAGCAAAATATTTCAATTGAACTAGCCTATTATTTAAATCCATCATAACTAATTTAACTTCATTCTTAACTTGTTCTTCATTTAATCCGAACTGCCCAAAAGCGTAAATAATATCTAAATAATCAATTTTGTGGGATTTTATAACCTACATTCCGCAGATTGAGAAGGCAATAATTTGAATTTTCATTTTATATAACACAATCATAATAAGCAAGATAGCTTACTGATATGTAATGC
>SDBU01000405.1_pt1 | contig 60969 bp, 46 predicted proteins | sample 2277071 | NCBI WGS metagenome assembly SDBU01 (sample SAMN10397929, study PRJNA504765) | marine sediment metagenome | isolation source: marine sediment core GS08_GC12, 126 cmbsf | place: Arctic Ocean: Gakkel Ridge, Loki's castle | collected 2008 | reverse complement strand
GTGGAGGTCTGTTTCGGATTTCGGTTGGCTGTCGAGCACCCAGATTGGAGAAGGTCCGATGGAGGTGCCAGTCGCAGGGGGTTGAGCCGTTATCGCAATTCGGCGTGAAGAAAGGGCAGCAGGTTCAGCACCTCGGGAGGTGGAATTTGCGTTTGTATAGTGGACTAAAGACAGCTAGAGTAAAGGTGCTTGAGGTGAATTGGGACGTCGCAGTAATTGAGGGGAAAACAGTTGAGAAACACAATCAAGCGGGCTGTGGCTATTGAGGGCTTGAAAGGAGGCAAGCGCATGGTTAGAAACACGTATCTGAGTTTGCTGCTAGTAGGTGTGCTGGTAAGGGCAGGGGGCCTCTCTTTTGCAGCGGCGGCGGAGTTCGTCGAGAAGCCTACCGTCACGCGCCAGGGTGATGGGGTTGTTATCACGTTCACGACGTCGGCGGCGACGGATGCGGCAGTGGCCATCCTGGGACCCGACGAAAGGGTTGTCTGCCACCTGGCAGCAGGCCTTCTGGGCGAGAAGGCTTCCTGGCCTTTCCAGAAGAGCCTCGCTCAAAGAATCGAATGGGATGGAAAGACTGACCTGGGACGTCCGGCGCCAGCAGGGTGCAGGGCTCGTGTTTCATTGGGCTTGGGTGCAACCTATGCGTGGACTGCACCCTTGTTGGGAGGCAAAGAGGAGGCTAAGCCGCTTTCCGACATTGGTACCCTTTCCGCTGAAGAGCTCGCACTCTGGCCTCGCCTGCTTGGTCCTGGTGGAGAGAGGCTGCTTGTCCCGTCGAGTCGCAGCCCGGGTACCGGTATTCTCAGAGCAGAAATTGACAGAAAGCAACATCGCAGCGGCCAGCGCTACCAGGTGGCTGTTGATTGCCGGCGCGAGGAGGTTTACGTATCAGGCGGCCAGGTTTGCTTCAACGGTGTCTGGCGGCGTCTGGACGGCAAGACCGGGAAATGGGACAAGGATTTTCAGGTTTCTGCTGGTGAACTCGCAGTCTCCCCCGAAAATGGGCTTCTGTACCTCAGGGACATGAAGCCGAAGAAGAAGTACAATAACGATTGGCGCACACACTTCCTGAGGCGCTGCGACCGCAGCGGCAAGCCTGTTCCTTTCACTGTGCCCATAGCTGATGAGGATGGGGAGATTCTCCTGCCCAGCGACTCCTCAGCGAAGAATTTCGGTGACGGCATGGCTTTCTCACCCAACGGTGACCTGTATATGTTGTGCGAGCAGAAGAGATGGCCCGAAGGCGAGGGCCTGCGAGGGCGGATCGGTCCTGCACTCTTCATCTTCGATGCTGCGGGCAATCCCAAGCCGCCGCGCCGATTCGAGTATGGGGGAGTACAGAAACCCATCCGCATACTGGATGAAAGCGGGAAGGAAACTGCTGATCCCGGCTGGCACGTTCACGTCACAGGGGGCAGTTGCGGCGTGGGGGCCGACCGGCATGGGAACTTCTACATAGGCACCACCCTGAAACCCATCGGCAAGATATTCGCGGAAGACCTGGTGGGAAGCCCGGGTCTGCCTACCTTCGACGCTTCCACTGACATCCGCAAAATCGAAGCGGACAAGTTTTACAAGATGTTCACCGGCTCCATCATCAAGTTTTCCAGGGAAGGAGCAAGAGTCACGCGAGCTGGTGAACCCACGCACAGGTGCTGGGGCAATGCTGCCCAAATGCGTGAGGTGCGTGTAGAAGGGGCGCAGTGGACCTATGTGGGCTTGAGCCCCCTCGTCATGCAGATGATGTCTTGCGTCTGTCACCAGTCACGCTTCACTGTGGACGGCTTCGGACGGGCATACGTGCCTCAACTGCATCGGCAGTCCGTGTTGGTGCTAGACCCGGCAGGGCAGCCGTTCCTTCGTATAGGCAGATACGTTAGAGGTGATGCCAAGGCTCCAGGAATCAGGTTTGGCAGCCCGACGTTTCTGGGTGTTTCCGATACCGCGCTCTACGTGGCTGACAAGGCGCTCGGTCGCGTGCTCAAGGCAAATCTGACGTACGAGGTGGAAGAAACAGTTGCACTTCCGTAAGATGGACGCTCTCGCAGGGAATCAGCATGTCTGATATGCAAATGCTCAATGTGCGCGCCTTCGGTGCGCAGGGTGACGGCGCGACCGACGACACAAAGGCCCTTCAAGATGCCCTAGATGTGGCCGCCGAATCGAAAGGCGCCGTATTCATTCCGCCGGGCATCTTCCTCAGTTCCAGCTTGAAGGTTCCCGCTCATGTGGCTTTGCTGGCCAACCCGACCTGGGGCTACCGCGATTGTGGGGGCACGGTGATTCGCTTAATCGACAAAGAGGCAACCTGCCTCCTCGACCTCACCTACGCAATAGGGGTGACACTGAACGGGCTTTGTCTGGATGGCGCCGGGCTGGGCGAAGAGGTCCATGGCATCCTCTTCAATAAGGAGGATTACGGCAAGCAGGAGGATACCCCTCGTATTGAGCGCTGCAGAATCAATAACTTCACCGGTGATGGGATACATCTCAAGCGCATCTGGTGTTTCAGTATCCGCGGGTGCATGGTTTCCTGGAACCGGGGTGACGGGCTCAGGTTACGGGGTTGGGATGGATTCATACTGGACAACTGGTTTTCAGCAAATGGCAGGGCTGGCTTCGGGGCCTACGAAGAGAACGCCTCCATTACCATGACAGGAAATCGCATCGAGTGGAACCAAGGTGGAGGCATCGTGGTCCACGGGGGCGGACATTACAACATCACCGGCAACTACATAGACCGCAGTGGGGGCGCGGGCATCAGCCTTCTGCCCAGGGGAAACACACCTTGTCGGGTATTCAGCATCACGGGGAACCTTATCTACCGAAGTGGGGCACCGCAGTGGCGAGAACTGGAGGAGTACGAATCAACCCACGTCCACTTCGAGAGTGTGAGGGGAATGACCTTCTCAGGCAACACCATGCACGTAGGCCGCGACGACCAAGGCAAGGGAGAGTGGTCACCCAATTATGCCATGGTTTGCGGCGGCCTCGAGGACGCGGTTATCAAGGACAACGTCATGTACCAGGGGGCGACGGGAAAGCTCGTGCTGGACCTGGGCGGGCACCACGAGAACGTCATTATAAAGGATAACGTGGGCTCTCTGTTTGCCCCGTCAGCATGAGCTATTCGGACGTGCTAACCCTATCGCTGCGGCGGAGAGTCGTTCGTCATCAGCCGTGCTCGGGTTGAGCAAAGCGTCGCTTAAAGATACGAGCGGCGAACAGAAGGAGCAGGAAGGTCGAATGAACGAGAAGATACAAGCGGCTCGGGAGGCAGCATTAGCGGTACTCAAGCCCAGCGAGAATGACCTGGAGCACGGGTTGGAGCTGCATGCCAACTCCATTGTGTGCGATGCCTACGGCTTCGCGCCCTTTTCTGCTGTCGATGGTGATGCGGTCGCTCGTGCCATCGAGGCAGGAGCTTCGGAGACCGAGCTACACGACATGATGGAGGATATGGCCAGGACCCGGTGTGTAACTGACCCCACAGAGCGCAAAGAGTACGTGGAAGCATGGGAGGCAGCAGGTGTCACCTGCATACTGCAAAATGCAGGCGAAGAAGGTCAGGCGCCGCTCAAGCTCATCAAACGGCTGGCGCACTTCACCTACGTCACCGACATGATGCGCGACTTCCTCTACAAGGCGGTGGTTCCGGAGGATATTGTGGCTGCCAAAGAGCAAGACAAACATTGTTTGTACCTGACCTGCAATGGTGTGCCCCTGGCGCAGGACTGGAACTCGCTGGAAGAGGAGCTGCGCTACATACGGGTCTTCTTCGAGCTGGGCGCGCGCATGATGCATCTCACCTACAACCGCCGAAATATGATTGGTGATGGCTGTGGCGAATCGGCAGATGGAGGCTTGAGCGACTTCGGCCGCGCGGTGGTGGCGGAGATGAATCGCGTGGGTGTGCTGGTGGACGTGGCGCACTGCGGCTGGCAGACGAGTCTCGATGCAGCCAGAGTATCGGAGCGCCCGGTGGTGGCCAGCCATTCGGGCTGCTGTGCGGTGGCCGTCCACGGTCGCAGCAAACCCGATGAGGTCATCAAGGCCATTGCCGACACCGGAGGCTATATCGGCATCTGCTGCATCGCCTCATTTCTGCAGGGCAGTGGCGACATCAATGCACTGCTCGACCATATCGACTACGTCGCCAGGACTTTTGGAGTAGAGCACGTTGCCATTGGAACCGATGCTGCCTACACCTCCCGAACCGCTCAGATTGAGAACAGGAAGATTCCCAAGCAGCGAAGGCTCAGACGGGCCTGGGAAGTCCTCCGTCCGGTGAAGAGTCCTGCTCACGACCCGCGATGGGCTCAAGGAGCTCTCACACTGGCGTGGACCAACTGGCCCCTCTTCAACGTCGGTTTGGTTCAGCGTGGCTATGCGGACAGTGATATTCAGAAGATTATCGGAGGCAATGTCCTGCGCGTCGCCCGTGCCGTGCTGCCAGAGATTATGCCCTATGAAAGAATAGAAAGGGGGAAGTGAATATGCTGTTGCAAAGAAAGACCGGCCTCCTTGTGTAAGAGGTGCTATGCTTCGGCCACATGGAAAAGCACACCTGGGTTCAGGATGCCCCCCGGGTCAAGCGCCGTCTTGATGTCGCGCATGGCTTCTATCTGTGCATCTGCATACTGAAGCTTCAGGAACGACTTTTTGAGGCGTCCGATGCCATGCTCCGCAGCCACGCTTCCACCCAGTCTCACGGCCTCGCGCGCAAACTGCTCATAGAGTGATTTGGCTTCTTCCAACTGCGCCAGGTTTTCCGGCAGGATGTTGACGTGCAGGTGGCCGTCGCCTATGTGGCCGAAGATGACGAAGTCGAGCTTGCGCGCTTCCAACTCCCTTCGATAGAGGTGCATCATCTGGGGCAGCGCCTCATCAGGCACAGCCATATCCGTACCGACCTTATGGAGTTCAGGTAGCTTGCGTTTGCGCTGACCGATAAGGGTATTGACGGTCTCGGGGACGGCGTGGCGGAGGCTTTTCATCTCCTCCATGTCGCGCTCGGTGAAACCGGCCCAACTGTTGTCGGGGTTAAGGCCCAGAGAAGCGAATATATCCTTGAGGTCAGCATACAGGCGGTCAAGCTGCGCCTCATCATCGAAGTTGAACTCCGCATAAAGCGTTGTCTTCGCTGACCGGGGCAGCCGCGCCACCTCGGTGCCTACGCCACTGGCACTACCTCGACAGCGCAAGAGCTCGATGGCGCCTGGCCCTATGTATTCCAGCGCCAACGGAGTGAGCCTGGAATGGGATTTACAAGTGCTGACCAGCTCAATAGCCGTCTCTTCCTGGTCTGGAAAGAGCGTCAGGAACAAGCAGTTCCTCGGCTTGGGAATCAGGCGCAGTTCGGCCTCGGTAATGATGCCCAGCGTCCCTTCACACCCGATGAACAGGTCAATAGCATCCATATCATCCTGCAATGGATAGCCGACGGTATTCTTGGTAGGAGGCAGTGGCAGATTAGGCGTATGAAGCTCCTGCCACGAGCCATCTTCATTGAGGTAGCGCAAGATGCCTTCTTGGGCCCGCACCTCGCCTCGCCTCAATTCCAGCACGCGTGCATCAGGCATCACCACCTTGAGCCATTTCACCCAGTTGCGGGTAGGCCCATAATAGAGCGTGCGGGCGCCGGAGGCGTTGGTGGCAATGTTACCGCCGACCTGGGCGGTACCTTCGGTGGTATCGACCGGATAGAAGAGCGCCTCCTGAGGAGGACTTGTTTCAGAGGTGAATTGGCGACGGTTCAGCGCCCGGGTTAACTCGTCAATCGTCATCCCCGCTACCACGCGGACCACCCAGGCACCCTCCTCATCGAGGCGGAGGATGGGTGTGCCCTTCAGTTGTTCCAGAGAGATAATGTCCTCAGCGCCGAAGGGCACGGCGCCACCCACGATACCCGTGCGGGCGCCGGAGATGGCGACGCGGTGATTGCATCGGCGCGCGGAGTCCAGAGCGCTGGCGACCTGCGCGGTGGTGGTGGGGAAATGTATGGCCTCGACGACTTCAGCTTCCAGGCGCGATTCGTCCTGCAGGTAGGCGCGATACTGCGCCCGCACCTGTTCCTGTCCGGCTACTTTCAAGTAGTTGCTATCAGAGTTTGCCAACCGGTAGGGAACAAGTTCGTTCATGCTACACGTTCCGTCTGTTCTTGAGCTTCCGGAGCTGTCGTATTATCTCGGGCACCACCTCCGCAAAATCTCCCACAATTCCGTAGTCGGCAATTTCGAAGATGGGTGCCTCGGGGTCCGTGTTGACAGCCACAATGGTGCCTGCCGACTGCATGCCCGCCCGGTGCTGAACACTGCCCGAGATGCCACAGGCGATATACAACTTGGACTGTACGGTCCTTCCCGTCTGGCCGACCTGGTGCGGGTAGGAAATCCAGCCCGAATCCACTGCCACCCGACTGGCAGCCACCTGACCCCCCAGTTCCCGAGCAAGCCTCGTTAGTAGCTGGAAACCCTCCGGCCCACCCACGCCTCGGCCCCCGGCTACCAGCACCTCGGCTTCAGCAATGTCCACACCGTCGCCCTCCTGCTTGGCTGTTGCCAGCACCTGTGTGGGGTTCGCCGGCTTCTGGTTGGGTGGCGTCCATCGTTTCACAAGAGGTAGCCTTTCCCCTTTAGGCGCAGCAGGTCTCATCACCTTTGGCCGCACCGTTGCCATCTGGGGACGATGACGGGGACAGACGATGGTGGCCATGATGTTGCCGCCGAAAGCAGGACGGGTTTGCAGCAGCTCGCCTGTTTCCTCATCGATATTCAGAGCCGTGCAATCTGCGGTCAGGCCTGTTCCCAAGAGGACGGCCACGCGGGGGATGAGTGATCGCCCAAGGCTGGTGGCGCCAGCCAGGACAATCTCAGGCTTATGTTCATCCAGCACCTGACGAAGAACCGCGCCGTAGGATTCGGCGCGGAAGCAAGCCAGGTCGGCATGTTCGACAAGATGGACTGTTTGTGCCGGGCAGCCTCGCAGTTGTTCGGGCACGCCTGAAAGGTCGGCACCTAGAACAACTACCTCGAGGGCGCAATTCCGCTTGTGTGCCAGTTCGGCGCCTGCACCTAGGAGTTCGAAGACCACCGGGTGGAGCCTGCCTTCACGTTGCTCGCCGAATACCCAGATGCCGCGATAGGCATCAAAGTCTTTCCTCAAAGGTAGCGGTTCTTCTGTCCTTAAAGAAAGCACATCCACCGGGCAGACCTCGACGCAAGCGCCACAAAGCGTACAGCGTTCATCGACGGTGAGCCTGTCCTCGACAATATTGAGCGCCTCATAGGGACAGGCCTCTAGGCACTTGCCACAGAGAGTGCAGTGCTCGTAATCAATCTTCAGTCCCATGAAAGCACGTTGCTTTTCCTGAGAGCATCCAGCAGTTTGCCGGCGCTCTCTTTGGGGCTTCCTGTCCACACCTGGCCGCCACCTCGCGAGGGGGGCGCAAAGACCTGCTTCACACGCGTGGGTGACCCTTCCAGACCCACCAGCGCAGGGTGCAGCTTGAGGTCCTCCCGACCCCGGGTTTCGATGACACGTCGGCGAGCGCGCATCTGGCTGGTGAGCGTGGGTAGGCGAGGCACGTTTAAGTCCTTGAGCACGGTAAACACGGCCGGGAGCCTCACTTTCACGGTCTCCCCGCCGACATCGGTCAGGCGTTCTACCAGGCTGCTCTCATCGTTTAGCTCCAGAATCCGGCGGACGTAGGTGGCTTGAGGCCAACCCAGATGGGCAGCAATCCCTGGTCCCACCTGAGCGGTGTCACCGTCGATGGCCTGCTTGCCACAGAGTACCAGGCGCACGTCCGCGAGGCGTCGGATGGCAGCAGCCAGAACCAGAGAGGTGACCCAGGTGTCGGAGCCTGCGAAAGCCTTGTCCGTCAGGAGGATGCCTCTTTCGCATCCCAGCGCAATTGCCTCGCGCACAGCCGCCTCCGCCTGAGGCGGACCCATGCTCAAAGCGACGGCCTCGCCACCCTGCTTCTCGGCGATAGCTACTGCTGCCTCGATGGCAAAGGTGTCGAGGGGGTTAAGGATGCTGGGCACACCCTCCCGTATGAGCGTATTGGTCTCAGGGTCCAGGCGCACTTCTGCGGTGTCCGGAACCTGTTTTATGCACACGACTACTTTCATGCACTTCCTTACTTCTTCACCCCAAACTGACAGTCGGGAGTTACTCAGGCAGGTCGCTTTGGTGGTTGTCTGCGCTCTTAGAGCACAGTGTGCCACCTGACTCGAACATGCATTTCCTTATTATACAAGGGCATCGGCGAAAATCCAATTCGTGCTGCCAAAGCCAATTGACGTGGGCGGGGTGGTTGGAACCGGGCGCTAATCCAGGTTGAGCCGCGCGGGCGTTCTTTAGAGCGCTGGCTCGTCTGCTCTGTCAGCCAATGCCATCAATACGTTCATATATTGACACTGATAGGGGAGCCAGTTCTCGTTGGTCTGGTACAGGGGCCAGCGAATAGGGTTCTTGAGGTCGAGGTTCACCACTGGAGGATTCACCGCCAGGGGTCGGGTTTTCCACCTTGGCAGGTATCCCAGAATGAGTGCGCCATCGATGGGTCTTTGAATGGGGTGGTAATAGGCGACCGGGGCGCTGCGGCTGCCCAGCCCCCGAATCTGGCAGACGCCCATGGGGTTAACGCCCAGGAGCCAATCGATGATAGAGCGAGCCAGGGGCGCGGTGCGTTCCTTCTCGCTCGGAATCAGCTTCTCAATCATGAGCATCGCCGCAGCCGTTGCCGCGTATGCGCCATTTGGAGCCACGTGCCATCCGCTCTTGGTGGCAATGAGGGTTTCTTCGTCGTGCTGGGGAAAACGGAAAGGGTTCTGTGCGCACTTTTCGATGTGGTCAACGAAGCGCACCAGCGCTGCCTCGATTTTGCTGCTCCTGGGTCCTTCGGGGAACATCAGTGCGTAATGTAGCAGAGCTTGGGGAATGACCCCACGACCGGTGGAACGGTTCATGGACCAACGGGCCGGTGAGGTCCACTCGCCGTCCTCCCCCTGAAGCTTCAGAAGTTCCCCTGCCATCATGTGGGCGTGGTGGGCATATTTCTCATCCCTGGTGACGCTGTAAAGCCACAGGTCAGCGCCCATCATGCCGTTGCCCTGACGCCAGGTCGTCACCTTGTCGTTCTTGAGGAGGGTCCACATCTTGTCGGCATCGTCGAGGAAGCTCCCATCCCCGGTGAGCTTGTATAGCAGTGCGAAGGCGCCGGCGATGTTGGCATTGGAGCAGGTCTTCTTTTCGTCGCGATGACCTTCAAAGGTGAGGCTGATCTTGCGGTCGTCCTTGGTGCCGATTTTGTTGTCGGTGAAACCAGGACGGGCGAAGGTGCCCCGGATCCTACCTGTCGCCGGGTCGATAACCTTTCGGCAGTAAACAGCGCCCCAGAGCGCCTCCTCCAAAGCGTTAGGGAGCTTACCTCGGCATTGGCTGGTGTCTTCCATCCGAGTCAGAGGCGAGTCTGCATAGCGTGCCAGAGTCTCCATGGTCTGTGTAATCGACCAGTCGTACTTGCGAGCGCCGCCGGCATCGTGCCAGCCGCCCACGAAATCGAAGTGCTTGCCATCCTCCGCGATGCCATCGTCCAGATGACATATCGGGTGCCAGCCGGGAACCTCCGACCCACAGCGCTGACAGTAGAAGTGCTGTCGGGCAAAGCCTGCCGTGCGCAAAACGATGAGGTCCTTGCCAACCTCGAAGGGGAAGGATTCGAGCTTCTCACCGTTCATAGTGAGTCTTACTTTGTAGGTGCCTGGAGTTTCGGATTTCGTAAAATCCCCGACGCGGTACCAAGTTCCCCAGGCAGGGAAGGGCGCTACCGCGCCTAGCTTACCCGTGTAAGGCACCACACCTTTCTCATCGACAAGCTGGAAGCTGGTGTCATCATCAGGTAGTTCGTAGTCTGCCTGCAGCAGAAAGCGCTTCATGTCCCCCAGGTCGTAGCCAACCTGGTTGACTAAGATTTGCACCCTGGCATCCGCGCCCGCAATATCAGGAGTCTTACCCATGCTACAAGCCTCCTCTGACACCAACAAAGGCGCGAACCACACCAGCGCCACAAGAACTTTCTCTAGCCTTTTTATCCTCCGTTCCTTCCTTTCCTACCAGATAAGGAGCTCGACCGCAAGTTGTTCGTGAACTTGCTTGTCTCAACCGGGGGCCCGTCAAGAAAAACGAGCTACCCTATCTTTGCGCCGCCAGGTGTGAGGCACCACTGCCGCCGAGGGCCTCCGCTACTTCTGCTGCTGCACTATAGAGCTTTGCTGAGCGCTGCTGCCAGCCGGAAGAGGGGTACCACAGCCAGGTGGCCCCGTCATTCATATAGCACCAGCGTATGAACCGGGTCCGCTCATCCAACACCTGCTGACAGTGCTGGGCCAATGCCTGACTGAGCTTGTCCGGGAAGTCCAAGAGCGCCTTCTCGATGAAGATACGGGCTTCACATTCCTGAATGTTCTCGACGAGCATCTCGAAGCGTGGTGTGCTCTCGGCTCCATTGGGTCCCGGATGAAGCATCGCCGGGCAACTGATGCTCACCGGTCCCGGAGCTGCGTGGGCAATAGCGTAGCGGCCAGCGACGGTGACCAGGCGGCCGCGCTTGTCCGCTATTACCGGCCAGAAGTCGGCGCCTATGCGTCCGAAACCGTGTTGTCCCGCCAGCACCGTGGACTCGGCGAAGGTGCGCAGAATGCTGACCGGCTCCGTGATTCTGGGAACCGTCACCGACCCACCGGGCCAGCGCGGGAAGCTTGTGGTATAGGCAGGGCCGCGCCAGCCGTACTTCTGGGCTTCAGCCGGATCAGGAATAGAGCCACGACCCCAGCCCGCACCCCATACGTATTCCAGGAGCCCAATAGCGACGCTGCCCGTGTCCGTCTTCAGTGCCGTCACCCGAGGATGGCTGGACCTCATCCACCTGATATCGGGAAGAATATTATTGAAGACCGTTACCGTGGGTGGCTCGGGGCTGGTGTCACGCCCCTGTCCCAGAAGCATCGCATCAAGAAGCCCCCGCTTCTCTAATCGCGAGCACACCTGGGAAAGCACCGGCTTCCAGAAGGCTAAGCTCTCCGGGCTGTCATAGCGGGGCCCTTCCATCTCTTCAACCTTGCCCGTTGCTGGGTTCAGCAGGCTCACCAGTGGTTTGCCAATCCAGAGCGGCCGCTTCTTGCTCAGGTAGCCATAGACCTCCCACACCTTGATGGTGACGAATTTGGGTCGGCCCATGTGTTTCTGGACCAGGTCCAGGTATTTCTCCATGATGCTGAAATCATACTTGAAGCTGCCATCCGGCTGTTTGAGCCAGCGCACTATTCCCTGCTCGGCGCCCTCCTCGGTTCGGCAGACCAGCGGAATGATGACCAGCTTGTTTCCTACCCTGGCCATCTGCTCGAGCGACTTTGCCATCAGCGCGAGATGCTCGTCTGACCAGAGAGGAGCCTTGTAATACAGCGCCACCGACTCCGGCGACTGGTAGAGGCCGACGTGAGTGATGAAATCCTCGGGGTCAGGCACGGCCCAGTCGAGGACTTTCAGCTCAATAGGCACGCGAATGGTTTTCACACCCCTGGCGCGGATGCTCAGGTGGCCTTGATAGTCTCCCGGCGCAGCTTCCTTAGGAACCCTCACCGTTACCCACACAGGCACTACGGCGCCGAAGCGGGGAGAGGGGATGTCCGCCGGCGCGTGGCGTGGTGGCTGTCGGGTTATCACAGGCATCTCAGCAGGCAGCATCTGGGCCAATCCGTCAAAGCGCAACACTCTTGATGCCATCGGATAGCGGCTCTGCGCCCGTTTCTCAGGCTCGTAGCCCAGCACCCCGTAGCGCACTTGTATTCGGGACGCCGGGATATGTCCCTTACCACCAGGCTGGACAAGGTCGCTGACTTTGGTCCGAATACCTTTGATGGGCCTGGTAGAACTGACCACCACCTTCCCGGAGCAGGTACCGTTGCGAGCTCCTACCAACTTGATTGGCGCAAGTGTTTCATTGGGGTCGCCGTAGTCTTGGTCGAAGATGCCGGCGCTGACGTCAGCATTCCAGACCTGAACTTCTTGAGGGCGCACAACGTTAGGTACCGCGGCATCATCCTCGGCAGTGGTGAGGCGCAGCTTGACGATGCCTGCGGTGGCCCAGTTAGAACGCTGTTGCCGCTTTTCCAAAATGACGTCAGGCAACAAGGTGCGGTGCACCTCCACGGCCAGGACGTTCGTGCCCTTCCGCAGCACGGACACCGGGATAGGCACCTCGGAGAGCTTCCGCAGGCGCAGCTTGAAGCGGTCGGCGAACTTCTCCGGGTCGCCGTAACCGTGACGAAGCAGATTCCCTTCGGGGCTTACATACGCTTCTACCGGATAGTCCTGCGCCGGGGTACTGAGTGCCAGGTCTTCTTGCGGCAGATGCCCTCGTGCCACTTCTTTTCCATTCACATAGACAACCACCCCACCTCGATAGGTAACGGAGAAGGTCATCCCCTTGACCTCGCCTGCATCTTTTACCGTGAACTTCCCGCGCAAGCAGAGCAACCCCAGATATTCTGAACTGCCTCCGGACCTGCCGCCGTAGCCACTGCGGTCGTAGAAGAAGGGGCCGGGAATGCGGGCCCAGGAGGTATCATCAAAATCGGGCAGTGCCCAGTTGACAGGTGGGAGAGGCGTATGGATGCGGAGGTCGCCTGCTTCTGCTTTAGACAGTTCGATAGGGTCTTTCATCTTTCCTACCGGGTCGATGGCAATGATGCCCTGCTCCGTTCTCACTGCTGGCAGCATCCAGGTGAAATGACAGCGCCAGAAGCTGGTGGTATCCAGGATGATGGCACCGACGGCATCAGGCTCAGCCTCTCCCGCCCATGTCCAACTGACGCTAACGAGCACCGTCAAGAAGCCAACACATAGCGCGAAACTGAGCTTTTCCTTGCTACTTTTCCCCATTACATCCCCTTCAGTTCTTGAGTGTCATCTGCTAAAGCCTATCCCAGACTCCACGCTCAGGTCCCTCCCGCCGTACCCACCTACCAGCAGTCATTCTTGTGACTTAACCGACAACCCTACTTTTTGGAGGGACATCGTAAGGTGTATCTGCTTGGTAGAATCCCGTATCGGCTTCCAGACAGTTTCATTTCTCTGCGCAATGCGTTTTTCCTCTCGCATCGTCCGCGTGACATCCTCTCGCTTTTCTACCAGGAAACCCGCTTCATAAGCAAAGTATGCTTCCCCGTGACCGACAATTGAGTATCGCAATCTTAAGTTATCGAGCTTGCTGGCCTCAAACCTATCTGGATGCTCGTGGGCATCGAACCTGCCTTCATAGGTATAGGTGATCTTGATGCAGTGGTGCCCCAGCCTCTTTTCGTATTCCTGGAGCTCATATTCGACCCTCAGGGGGAATTGGGTTGCGAGCGTTTCGTCGAATGGACTAAGGACTAGGCTGAGTTCTTCTTGCCACTTATCACCAGGAGATACAGCATGTTCAGCCAGCGTGGGGAAAATGCCCGGCGCTGGGAAGATATTTGGGGTACCGGGCTGGCCCTTGGGCACCCCTGGGGGGTATACAATCGCCCCCGTTGGGCTGAGCTTGTTGCGAAACTGAAAGGAGGGCACTCCGCGTGAACGCTGTTGCTCCGCTGGCAAACGCTTCCAATCCCCATTGACGTACTCCACGTACCAATGTACCTCTATCCCTTCTTTCACAAGGGCCCACTTCGCTACTCGCAAAATGGCCAGGTCGACTACCGTGGTATTGCTAAGCTTGGGTCTGCGCACGTTGTTGCGATACAGTATCTCGCGCACTAGGAGGTATCGAAGTTCCCTGCCGGGCTCTGCCTTGTAGCGCAAAAGACGTTGGTTACTCAGCTCCTTATCGGCCGCGAGACAACTCGCTACAAGGAATAGACTAATCACGAAACTGCCAATTCTTGCTTCACTCAGCATATCCACTCCCCCTATCGTGACCATTCTTCCCGGCGATTCAGGCATCTCCCATCAGCGCAGCGATATGTGCTTCGGTAGCGCTGGCCAATCCGTCTAGTGCGTAGCCACCTTCGAGCACCGAGACGATTCTATCCGAGGCTGATTCGTTGGCAATACTGAGCACCATCTGGGTGAGCCGGCGGAAGCCAGCGTCCGTTATCTCGAAGCGGCCCAGGGGGTCTCCGGTGCGGGAATCGAAGCCGGCGGAGATGATGACTAGCTCAGGTTTGAACTTCCTGGCAGCAGGTAGCAGCTTGTCGGTGAAGGCAGAGATTACTGCTTCGTCATCAGTGCCGGCAGGCATGGGGACATTCAGGTTGGTACCTGCGCCTTTGCCTGTCCCGGTCTCGTGAGCGGGGCCGGTGCCCGGATACCAGGGCGACTGATGCGTGCTGAAATAGAACACGCTGGGGTCGCTGTAAAAGGCTTCCTGAGTGCCGTTGCCATGGTGCACGTCCCAGTCGACGATGAGCACCTTGCCTATGCCAAGCTTCTTCTGCGCGTAGCGGGCGGCAAGGGCAGCATTGTTGAAGATGCAAAAACCCATCCCTTTAGCAGGGCCGGCATGATGTCCAGGCGGGCGCAGAGCGCAGAATGCGCTGTTGACCTTCCCTGAAACCACGGCATCGACGGCGGCCAGCGTCCCGCCTACGGCCCAGAGCGCGACCTGGTAAGAATCGGCGCAGACGTTGGTGTCGCCTGTAGAGAGGCAACTGAGATGCTCCTCTTCGACCTCGCTCTGCACCAGCTCAATATACTGCTTTGTGTGGACTAATTTGACCCATTGCAACTCGGCTTTAGTGACCTCAGGTCTGCTGAGCTTGGAAAGCACCTTCTTTTCCCGCAGATTGGAAATGATAGCTTGCAGCCGTTCGGGCTTTTCCGGATGCCCAGCACCTAGGTCGTGTTTGAGGTAAACGGAATTGTAAACGAAGCCTGTGGTCAGGCGCTTCTTGGCTGAGGTGTCCTGCTCCGCACCGGGTAGAAGCGTCTCAGTGGCACCCAGCGCAATGCCCGCTAGGGCGCCCTTGATGAACTGCCGCCGACTGCTCAGGGTCTTTCTTTCACCCTTCACTATGAGTCTCTCCTTCGCCAGCAAGCAGTAATGCTGGAGCACGAGAGTCAGGTTCGGTAACTGTGCTGTCCGGTATCAGGCCAGCCAGGCGCTATTGTATATGACCTAGCATTCTCGTGCAACGTTACAAATGCGACTTTCGTGAGCCTCTGTCCTGCGCCTTTGCCACGACCAGTAACCCGGCGCCCCCCGTTTGCGCCCGCCAGGCATCCCACTTGTAAAGCAGCCATAGGAATGGATAAACGAGGACGTAAGCAGCCCAGAAGACCTTCCCCTGCCAGGTTTGCCTACCGAGGTTGGCAAGTCCTGGTCCGGAAAGTGCCCCTGGCTCCTTCCCTTTTGTCCAATGGCTCAAGCAGAAGTTTCCCAGAATGTCCATGAGTTCGGTTAGCGGCCCGCAAAAATGGGATGCCGAGAGCACCTCGAAGTCAGCAAGGCGCAGCTTGCGTGCTAGTTTTTCCAGACCATAGCCTGCACGCTTGTGTCCATGGAGTCCCGAGGTAATTCCCACAGCCTCCCGCAGATATCTTAGCCGACCCTTGCTGTCGAGCGCGGGGACAGTCAAAATGAAATGAGCGTCAGGTTGTAGAATGCAGCGCAATGACCGGAGGAATGTCTGGTCGTTGTCCAGATGTTCGAGCACATCCAGAACCACAGCCCCTGCAAACGAGGCTTCAGGAAACGAGGGCAGATGGTCCTCTTCGAGCGTGGCAAGAAGGGGTTTGGCACCCAGTGCAATCAGAGTGGGCACAAGAAACCGGCTCCCTTCACCCATGAGAAGCCAGGGGCCGGCTAGCTCAAGAGCTCCCAGCTCCTGCCTGACCGCATCCAGCTTCGCTTTCTTCTTGGGTGATACGAGGTGCATATCTTGGGGCCTCAAGGCAGGGCGCTTCAGACCTGTCCTAATGCTTCCTTCATGAGTCTGGAGGCGCTCTCGATAGGCAATCCGAATAGTGTGGGCAGCGTCGCCCGGTCACAATGAGCACAGGGTTGGGCGAGTGCGGCTTGGCCTGTCGAGAGTCTCTGCCTCAGTTCAAGCATGCGCTTGCCGTTCCAGATGCCTTCCAGACTCGTCTCGCCTACGTTTCCCAGAACCTGGCTGGCAAAGAAGTCCTGGGGACAGGCGAGGACATTGCCGTTGCACAAAATCACCAGGGAGAACCAGGGGAAAGTGCAGGGCACGAAACGTCGGCAGTTGGGGGCGCCATTGTAAGCATCGACGTTGTCGGCCCAGTTGTGCAGCTTCTTGAGCACGATGGCATCAGGAGGCGGAAAGAGGTGACGGTGTAGCCAACGAACTGCTGTCCTCTTACTTGAAACGTCGAGTTGAGGAAAACCCAGCAGCTCCAGCGTTACCCGTGGCGCATTCCCGTTCATCTCACTTCTCATCTTGAGGAAGCGCGCGATATTATCGAGTGTTTGTTCAAACCGTGCCCCCTGTCGGATGCGCTCGTAGAAGGTCTTGCTGTATCCATCGAAAGAAAAGCATACCACATCGATGCCTGAACCTAGAAGCGCACGCGAGCGTTCCACATCCAGAAGGGTGGCATTGGTGTGGAGTCTGGTTCTGAGACCTGCCTCCTGCGCAAACCTGGCCATCTTGAAGAACTGTGGATGCAGTAAGGACTCGCCTCGATGATGGAGCACAATCTCAGAACCGAACTGCCGTGCTTCTTCAATGATGGTCTGAAAAAGTGAGAAGTCCATATAGCCCTTTGCCAATTGTCTGGAGGAGCTTTGCGGACACATCGAGCACTTGAGATTGCAGTGGTTGGTCGGTTCCACCCAGAGCCTCACAGGCTTATGCGACAGGCGTAAAGCCTTGCGCCGGTATGCGGCGCTGCCTCGCGCCAGGTTCAAAGGATGAGACCTTGCTACCCTTTGTGCTAAGGTGCGGTTCACTACGATAAGGTGGTCGGCTAACTGTCTTGCCGTGCGAATGCTGCCCAGTGACACTGCAGCCCGCTTCCACGGGAAGTTCCCCACCTGCGCACCGCACTGCAAGGCAAGGTCGGCAAGGTTGCTCATGGTCAGTCGGTCCAGGAAAATGGGTACCTCACCCTGCGCCGTCGGCAAAACCCTGACGCCTGGCTGTTGGTGGGATGACCAGCGAAACGATGGGGGAAGGATTCCCTTGCAGCGAGCAAACTTTTCCAGAGCGGTTCCCGGATAGATGTGAAGTAAGCTGAGAGCCACCTCGTGCTTGCGGGCGAACTCCTTCAGCAGACGCACGGTCTTTCTCGCTTCCTCGACGGTTTCGGTGGGATGGCTCAGGATGAAAAAGGGATGAGCGGCAATGCCCAGTTCACTGCACCATCCCAGGAGCTTGCGTATGTTTTCGTCCATGATGGACTTCTTGAGCACATCAGCGCGGATTCTTTCCGAGCCGGATTCCACCCCCATGCCAATCCGCCGACATCCCGCCCGGCGCATGAGCTTAAGCAGTTCTCGGTCCACGGTGTCGCCTCTGACCTCACAGAACCAGCTAATGTGCAGATTCTTACTCAACAGTCCCGCGCAGATTTCTTCCACCCGCCTACGGCTGAGCGTGAACGTGTCGTCACAAAACCAGATTGCTTGCACCCCCAACTCATTCATCAGATACGCTATCTCATCTAACACCCGAGCGACGGAGTGCGTGCGCACGCACTTGCCCCAGAAGGCGCTGGAAGAACAGAAGTGACATCCAAACGGACAACCGCGGCTGGTGAACATGTTGGCGGCTGGCACCAAGCCCTCGCCGGGGACGTCCAGGCAGAAGTTGTACTTATCCCAGGCGAGAAGTCTGCGATCTGCTATAGGCAGACTATCCAGGTCTTCTATGGGGGGCTGTGGCGGATTGTGAACGAGGGTATCGTCTTTGCGAAAGGAGATTCCTTTCACCGCGCTTAGAGCAGCTCCTGTCTGCAGTGCCTGGCCCAATTCTACAATGGTCTTTTCGCCTTCACCGTGGACAATAATATCCAGGTCGGGCACGCCCGGCAGGGTATCCTCACAGGCCAGTGTGGCATGTGGACCGCCGGCAACGATGTGGGCATCAGGCAGTGCCCGTCGTGCTTCCCTGATGGCACGAAAACCGTGGAAGCGCGTCTCGGTGGTGAAGGTCACACCAAGCACATCTGCCTTGCATTCGCGGAGGCGCCCCCTTAGGCCCCGCCACGAGAGTTCTTCGATGTGCGCATCAATGACCTCGACGGCGAAGCCTGCCTCCCTTAGCACAGTTGCCAAACTTGCTAATCCCAGGGGGGGCATGACAATTCCTTGCGTCCAGCGACGGGCATAGTATCCGCCCGGAGGCATTACCAATGCGAACTTCAATGCCTTTTCCTTGTCTTGATAATGAAGTTGGAGGTGCTGTCCAGCCGACCGGCGGCAGGGATAAAGCGCTCTATTTGGAACCCCTGCGCCCCTAGAAGCTTCAGCACCGGTTCCGGGTCCAGGTGGTGTCTCAGGGGATTGAAGAACCAGTCCAACACCAATTCTTCAAACTTCTCCCCGCCCCGGAGCTTATCCCGTCGGCGCATAAGCCTCACCATGGGTTCCAGCACTATGCTCAGACAGCGGGCCAATGGACGCTGCCAACTCACAGGAGTATTCTTCAATTGCCGGCGGAAAAAGTCGTGGATGCCCGTAAGCCAGGCCTTCCGGTAGAGTGCCAATAGCAGCGTACCACCGGGCTTAACTACTGCTGCCAATTGTTGGAGTGCTCGTTCGGGCTGCGTTGTGTGATGTGCAGCGCCCCAGCACCAGACGATATCGAAGGTCTCCTGCTGAAAGGGCAGCGCAAGCAGGTCCGCCAATCCGAAGCTGAGGTTTTTCTTCACTTGCCTGCTTAAGCCTTTCCCTTTGGTCAGGCTTTGCTTGCTGATGTCGATGGCCACCACCTGCCTGGCCCCTTTGTCGGCGAAGATGTGGGCAAAGATGCCTGTGCCACAGCCTGCATCGAGCACGCGCTTCTCGGCTATCTCCTGCGGGGCGAAGAAGAAATCCACATGCTGAGCAGAAGCCTCGTAGGAAGGTGTGTATGCAGTCCACAGCCGGTCGTAGAAGTCAGCAACGGCTGAGCGGTCAAGTTGCTTTGCTACCAGTGTGTCAGTCAACATGTTCCCTCAACCACAATTCCAGGAGCATCAACGGCCACAGTCGATGGCTGTGATTGGCTCGGCCTGTCATGTGTTCATCTATGAGCTGGGTGACTTCCTCAATTTGAAACAGTCCTCGGCGGCGGAGGCATTCCGGGGAGAGGACATCATCCATCATGGGTTTCAGCACCGTGCGCAGCCAACCGCGCATGGGGGCGCTGAAGCCCTGTTTGGGCCCTTTGAGTGAAACGGTGGGCAAGATATCCTGCAGAGCACGTTTCAGCAAGTATTTTCGCTTGCTCAGCCTCAGTTTGAGCTGGCCAGGAAGCGTGAGGGCAAAATCCACAACCGGCGCATCCAGGAAAGGGAGTCTGACTTCGAGACCTGATAGGCGGGAGGCAGCTCTGAGCTTGCCCAGCATGCCTTCGGGAAGGTGCGTGGCCAGGTCGGCGCGGGTGAGCGAGGCAGCAGCATCTCCGTCGCGAACACGGTTGATGTAGGAAATTATTGCCTCCGCCCCCTCACCCGGCACAAGTGCTTCCCTGAAGGCATGGGTATAGAGTCTTAGCTTATCGTCCGCGCTCAAGAAGGCGCGCCAGCGAAAGTGGGCGAACTCAACTGGGTGGGCCATGCCCTCGGCGAAGCGTTTGAACTTGTTGACGAGGGTCTTCTTGCCGTTCGATGGCCTGAGCCCGCGTGCAATGCGGAGGATGACCTTTAAGCCCAGAGCTTCAGGGAGCTGTCCACAGTATCGGTGCAGAAGCTCTGCAACATATTCGTCGTAACCACCGAAAAGCTCATCACCGCCATCGCCTGCCAGCACCATCGAGGTGTGAGCGCGAACAAATCGTGAGAGCACAATGGTTGGGAAAAGTGACGAATCGGCCAAAGGTTCTTCCAGCGCGCCTGCTATTTCCTGAGCCAGCACCGGCACCGCTCCGGAGGAAAGTACCGCGCTGTGATGGCGGGAGCCGAAGTGTGCTGCCACCCGTCGCGCGCGAGCAAGTTCGTCATAAGCCTGGTCTTCGAAGCCCAGTGCAAAGGATTGTAGCCGCCCACTCGCGCGGGCACACAGCGCGGCTATGGTGCTGGAATCAGTGCCCCCGCTGAGAAGAACCGCGGGCGGACCAGGCAGAGGTATGCGCGCCTCGATGGCATCTTGGAGAAGCGTTCGCAGTTGCTCCAGATGGCCATCCAGACCCGTGGTTGTATCTGGAGCTCCTGGCTCCCAGTAGCTACGCAGCTTGGTCCCTCTTGGTGATACCGTAAGCATGTGGGCTGCCGGGAGCCTGAGAATGCCTTGATAGATAGTCTGTGGTCCAAAGATGTACTCAAAGGTGAGGAACTGGTCGAGGGCGTCATAATTTATTTGAGGCGGACACGATAGTTGCGCCAGAATGGAGGAGAGCAAGGAAGCGAACGTTAGCTTCCCGCTCTGTGGGCAGTAGAACAACGTTTCCATACCTACCCGGTCACGGGCCAGGATAAGTTGGTGTTGTGAAGCATCCCACAGGGCGAGAGCAAAGGGACCGTTCAATTGGCTGACAAAGTTATCCCCGTATTCTTGGTAGGCCTGAGCAATCAAGTCGGCTTGCTTCTGGGATTGTAAATGGTGCCCGCGCGCCCTCAATCGACTGAAGAGTCCAGAGGCATTGTGAATGCGCCCCTTACAAGCGACGCCAATGGAGCCGTTCTCGTTGGAGCCAAGCTCATACTCATCAGCGGAGAGGCGGCAGGTTCCTGCTTCAGGGTCAAATTGACCGGTTATATCGCGCATTAACTATTTCTGGTCCGGGTTTTCGGTGCTGGCTTTGAGCTCCTTTCGCTTGCGTAGCATGGCGATTATAGCACGGACCTCTCCCACCCGCAGCGCCAAAATCCCGAGCACATAGACCATCCCACCAGCAAGGGCAGGAGCACCCAGGAGCAGCAGTTGTCCCAGCTTGCCCGTGGTGTCCACCCGAGCTGAAAGGAAATGAGATACGAAATAGGTTGTCGCCCCCAGGGCTATGCCTGCAAGACCCACCTTGAGAGCAAAGAGCAGGTTCCGCTGCCACTGGAGCGTGCCTGTCTTCAGTTTTAGCAGTCCGAACATCAGCGCCACCTTGATGCATCTGGACACGGTAAAGCCGATGGCAATGGAAACATGCCCGACGCCTGCTCGTTTCAGCAGAAAGATGGTGCCGAACTGCAAGGCGAAGGCCAACACTTCCAGCAGCGTGGGGGTAAGTGCATCCTTCATACTGAAGTAGGAGCGCACCAAAATCAGGTCGATGCCAAGAGCCAGTATTCCCCAGGCATACCAGCGCAGAGGGCCTGCCGTCGCTCGCACCATCTCTGCGCTGAACTCCCCCCATCCGAAGACCGTCTGCACGACCACCGTACGCAAGAGGAAGAGCACGATGCCCATAGGCAAAAGCACCAAGACTAGACCCCGGAGGGTGGTCATCAGTGTCTCGGTGAACTCACGCCTATCATCTTTGAGCGCCAGGGCGGCAAGGAAGGGGAAGACCACGTAACCGAGCGGCTCGATAATGAAGCGGAAGGGAAGTTCCACCAGGCGGTAGGAGATGTCGATGGAGAAGTAGTAGTCTGGCCCACCTGTCTCGGTGTAGCTGGTGGCAAACCAGATGTCCGCCCAGCGCCGCGCTCCCCAGAAGAAGAAGGCATAGACCAGCGGCAGCGCCACGGCTGAAAGCACCTGTTTCACAGCTGGGTTATGGAAGTCAAAGACGGGGCGATAGTGATGCAGCTTGTGGCGCAGGGCAAAGAGCTGAATAAGGAAGAGACCTGCGCATCCTGCCATAATACCCCAGGCAATGTAGGTAGTACCTCGCGCCTGGACCTGCGCCAGCCACTTGTCCCGGTTGATGGTGATGAGTACTGCCATGATGACAAGTGGCGCCATGGCTAAGATCTTGAAGGCCAGGTCTCCCAGCGCCGGGGCGGCAAAGCGGCGGTAGGAGTTGAGCAGCGCATAGGTGATGCCACCGGCTATGAGGAATACAGCGCCGGCAAACATAATGCGCAGGAGACGCGCCCCCAGTTTCGCTTGCTCAGGGTCGCGAATGAAGAGTCTGGCGATGGCGCCGGGCCAGATGAGAACGCACACGGCGCCGATGAAGATGATGGGGAGCATTACATTGAAGAAGGTGCTGGCCACACGCCAGGAAGCCTCCTCGCCTCGCTCCTGTCGTTCCTGCTCCAGCACCGGCAGCAGCGCCGGTATCAGGGAGTAGCGTATGATGTCGTAGAACAACACCACGATAACGGCGGCTGCCAGGTAAGTTCCCGCCTGGTGACCTTTCCCGTACACGTAGCCGAGGAAGACCTTCTCCACGCCTCCCATGAGCTTGCAGAGGAAAAGTATGCCTGCCACGGCTGCGGAGGACCCGACTATGCGAAGGACCAGACTTTTCATGCTCTGTCCTTACCGGCATGCTGGCTCTCAAGAGTCAGGTGGTAGTTGTTAGGGTCAGTTTTCCCACAGCCGTTCAAGCGAGATCTAAGACTCAGCAAGCTGGCGACCACGTTGACGTAGCGCTCCATTCCTGCTCGGAAACCGGCGTATTTTGAGTTGCCGAACCGTCGCGGCCGATGGTTTACGGGAATCTCGGTGCACCTGGCGCCCAGGTGGCAGGCAACTGCCGGGATGAATCGATGCCAATTGAGCTCCAGTCTCAATTGTCTTGTCAGTGAGCCTCGATAAGCTTTGAGTGTACAGGAGAGGTCGTGAAAGCGGGTACTGGTGAGGAGCGCAGTGAGGAGATTGAAAACAAATGAGGGAATACGACGGCTGAGGAGGGCATCCTTCCTGTCCTTCCGCCAGCCGCCCACCAGGTCGTAGCCCTCTTCGAGTTTGTCCAGTAGGCGCGGTATGTCACGAGGGTCATTCTGTAAGTCCGCATCCAGCGCTACAATGATGTCCCCTCGGGAGCGCTGGAAGCCTGCCGACAAAGCTGCCGTCTGACCGAGGTTGCGGGCAAAAGACACCAGGCGGAGGTGACTGCCATCCTCTGCACAAAGCCTGCTGAGCAGCTCCCCGCTGCCATCGGTCGAGCCGTCGTCAATGAAGATGACCTCGTAGGTCTTATGCAACTGCGTCAGCACACTGTCCAGCTCGTGCCATAGAATGGGCAGGCTCTGGTGCTCGTCATAAATGGGAATCACGATGGAGAGTTCGATGCCATCGCTGTGTTGACCTCGTCGCACCTCACGCTCCTATTGGTTGTGCCTCCAGGCGGGGCAGTATCGAGCCGTAAGCGTCTCGCACACGAGCAAGGTAATTGTCGTAGCTGCACTTCACCGGCGCTAGCTTGGCTGCTCCTTCTGCCAGACGTTGGGCAAGAGCGCGGTCATTAAAGAGTCGAGAGAGCGCTTCAGCCAACCCAGCCGGGGAGGGGTCGGCAAGCAGCGCATTCTTTTCGTTCAGTATCTGCGTGTGGGCAGGGATTCTGGTAGCAATGAGCGGTTTTCCTGCCCGGAGGTAGTAGTACATCTTCAGAGGCACGTTGGTGCCACTGCGTCGGGGGGAGATAAGGACCGCGGCCCGGGCAGCTAGAGTATCGAGTTCTTGCTGGCTTCGTTGGCCCAGGAAGACTATGCGGTCATCCAGGTTCAGCTCTTGGGCCAACACACGCAGCTTCTCGCTTTCGCCTTCCCGCCCGCCCGCAATCCAGAACTTCACCTTCTCCAGGGAGCCTGTCAGCAGAACAGCCGCCTTGATGAGCAGGTCGAGGCCCTGGACGTAACCGAGGTTCCCGTAATAGAGGACGGCTTCCTCACCTGCTTGCAAATGGGCTTCCGGAGGGATGGTGCCTGTCCCCTGCCGCTGTGGGACAGGTGAGAGCGGTACGTTCTCTATGGTATGCACGTTGACGCCGGGCGCTCGTCTTCTCACGGTGTCAGCAAGTTGGGGGCAGATGGCAATGATAAGGTCGCTGTGCGCATAGACCCAGCGTTCGATGGCGGAGAACACAGCTACGACCGGGCGGCAGCTCAGGCGGCCGTAATTCGCTAATTGCTCCGAGAGGCAGGAGTGCATGTCGTAGATGTGGGGTACAGCGCAGGCTTTCCGCATCGCCGCACCGAGGACAGACGCTTCTTCGTGCGTATGCACACAGTCGTAATGGCGCCTTTCAATCATGCTCAGCGCCTGGGTAAAAAGAGGCAGGTCGAGCAGAATCTTTCTCAGTGACGGCCCGATGGGTACATCGTGGATGAATGGTACCCGGAGGCTACGGAGTATGCGCATACCAGGGAGGTAGGCGTCGGTTCCGAAGGGATAGACGAGGAGGTCCGTTTTCACCCCCATATCACCCAGGGCCTTCAGCCGCGCGTGGATGCTGATGGGTGTGCCTCGCTGACGAAAGTAAGGCTGGGGCGCAATCATGAGCACGCGCACGCTATCGGCCCCTTTCCCCAATACCGAAGGCAACAAGCTCCTCCTGTTCCAGCAGCAACTCGAACCAGTTGTCTGCCATTGCCTGGTAACCCTGCTGACTGGGATGGATTTCGGGAAGCAGCTCGGGATGGTCGAGGAAAAGCTGGTAGGTGTCAACCAGCGGGATAGTGAATTCCTCCGCTAGTCTCTTGATGGCAGGATTGATTTCCTCCCGCACCCGTCGAGGCGAATCCTCTGTGAACGTTCTCGATGCGACCACGATGGGCGGCACGGTGGAAAGAAGAACCTGGGGGTGACTTCCATCCGGATTCTCGTGGGAGATTGCCAACTCGATGATGGCTTTCATGTTCTGGACGAACTCGTCGGTGGGGACGTGGTTGCGCCCGCTGCGGACATCATTGGTGCCCAGTTGCAGTAAGAATAAGTGGGGATTGGTTTTGACAAGCAGGTTCTCTGACTTCAGGTAGCGCAGATACTCACGAGACGTGAATCCAGGGATACCAGCATTGATAACTCGAACGCTTGCACTTGCTTCTTTGAACTTCTTCTCCAGGCGCTGCGGGTAACTGTCGGCCGTGATACTGTCGCCGGCACAGGCGACAATTAAAGGACCGCCCTCGGCCGGGGAACCCTCGGAAACCCGGGGCAGGAGGGGGAGTTCCTTCCGGCAGCCGGGGAGCATAACTAAGAGAAGCAGTGCTATGCTCAGGGCAGTTGCCCAGCGAGTCGCTCGCATCTTCGCCTCCACTACTCCTCCTTGCCGCCTGCTTCGTCAGCCGAGGTTTCCCGCGTCTGGGAAAGGGGTGTGGCAAAGGCGGAGAGGTCCGGTGCTGCCACCTCCTCATGGGCAATCAGCCAATCACCCGTCTTGCTCGGCCTCACCCGCCTTACCAGGAGAAAGGCACCGCCCAAAAGCCCGAAGAAGAGCCGCCAGAACACGTCAATCATCTCCATGAGGATGCCCTGGCCCTCCCCCAGTCTAAGCAGCTTCTGAAAACTGACACCTCGCACCCCGATACCACCGATGCTGATGGGCATCATCAGTAGCATGATGACGATGGGGCTCATGATGTAGGCATCAATGGCAGCAACATCCAATCCCAGGGCCACGGTGCACATGTAATAATAAGTCACCACGTTCAGGTGGAAGAGTATCGATAGTCCCAGTGCCGCAAAGAGATGCCCTCTCCTTTCACGATAGACACGAAAGGTCGCGAAAATCATTTTCAACTTACCACTGAACTTCCTTATCACGGGCAAGCGGTCAAACAATGATTCGATGACGGCGGCCACCCGCGGGTGCACAGCTATCACCAGCACCACCACCCCTGCTGTGAATAGGGCCGGTACCAGCCAATAGGCAGCGACGGTGGTGGCGGGTGTCAGCAACACAAGCACCTTGAAGAGGATAGCGACACTGGCAATGAGGACCAGCGCCGTGATGCCCGTGACCCGGGAGATGAACACGATGGGGGCCGTCCGGTAGCCATCTCCGATGTGCCTGGCGCTGTAGTACATGAGGAGCACATCACCTCCGATGATGGAGGGCATGATGGCATTGAAGAATCCCGCACAAATCCAGGAAATTAGCAGAGGGAAATACTTCACCCGATAGCCTGAACCTGCGAGCAGAACCTTCCAGCGAAAGGTGGTGATGGCATAGCCTATCAGGTGAAAGATGCCTACGAAGAAGAATAGGGGTAAGCTGACGTTGCGCAGCATCCCCACCAGGGACTTCTCAAGCGGCTCACCAGGAGCAGCTCGGAAGGGGATCTTCCTCAAGAGTAGATACAGCAGCCCCACGCTCACTACCAGTTGGAGCAGCAAGAGGAGGAGTCGTTTCCAGAGTGGCTTGCGGGGCCCCGCTGCCAGGGCTCTGGCTGCAGCAACTTCCGAACCTTTCTTATCCAAGGTGACCTCTCAATCTTCAGGCTGATTCCTCTTCTTTGCGATTCTTGATGACCTTAGCAGGCACGCCGACCGCTATCGTAAACTCAGGCAAATCCTTGAGCACCATAGCCCCGGCACCCACCACGGTATCGCGGCCGATGGTGACCCCGTCCAGCACCGTCACCCGAGCGCCCAACCAGCAGTTGTCTTCAATCACAATCCCGCCCTTGGAGATGGGGGGCTGCTGGATGATGGGGATGTCGGTACGCGAGAAAGCGTGATTGCCTCCACCCACGATGTAACAGTAGGAGGCAAAGAGGATATTACTGCCTATGCGCACCGAGCTTTCGGATTGAATCAGGCAGTTGGCGCCCAGGTTGGTATTATCTCCGAGGTATATGGAGCCGTTCTTCGAGACCAGCGCCGTGTTGCGGCTGAGAATGACGTTGTCGCCTATATGGATGCCCTCGTTGTCCTCACCCTTGGCATCGAGGACGCAGTTATCATCAATAATGACGTTGTCCCCGATAGCGATTTTGTGCGGATGCCTGAGGACCACATTGCGGCCAAACACAACACCTCTGCCACAGCGCCCCAGCAGCCGTCGGAATAATACTTTGCGCGTTACCAATCCGAAGGCGCCGGCACAGGGGCCGAACCAACTGGTGATGAGTTCATACTTGAGTAGAGCCAGGAAGCCCTTCTTGCCCACGAACATATCCTGGTACTTTGCTAATCCCGACCGCTTTTCGTCGGTCAGCTTCTGCTGCATTTCCGTCTGGGCTGTCAATTCATTCTCCTTGAGTTTGGACTTCCCTTCACACGTGGTTGAGAACGGTGGCACGGAGGGACAAGGTGTTATGCCCATCCTCCCACAGCTGCGCTTCTCGACGTTTGCCTGGATAAGGTTCCGATGATACCGGAAAGTCCTCCTGCTTTCAAGCTTGCGGTGCAGGCGAACTCCCCGGCTGGACCTGCCAGGCAAGCAAATCGTGCTCAACCGCTTCAATGGTTGCCCGAAACGATGGGGCGCCCGGCGCCAGACTCATGGTGGCTGAGAAATCGTCGCCCGTTACCTTGAGCACGTCACCCTCACGGGTGACCTTGATTCTGGGTTGCTCCTCGCCCTTCTGCCAAACTGTCAGCGCGGCGGCAATCTTTGCCTGCTCACACTTCTCTGTATGTGCGCAGACGTGGTGCTGGTTGGGGCGCTCGTGGTGGAACTCCTCCGTCAGGCCTTCATTATAGGGAGTGGCGAATTGGTCTGTGTAGTCAATCGTGAGCGGCGTGCTGGCTGCCAGCTCGGTGTGCAGGTAGGCGCCGTTGTGGGCAATGTCAATGATGGTGCCCTCCGCATCGATGTTGGGCGCCTCCAGGGAGTGCAAGAGCCAGCTATACTCGACCGGATGGTCCGCCTCCAGGTCGTCGTAGATGAGGAACATCGCCGGCCGAATGAAAAGCACGTGCCGCAGGAAGCGGCTCAGGCGTCCCTTGTAAGCCTCGGTCGCATCGCCACAGACGTAACTCCAGCCGGGGTGGTCCTCGAAGTGCACGAGCTTTCCCGTTGCCAGACAATCTATGCCTGACTGTCCTTCGCCATCCACCAGGATGCAGTTGTGTGATAGGGTCTGGCGGGTATAGCTATGGTGATGTGGCGCATCCCATCCCGGGCCATAGTAGCCTGCCGGAATGGCCAGCGCTTTACCCCCGGCGCTGATGAAGACGGAGTTCTGGTCCGCATGTGAATGGCTGTAACTGCCGAAGGGCGAGCTCTTGAAGAGGAGGAAGTTGTCCCGCTCAGGATGTTCGAGGTCGCTGTGCAGCGCTGCCCACCCGATGCCTCTGAAGATGCGCGAGTTGGCAAGTGCGCCCTCAGCGGCTGGCGCTATCTCGGCTGTTTTCTCCTTTGGCGGACTTATGAAGGCTTCGATGATGTGGGTTCTGAAGGTCTCAGGTGCAGGTAGGCGATTGACGAGGGCCTGCATCTTAGGGTCGTTAAACCAGCGCGCATAGAACTGAAAAAGTGGGCGCAGCAGCGCCAACCTAGCGGGAGTTTCCGTGAGCCCGTGCTCCTCGCCATCGCCGAAGGGCAGGTATTCCGCATTGGTGGCACAGCAGTAGAGGAAGAAGTTCTTGACCTTGCGGTAAAAGGGGCGCTGCCAGAAGGAGAAACCGGTGAGCTTGTAGAAGGTGGTGAAGAAGGGGATGTACCAGCGATTGTAGGCAGCACCATAATTGACCCCTTGCGCCCAGCCGCCGTCAACCCCCCCGAAATGTGGATAGAAGGTGTTGAACACGTCCAGCACATATTGCAGCATCTCAGCAGCTTCGGGCAGGCGGTGACGAAGCAGGATGGTCTGCTCACCCAAATAACCGGGCAGTCGGCCCATGTGACTCGATCCCGTGCATATCATGAACTTCTCATTGATTAGCCGTCGGTAGGTCTGGCGGCAGTAGATAACCAGTATGTTCTCAATGAACTCCCGCTCCCGCCCATCGTAAAGGTCGTAGGTCCAATCGTAGCAGCCGTGCAGACAACGGGAATAGCTCAAGCCCGGTTCATCCCCCCAACGACCGTCCACCGCATTGGGGCCTTCAGGCGTCATGCCACAGATATGAAGCATTAGTTCCTTGGCCCTGGCGCCGGCCTCTTGGTCCCCCGTCAAGAGATAATAGAGAGCGCAGGCGACCAGACCCATGTCGACGAAAGGTCTGAGCTGGCCGAAGTAGCGCGCATAATACATCTTCTTCTGCTGTTCAGTGGAGGCAAGATGGAAGGTAGGGGCCGGGGGCATACCTATGGTCAGAGTATGCTCGACCGTTGCCTTCAGGGTGGCAAGGTCAACGGTGTGTTCCTCACGGATGCGGCGGCGCACCTCCTCCAATTCATCTGCCATAAAGACCAGGGTAGGGTGTTTTTCTTCCCCCAGGTTTTCCAGGACTGACTTTGCGGAGGGGCAAACTGCACGAGGGGCGTCGTCAGGCATGGTGAACTTCCACCAGGGACGTGTCCCCAGAGAGGTGCCCTTCGCATCCCAGGCTTCCACCGACCATTCGTATTGCCCAGGCGCGAAGGCGGCAGTCGGCGCAAAGTAATGCCTGTCCAACGCTTGCTGCAGTGCTAAAGAACCTGCTTCGTCGCGCACCCTGAGCTCATAGCGGCTGGCTTCTGTCACCGGCAGCCAGATGAACCCCAGTGGATTCAGTTCCCACACCACACCGTCCACCGGTCCGGGAAACAGGTTCACCTGATTCGTCCGTTCCTGAGGTAGTTGTTTCATACACGACTCCTTGGACAGACAGTTGTCACAAGATATGTTGCACCGCCGCCGTCACCTTGTCTCCACCGTCTCCTCAGTGTGATAGTTGAGCCTAACCTTGAGCAGGCGCAGGTTGGCATTGTCGGCAATGTAAAGAGCGGTATCTGAGACGCCGACCCAGTTGGGCCACCAGAGGGGAATATCAGGCACGGGGATAGCGCTGTCAGGCCCGGCAGAATCGAAGTTACCGTAGCTGCCTATGCGCGTTATTTCATTGCCCGCCTTGTCCACCACGCCCACGCAAAAGCGATGGGTCTGGGGCACAAATGACCGGGCCCAGCCATCCTGGTCAAAGCGCCCGGAATAGCAGCGGCAGCCACCTGCCACCACGCGGGAGGCACCGGGACCCAGCCACACCAGGCCCTCGAAACTGACCCCACCCTTGTGCAGGAACCCATCCTCCCAGATGTAATCACAGCCTTCGAACTGGTTCGCCGGCAGGTAATCTACCTTCCCTCCTGAAGGCTCGAACTTGAGAAGCGCCCCCCACTCCTGAGCAACCAGACCCCGGGGATCGGGCGGGTAGGGGCGGTAACCTTCATACGGGGTCAGCTGGTCACGAACGAAGGACAGGGGATTGGCAATCCCGCTTGCCCAGGCGGGCACCTGCTCATCCTTGCGCTTGATGTGTTCAAGAACGTAGATAGCTCCATCGCGGTCCACCTCAATGTCGGAGGCGCCGTTGGACAGGCCTGTCACCAACCCCTGCAGCTTGAGACTACCGTCAGGGCCATACACGTCAACCTGGCGGGCTGTGTCATAGGGCTTCTTAAAGTCTCCCTTCTCGCTGCGCCGGAGGAGATACAGGTCGCCGTTGGGCGCAACCGTGAAATCACACAGCCAGTGGGTGGCATTATCGCCATAGGTTGGTACCTGGATGCCCTTTTCGGTGGCAGCAGGGAAGGGGATGGCCTTACCGTCCCGGCTGTACCGTCCGATAAATTGGAGCGGCCACACTGTCCTCCGGCCGTAAAGATTGCCATCAGGTCCCACAACCTCAACCGGGAAATCAAGCTGCTCGACCTTGCCGGTGCGACCGTCGATGCGGCCGGTGGCGTTGAACCTGGGCTCGAGCCTCAGTATGCGAACATAGACCTCCTCCCGCTTCCGGTCCACTGCCGGACCGGCAATCTGGGTGGTGCCCAGGCTCTGCACCCAGGGGTTCTCCGGGTCGGGTTTGATGGTCAGCGCCACCTCGAGGCTTGCGCCCTTATCCACGACCTTGCGCAAACGCTCCCTCGGAGTCGCATTGGTTACCCATAAAATTGCTGGGTCTGCTGCCGGGTCAAGCACCAGGCCGGTCTCTGCTACCTGACCCGATACCCCAGGCAAGGTCATTTCCGCAAGGGCCCTGCCAACTGGCGAGAGCTTGACCAGCTTGCGTAAGGCAGGCTGTCTCCCGGAGCGGTCCTTCCCCGCCCAGCAGAGGACGTAAATGGCGCCGGTCTTCGGATGCACTGCCACCTGGTCCGGGGTGTCAATGGGTATTGCCCTGATAAAGGCGCCCTTGGGATCAAAAACGGCAATGCGATCGTTGCCCCAGTCGGCAACGTAAAGGTTCCCTCCGGGGCCAACCGCAATGCCCCGGGGGTCATTCAGATGCTTGTTGTCATTGCCAGGCTTTGCAGGATCGCCGACAAAAGGCTTCGGCAGGTCGCTGTCCTCCCAACTCACCCGACAGACAGCATGGGTGGGCTTGCCTTTCTCGTCATACAGTGAGGAGACGAATAGACTCTTTTCGTCAGGGCTGAAAGCAAGCTCAATCCGCCATTTGAGAAAATCAAAAGAACGGCTGCCGAACTGAGATTTCAGCAAAGGAGGTCCCACAAACGATTGCGGGACACTGCCATCGGTGCGGAACCTGAGCAGGAACTGCCGATAGTCAGAGCGTGCAACCCCAACTGCTCTGCTGACCATCGCTATTCGGCCATCGGAGGAAACTGCCATCCCTTCGCGTAGATCGTTGTGGCTGTTGCTTCGGCCCCCACCAAGGAAGGGATAAATCACCCCGCGTATGCCCCTGAAGAAGATCGGCAGCAGCCCGGCGTCAGTCTTCCACATGGGCAGGCCTTTGAGGCGCTCAGCTTTCATATTCGCCGGGAAGGGCAGCACCGTGCGAAGGTACCTGCCCTCGCGGTCGAAAGCCCGCACGGAGATATTGCCCAGTTCTGTGATGTCAGCTACGTAAAGGGTGCCATCGGGTGCGCAGGCAGCCGAGATAGGCCCCCTGAGTCCAGGCTTTTCACCCAACAAGATGCGTTCGAACTCCGGCTTCAAGCCCAGCAAAACCCGCACCTTACAGCCGGCGGGCGCTGGCTTGCCGAAATCGTCCTTGCCGTCCCAATAAAGCACCTGCTTCAGGAAGTTCTTCTGCAGCGGTTCAGGTGGGTTCTCACCCAGAACCCCTGACACCAGGTGACGGACGACCTTTCCCTTGCCGTCCACAATGGCCACCGTGACGTCACAGTAATCTTTCACTGCAAAATCAATTCTGTACTGCTTGCCCTCCTTTGTCACGGTTGGCTTCCCGGCAAACTGCGGGATAGACTCCACCGCCCCGGCGCTGCCGACAACTACACAAATAACCCCAACAACGAGCATCACCTTTCTCACCAACATCGATGGCCTCCTTTCCGTTAGGCTCACTTCAGCTCAGCCGTCTCTTCGGCAACGTAGCTGAGCTTTACCTGCACTACCCTGCGATTATGGCTATCGACTATGGCCGCATACGAATCCAGCGCCGCCACACTATCGGGGGACCAGAATGGAATCTCGGGCTTAGGCACTGCGCTGCGCGGTCCCTGGGCATCATAGTTGCCGTATTCACCGAATCGGGTTATAAAGTTTCCCTGGGCGTCAATGACCTGGATGGAATAGCCCGGCACGTCCGGGAAGAAGATACGCCCCCAGCCATCCGCATCCATCCTGGCCACCACACATTCGCAGTTGGCCCCCTGGGTCATGGGTGATATGCCATAGTACTGCCACAAGGCGCCCTGGATGACCACAGGCGCGTTGCGGTAACCCCGGTGCGTGGGGACCAGGTTCTCGCCTTGGGCGACATGGTGAAAGGAACCGCCGCTGGCGGGGAAGCGGCAGATCGTCCCATACCAGAGCTTGAAGTGCAACCTGGGGTCGGTGCCGAGGAAGGTGGGGAACTCACGATTGCCTGTGATTCCCGCGATGATGGGCTTGACGGCATCGGCCACATAGAGATTGCCCTTTCCGTCAACCGCCACGTCGCCTGCTGTCTTCGTCATGTCCGCTATGAAGCCCTGCTTGAGCAGCTTGCCGTCAGAGTCGTAGAGATTCAGTCGGCACCTGGGGCCTTCGAGAGTGGAGTACTCCACCACGAAAATCTTGCCCTCAGGCGATACTGCGAGGGGGCCGCACTTGGTACCCCGGTGATGTCCCAGGGTCTCAATGGCGTTGCCTTCCGCGAACGGTACGAGCTTTCCCTCACGGGTGTATCGACGGACAAGCCAGCGTCTTTCCTCCTGCGCGGTTCCCAGAACGTTTGCGGTCTTGGCGGAGCGCAGATAGAGCATACCCTCAGGGCCGATGGCGGCGGCGCCGATGCGCATGCTGTCTATGCCCAGCAGCGTAATTGTTTCAATCTTGCCACTGGTGGCATCATGGCGTTCAATCCCCTTGATACCACCACCCATCAGGTAGAAGTCGTTTGTTTCCCGGTCTGCTACCAGGATGGGTCTGAGCACCGATTGTCTGCGGTCGTAGCGGCGGATGCGGTGTTCGACGCGCACGAGTGAATCACCTTTATCAACTATCTTCCAGAGGAAATCGGTAGGCTCCTGCTTGCCCACGTTGGCAGCCCAGATGACGGGGGTGTCGCCCGAGACGTCGAGACAAAGGATGGGAGGGCAGTCGTGAAAATACCTGGCGCGCTGCGGGAGGTCGATGCGGGCCACTTCGGTGAAGTCATCAACCGACTTGAACTTGATGATGGACTTGTCGCCATAGAGCTCCCACACTACCTCTGAGTAGCGTGAGGTCTTGCCCCGGTCACGCACGCTCAGGAGGTACATCTCACGGCTCTGGGGATGAATCAATATCTGCTCGGGGCCGACCAGACGCAGCGTCTTCAGATACTTTCCTTCACTCGAAAAGACTTGAATCCTATCGTTCATGTAGTCGCAGACGTAGATGCGACCGTCAGGGTCGATGGCCAGCCCGCGCGGCTGGTTGAAATGCTGGTTGTCGCTGCCGGCTTCGAACTCGATACCCAGAAAGGGCTTAGGTGGCTCACGGTCGCCCCACCTGAGGCGATATACCGCATGGTGATACTTCCCTCCCCGCAGGGCAGTTCCTGCTATGTAAACGTATCTCTCATCAGGCGAGAGTGCCAGGAAGGTGTCGGTGTTCCAGCTCCCGGTGGGTAAAGGCGGGCCGGCAAAAAGCTTTCTGGAGGCAGTGCCATCCGTACCGACGCACAGAAGGCGCTTCTGGGTACTGCCTACTTCATCTGTTACCGGCCGGCCGCTGACGAAGATGTAGCGGCCGTCCTTCGTGATCTGGGGGATATGTCTTGTCATGCCTGACATCCCACCGAGGAAGCCGGAGAAGGGACGGTGTCCGTGAGGACCGCTTAATGGTAAGCGTCGCCCATCTGCGGTCTCGACGAAATCTATAGCCGATATCTTCTCAGCGGGCCAGTCAGCGCGGAACGGTATCACCGTGCGCAGGTAGTCGCCCTTGCGGTCAAATGCCTTGAGGTTCACGAGGGTGGTGACGTGGGCGACGTGTAGCGACCCCTCGGCGACGTAAAGGGTGCCCTTCGCATCACAGGCTATGCCCACCGGCCCCCGACTTGCCACCCCCTGTGGCGCAGCCCGGATAAACCGCTGGAAGTCCGCCTCGAGACCCAGGCTGACCTTGACCTTGCAACCGGGCGATACAGGACGGCCTTTATCGTCCTTACTGTCCCAGTAAAGAACCTGTTTCAGGGAGTTCTTCTGCAAAGGCGCTGGTGGATTGGCACCAAGTACGCCGGCAACCAGGTGACGCACAACCTTGCCCTTCGCATCGACAATGGCCACCGTCACGTCGCAGGTGTCCTTGACTTCAAACTCAATTTTGTAGTTCACACCCTCCTTTGTCACGGTTGGCTTGCTGGCAAACTCCGCGCCAGGTTTCTCCGCCGCCCCGGAGCTGATGTAAACAAAGCAGACAACGCCAACGATTAGCACAATCTTCCTGACTGACATCGGAATAATCTCCCACGCTAAGACCTGAGCAAAAACAAAAACTCCCACATCGCTGCCCCAAGCTATCCAGTGCGCCTGGTCAAGAGCCAACTATTCCTTTACCGTCACCCACACCTGGTTGGAGGTGGGACCACGACGGTTCTGCACGTCCCAACTGCACAGGTGAAGACGACCTTGCGTGCTTCAAGACCCTGGCTGCCGAACATCAGATTGGGTTTGATGACGACCTTCATCTCTGCAAGCAGCCCATGGGGCCAATTAAGTCTCCCGAATCAGAAGGCCCCGCAGCGGGCCAGAGAGTCAGGGCAAGGGCAATGAAGACAGCGGTTTCTTATATGGTTCTCAATCCCTACTTGCCAAAACAGACAATCGTCCCGGAGTCGCACACGACGAACAAGCGCCCACCACTGTATGCCAAATCCACCGGTTCCCCGGGGACCTGGGCACTCCAGAGCTCCTTCCCGTCATCGGCGCCGGTCGCGTAGACCCGGTTCCTGGAACCGCTGAAAATGGTATCGCCTGCTTTTATCACCGTTGTCATGAGCGTGCCCTTCCATGCTTCCCACAGGGTGCTGTCGGGCTCCGGTGGCGCGGGGTTGTAATAGACGAAGCGCTCCTGCCTCTTCCTGCAAAAGAAAGAGGATTCGAGTGCGAAGGCATCCCTTTTTTCGGCCCGCAAGGCGAATGTGCCTTTCCACGGGGACTTGAGGTGCTTGAACAAGTACATTAGTTTCCCCGTCGTCTCGACCAGCAGATTCCTTCCGTAAATCACCTCTTCGGTCACAACGGGCAGCACCGTGCTGGCATCCAGGAAATAGTACTGATACACATACCCCAAACCTGGAGAGCCGGCGATGACATCGTTGTCTCCAACAACGGCGAGCTGCTTGGCGCGCGTCCAGGGCTTTCCCCAGCGACGGTCCCCGCCGACGTAGGTAACAGGATGCGCGGGGTCGTCCAGATGGATTTCCATGGGCGCGCCGCCTTCACTCGTGAAGTATAGTCGGTCTTTCCCCAGTGCCAGGGTGCCGCGCGGGCTGCAGGTGGCTTTCCCCTCGATTTTCGTCCAACTGACGGCGCCGGTCCTCGCGTCCAGCGCATATGCCACCTTACTATACATGGGGAAAAGCCCGGCCAGGAAATATGCGCGTCCTGCCTCGACCAGCACCCCACAACCCACTGGCCAGCGGGAAGTCAGGAAGTTGTCATAGACGATCCGGTCCTCCACGGGGGAGGCCTGGAACTTCCAGACGAGCTTTCCGTCTTCAGCGCGCAGACAATAGGCCCAGCCGTCCTCATCACCGAAGTATATCCGTCCCTGCCACCAGCAGGGAGAGGTGAGAATACGGCCCTGCGCGAAATACTGCCAGCGCTTTTCGCCACTGAGCGCATCATACGCGTAGAACTTCCCCTCTTCAGAGCCGAAGAAGACCATCCCCTCACTCACGGCCACCGGAGTAGGCTGGCCGGGGAGTTTCTCGAGCCACAACTGCTTGAGAGGTGTCCTCGCTTCCTCGTCCGTAATCCCGGTTCGCTGCGGGTCCTTGCGCCAGGTCACCCAAGGGTCTGCGTCGCCGCTGACAGCAGGCTCCTCTCCGAAAGCAGGGCCTTTGACCAGACGCCGCTCCAGGTCCGGCATGGTGGTCTGGTTCCTCGCCGGACGGAAGGGCACGTTGCCCGGAATCAGGGCCAGGTTGGCTCTAAGAGGATAACCGCAGCAGCATCCGCCTGCGGTAATATAGGTCATTCCGTATGCCGGCAGGAAAGGGTACCAGCAGGTGGGGCGGAAGCCGGCGTAAGCTCGGTATTTCCCCTTTTCCTCCCCGGCATGGACGCTGATCTCCGGTGCCACATTGTTGTTATTCCGGTAGAAGAGACAGTAGGGAGAAAGAATCTTAGGCGTGCACTTGAAGTTGGCATTTCGGGTGTCCAGCGTACCGGGCTTCTTGTGGCCCGTCTCGGCGTCAAGAAACGCCTCCGCCGTAGAGATGTGCGCCCCGTGGGGATAGGCCATCCCGGCAGCGAATGAAATGTAGGTCATGGCCTTGCTCTTCTCCTTCGAGGCCTTGGTCCTCTCACTGTCACCTCCCTCCACCTTCACCCATTCGAAGGCCGGGCTGAAAAGGAACGTCCCGTCCTTTGCCGAGTAAACACGCACCTGTCTATAGACGAGGTTCTGGTCGTGCTTCACCGTGCCCTTGCCCGGGTGATAGAGCACCCACAGCTTTCCCTGATAGCAAGTGTTTCCAGCCATGACCGCGCTTGCCGGGAAGCCCGGGGAGTTGTTTTCCCAGGCAACGTTTCCGCTCTCCGCATCCAGCGCCATGAGTGTGCGCTCGGTACTGAAGAAGTAAACCCTCCCACCGCCGACCGTGATAGTGGTTACCGTAGCCGACACCCGCTTCGACCAGCGCACCTTTCCCGTTTTCCGCTCAAGTGACAGAACCGCTGAGGTGGTGCCCCTGTTGATGTTGTATTTTCCGGGGTTCTTCTGATTCGGCGAGGGCCCCACCGCGCAGAAGAGCGCCTCACCCACGCGCACGATATACTGCCAGATGTCATCTTCCTCAGCCCCCACTTCGGCAGGAATCGGCCACGAATGTTCCGTTTTTCCTGTCGCCGCGTCCAGCACGTGACAGAGCTTCCCGCCCAGGAGGTAAAGACGGTCGTCCGTGGCCACAACGTCGGCACAGGGCCGCGCAGGCGGGTAGTGCCTGACCGACCGGTCAAACGGGAGCGCCTTCTCGCCTACCCGCTGCCACAGCAGGACCCCGTTGAACGCATCGTAGGCGCGGATGGCAGGGAATGCCGAAGGCGGGCCGCCCGGATAGGAACGGCTCGTAAGGATCTCTCGCCCACCCGCCATCAGAATCTTCGTGCCACACAGGTCCAGCGGGGCTTTATTGCCCCAGTGAACACGAAAGTCTGCCGTTCTGATGGTGGTGTCGGCGCTGCCGAAGGTGTTGGCCGCATCGTGATTCGGGTGTGTCCATTCGTCCCATCCCGGGTTCCAGGGCCGTTTGATGAGCGCCCAGATTCCGTTCTCCGTTATGATTTCATAGCTTCTAATTCCCGCCTCCTTCAGCCAGCCCTCGAGCTGGGCCTTGGTGAGTTTCTCCCCCTTCACCGCTACGGCTGCGCTTTGCCCGATGAAGGCATAACCGTTGGGATTGAGCACCCGAAACAGCTCTTTGAAATCTCGGCCACGTCTGCCCTGAACGAACTCATCGCCACAGATGATGAGGTTGGCGAAGTAGCCCGGATAGACAAGCTTCTGGAAATCTCCCTCGTCCACAGCAATCCGCACACCGTACATTCCCGTCGCATCGACCTTTTCGCGCAGTGTTCTTACGGTTTCAACTTCCGGCTCAACGCAGTGGACCTTGAGTTCGCTAAGTTTCGCAACTTCTATTGCGAGAGCTGCATCACCGCTGCCAAGGTCTAGGCACAGCCCTTTGCGAACGTCTGTTTTGGCGATAATGAATCGTGCCAGCTCCGCCTTTGGATTCTCGGATGCCTCCAAGGCAAGAGCGAGGATAGCGCTCAAGCACACGCCCAAAAGTGCGGCCAAGACCTTACAGCGTCCGTTTTTCATCTATTCCTCCTGAATATTAGTAGGCGCAGTGTTGACAAAGTCCCGTTGCTGGTGACACAACATCCTAGCCTGTCACCTTGCACAACGTCAAGCTCATTTCGGCTGCCTCAGCGCGCAAAGAGTGTTGACACCTACATCTTTCGAGATATGGTTAGTTGCTTACAAGTTGTGTCTGATCAGTGTTTTAGAGGAGAAGGGAATGAGTCACAACATCATACCCAGTCCAAGTAAGTTGCTGAGGGAGAAGGGGAGTCTGGAGGCGCGGAGATTGAGATTGCCCGAGGATTGTCCCTTTTCGCGCCAGGTCATGGTCGAGTTATGGACGGACGCCGGGGGTTATCCGAATGGGCCAGGTGGCTCACTCATCTTTCGTCAAGTATCGGGGTTGGGTAAGGAGGAATATGCGCTCACCACGGGTGTGGAAAATGTCGAGATTTCCTTCTCCAGTCCGAACGGCGCTTACTACGGGTTTGTAACACTGACCGAGATGATGAAGATGGGCGCAGGCAGCGTCCCCTGTGCTCGTATCGAGGATAAGCCTGTCCTGCCCCTGCGCGCTATCACCGATGACATTTCGCGGGGGCAGATTTCCACCTTGGCCAACTTCAAATCCATCATCAAGCGCATGTCTTTGTTCAAGCTCAATATGTACATGCCCTACATCGAAGACGTGCTGCGCTTCCAGAGCGAACCGGAGATAGGTAAGTACAGCGACCCCGTCGGTCCCGAGGAATGGAAGGACATCATCGCTTACGCCAAGGACTACTTTGTGGAAGTGCGGCCCATTTTCAATACCCTCGGGCACTGGGACAAGATGGCGCCGCTGCAAGAATACCGCGACTTGATGCTGCCTGTCCCTGAGGGGGCGCGCTCCTCGGGGCGCCAGGTCCTCGACCCGGAGAACCCCAAAGTGCGCCCGCTGCTTTCCAGATTGCTCCAGGAAGTAGTTGATGTCTTCGGGGCGGGACTCATCCATGCCGGCGGCGATGAGCCTGTGCATCTGACAGAAATTCACGGTGTCGAGCGTTCTGCAAAGCTCTACATCGACCATTACCGTTGGGTGCATGATGAACTCAATAAGTTCGGCTGCACCATGGCCATGTATTCGGACGTGTTCACGCCTATATGGGGCCATTATGCGGTGGGCGTGGAGGCAGCCGAGAAACTGCCTCGTGACATCCAGATGGTCTATTGGTGTTACAATCCGGACCACGATTACTCCGCGATGGTTGAGCTCATGGACGTGGGCTTCCAGACCCATATCTCCCCCTCCACCCAGACCTGTGGCAGGCTCTCCACCGAGACGCGCGTTTGCTATGATAATACCGAGAAGCTGGCCTCGACGGCAGGGAACAGAGCAGCGGGAATTATGATGTCGAACTGGGGTGACGCCATGGACGTGCCCCGTGAATGGGCCTGGCCCGGGTATGCAACAGGTGCCCAGTTCGGCTGGAATATTGAACCTGCCTCTTACCAAGACTTGATGCAGAGCTTCCACAGACAGTTCTATGGCTTTGGGGAGGCATTCGATTTCTCACGTTTGGCGCCCATCTATCATGCTTCTGGTCTCTTCGGTCTGACCAGGTTCGGCCAGACCAGAAGGGGCCTGGGGCAGGCCTTCTGGAAGGATGCGCGGAAACCAGTTGATGAGGACCTGAAACGGAATGCGCCTGCCGCTCTCGCTACAGTCCAGCGGGCCCATGAATACCTTGCCACTCAACTCCCTCGCTTCAACGAGGAGAACTATGCCTGCCTTGATTTTGCTGTCAAAAGGATAAAGCACCTTGCCCACAAGCTCATGGTGCTGGAGCCTGGCCCCTATGAGACACGGGAGCAGGCCAAGTTGACAGTGCCTGTGATACTGGCGCTGGCCGAGGACACTCGCAAGCTCCTCGAAGAGGCGCGCCAGCGTTGGTTTGGCTCCAACAGGCTTTCCCAATGGCCCTACGTGGAAGCGATGTACCTGGACCTGGCAGAATCCTTCGAATCGCTGGCCCGCTATGCGGACCACTGTGTGCGCTTCGGGGGCAGCGACAAGTTCATGCTTGCCAAGTAGGGTCTGCGAGCTTTCACTACGAAATGGGTGAACAAACTTGCCTGTTTGAGCCTTCACCCTCCTCGGTCATCATTGACAGCGCGGTCCAGAAATACTATCCTTCAAGTTGCTGGTTGATAATTCACGCACTGTCAACCGGGGGAACTTTGCCAGAGGGGTGCCAGTGAGCGATTCCAAGACTAAGTCTTCGGTCCACGCCTTGCGCATCGTTTTCTGGGAGACCACACATGCCTGCAACCTGCGCTGCGCGCACTGCCGACGAGGTGAACAGACAGGCAGCGAGCTTACCACTGCCGAGGGCAGGGCGCTGCTGGAAGAGATGGCCAGGACGGGCACGCCTCTCTTGATTCTCAGTGGTGGCGAGCCGCTCTGCCGAGGGGACATCTTCGAGCTGGCTGCCTTCGCCACGCGACTGGGGTTACGTGTGGCGCTGGCTACCAATGGCACACTCATCGACCGTGAAATTGCAGACAACATTGCCAATACAGGTATTCGCAGGGTGGCGGTGAGTCTCGACGGCGCCGAGGCTGGCACTCACGATGCTTTCCGTGGCGTCGAAGGGGCTTTCCAGAGAGCAATTAGAGGTCTAAAGTGTGTCCAGCAAGCCGGCGTCAGCACACAGATTAACTGCACCTTGACCCGCCACAATATCGCGCAAAAGGAACGCATCTACGCGCTGGCTCAGGAGCTAGGCGTGGAGGCTCTGCACTGGTTCCTGCTGGTCCCGGTAGGGTGTGGGTTGACGGTCAGTGATGACATGCAATTGGAGGCGGCGGCCTACGAAGAGGTGCTGGGTTGGATTGTGGGCCTCATCGACGAAGCGACGCTGGAGATGAGAGCCACCTGCGCCCCGCACATCATCCGCATCATGGCAGAGAGAGGCGTTGATTCCTCGGTGCAGCACCGAAAAGGCGCAGGCGGCGCCTGTCTGGCGGGCACCCATGCCTGTTTCATCTCTCATGCTGGCATCGTATATCCTTGTGGGTATCTTCCGTTGGCCGGTGGCGATGTAACCAAGCAGCCCTTCAGTGAAATATGGGAAAGCTCACCGGCCCTTTACAGAATGAGAACTCTGGAACTGACGGGGAAATGTGGCCGCTGTCCGTACAAGCGCCTTTGCGGAGGCTGCCGCGCCCGAGCTTACGGGCAAACCGGGGACCTGGCTGCCGCGGAGCCTTTCTGCGCTTATGAGCCTCGACCTCAAGACGCCGTAACTGGAGCTGCTTCATAGAGCAACCGCAGAATCCATCCCATGAAGAAAATCTGGCAAATCTTTACCTCCCCCAAGCTGGCGGTTGCGCTGCTCGTCCTGATTACGGCCTTCTCAGTGTTGGGCACGCTCATTCCCCAGAATGCGCACGATATGTACTACGCGCTGCACTATGGCAACCGGCTTGCAAGGCTCATGAGGTGGTTGCAGTTCGACCGGATTTACACGTCGTGGACACTTGGTATCCCGTTGCTGTTGCTTGCCATCAACCTGGTATGCTGCACATTTAAGCGGGGGGTTCGGCGCTGGCATCAGTTCGGATTTGTGCTGACGCATCTGAGCGTGCTCGTGATTTTACTTGGCGGGTTCATACATGCCCATTGGTACGTACATGGGTTCCTGGAATTGACTGAAGGAGAATCTGCTTCACGGTTCCGGCTTGCCGGGCAGTCTGAGGTGAAGTATAGAGAGCTGCCTTTTGCGGTGAAGTTGTCGGCGTTTTCTGTGGAAAGGTATCCCGAGCGCCTGGTCGTGGCGGTGTATGAGGTCTATGATAGGAGGGTGGCGCACAGGGGTTTCGTGCCGGTACGCAAGGTGCCTTCGGACTGGTACGACCTGGGTGGAGGTCAGCGGCTGAGGATTGTCAAGTTGACATCCAGCCCTGAGGAGCACATAGCTCAGGTGGAAGTAGAGAGCGGCAGCGGTGTAGAGGAAATAGGGCTGGAGTGGCGCGGGGGCGGTCTTGTGCGACCAGTTCTGCTGCGAGATGGTCACACCGCGCTGGCGCTGGGATTGCGCCAGGGGGGGGACAAGGAGTATCTCAGTCGCGTTGAAATCCGAGAAGGCGGAAAAGTGGTTACTACTGCGGACATCAGGGTCAACCAACCACTCCACTATGCGGGCTGGAATCTTTACCAATACAGTTATCATCCCGACCGCCCCGGGACAACGGTGTTAGAGGTCTCCCGGGACCCTGGTTTGTGGGTAGTTTATGCCGGCTTTACCTTGCTGGCCTTGGGTGTGTGTTTTATTTTCTACGTCAAACCTTTTTTGCGAAAGGTATCGTGACCATGAGCTCGATGCTAATCAACATTGCCTTTGCGGGCTGTTTGGTGTGTGCTATCGGTTTCTTGTTACATGCCCTCTGGCCGTGGAAGCAGCTTCGCGCTTTCTTCCTGATGGTATTGGGCCTGATTATTGCAGCCATCATGGTAGCGATGATATGGCGCTGGGTAAAGGCAGGACATCCCCCACTGGTAAGTGTCTATGAAACACTGGTGCTGCTTGCCGCTACCATCATGCTGAGTGTTTTCGTCCTGGAGATGGTCAAGCCCATCCGAGGGGTGTCTGCGGTGGGTAGCTTCCTGGGGCTGATTGCGCTGGCGGGAGCTTCTTTCTGGGCTGATGCGACCATTAAGCCCTTGATGCCTGCACTGAAAAGCAATTGGCTCACGGTGCACGTGCTGGTGTATTTCGTAAGCTACGGAGCCCTGGCGGTGGGCTTCGGCGTCAGCCTGCTTCATCTCGGCCGCTCTCTCTTGACCACGGGTGAGACGGACGGAGCCGATGCCTCTGGGGATTTGGCCAGGTTGGCATATCGCATCGTAGCTTTCGCATTCCCTTTTCTTACACTTGGTCTAATCACGGGGTCAATATGGGCCAAGCAAGCCTGGGGGTCGTATTGGTCCTGGGACCCGAAGGAGACCTGGAGCCTCATCACCTGGCTGCTCTACCTCATCTACCTGCATCTGCCTGTCATGGTGCCGGGCTTGCGAAGAAGGGCGGCAAATGGTCCTGGAAGGACGTCGGTAGTGCTGTCAGTGGCACAGGTCATCGCTTTTGTGGCGTTGGTGTTCACCTTTCTGGGGATGCGGTATCTACCCTCGGCAGCGAAAAGCCTGCACGTGTACTAGCCCGGCTTTCGAGCGCCGGATTGCATTCCCACCTTGACCGAAAAGCATTGACACCGTGTCGTAAGCGGGTTAGCCTCATCAGGGGCCGTGAAAACAGTCTTGGATTGTTCACGAGTCACCGAGCCCCACTGGAAAGCAGATAAGGTCTGATGATTCGGATTACGGGTCCAGGAAAGATGCATGGCGGGGCGCTGCTCCAGGGAGGAGCTCCGGGCGAGCGCGATGTGTCCCCAGAGGGCAAGTCTATTGCCTGTCCTGGGGAGGCTGGGCGCGAGCGAAAACCCGTCATTGTCTGGAACATCACCAGCGCCTGCAACTTGAAATGCAAACACTGCTACAGCAATTCTGTGGCGGGTCAGCCCGGCTTCCACATGCCCTTCGAGCTGGCGCGGGACTTTGTGGCGCAGCTCAAAGAACTCGCGCCCCCTTTGGTTCTCCTCTCAGGAGGAGAGCCACTACTATACCCGAAGCTCATGGAGATTGTGCGCGCAAGCGTGGATGCTCGACTGAAAGTCTCTCTTAGCACCAATGGCACCTTGATTACGCCTGACGTGGCCAGGGACTTGAAAGGCGCGGGTGTAGGATACGTAGGCATCAGCCTGGACGGCATCGGGGAAGTGAACGATGCCTTCCGGGGGGTAAAGGGCGCATTTGAGCAGGCTCTGAGAGGGTTCAGAAGCTGCCAGGAAGCTGGGCTGAAGGTGGGTTTGCGCCTGACCATGGTGCGAAGTAACGTGGGTGAGCTGGAGCGTGTGTTCGACTTCCTGGAAGCCGAGCGCATCCCCCGAGCATGCTTCTATCATCTCTGTTATGCCGGGCGGGGACGCGGGCTGTTTGAAGAGGCGCTCTCACGGGGCCAGACCCGAGGGGCAATTACAGTGATTCTCGGCCGCGCACTTGACCTTCATGGGAGAGGGGCACTGAATGAGGTGCTGACGGTAGGCAACCACGCGGACGGCCCCTTCATCTATCTGAAGCTCAAGGACGAGGACGAAAAACTTGCCACCAGAGCGCTGCAGGTGCTGCGGCGCAACGGCGGCGCCCTTTACAGTTCGGGCGTCGGTATCTGTTCGGTCGATTGGCGAGGCGATGTGCACCCGGACCAATTCTGGCTGGACTACTCCCTGGGCAATATCAAGGAGCGAAGCTTCAAAGACATCTGGTACGATGAGTCCGAACCGCTACTCCGGGGACTGCGCCGCCGCCGCGAATACATCAAGGGGCGGTGTTCGTCGCGGGCCTGTAAGTGGTTTGATATCTGTGGGGGCTCCATGCGGGTGCGGGCCAATGCGGTCTTTAAGGACCCCTGGGCACCGGACCCGGGCTGCTACCTCACCAACGAGGAAATTGGCTTGGATGAAGCGATGTGCTAACAATTGGTAGGGCAGGGTGAGTGGTGCAAGCTGCCTGACGAACTGAGCGCCTTGAAAACGAATGAGCGGAGCGGTTGAGATGGTTGAAATTGACGATATGGATGCCATGCTGCTGGATGCAATACAGGCTGGTCTTCCGCTGACATCAAGGCCTTTCCAGACCCTTGCGAACCAGTTGGGTATCACCGAGAAGGAAGTGCTCAAGCGCCTCGTGAAACTCAAAGAAACTGGTCTGGTGCGACGCATCGGGCCGGTGCTGAGCTCCTCTGGACTGGGGTATAGCTCAGCCCTGATAGCTTGCTCTGTCTCCGAAGGCCAGGTCGAAAAGACTGCCGCGCTCATAAGCCGCTTGCCCAACGTCACCCATAACTACAGGCGAGAGCCTTGCGAAGGAACATTTGCCTACAACCTCTGGTTCACGCTCTTTGCGCGGAACCAGGGGGCATTAGACGAATTGGTGGATAAACTACAGAACCTCACCGGCTGCCGGATGCTCGCACTTCTTTATCTTAGAAAGTTCAAGCTCCATGCGAGATTCTCAGTCCAAGGCACGGGATAAAGACAGGCGTAAGCTCCTGGAAGCCGTTCAAGATGGGCTGCCCCTGGTGGCAAAGCCTTACGAGGCAGTAGCCCGGAGACTCGGCTGGACTGAAGAAGCTGTCGTCGAGGGGCTTAAGTCCTTGCTGGCGGCGGGCATCATCAGGCGGTTGGCAGGTATCGTTGACCATAGGAAGGTAGGAGTGCGAGCGAATGCGCTGGTACTCTGGTGCGTGCCTGAAGACCTGGTCGAGCAAAGCGCAGAGCGCATAGCCCGATTTCAGGAGGTCTCCCATTGCTACCAGCGCGCCTCGGCACCTGAAATGCCTTACAACCTCTATGCCATGGTTCACGGGCGTGAGCGGTGCCAGTGCGACCGCACCCTCGAGGAGATACAGGATGCCATCGGGCCTTTTCCCCGACTTATCCTCTGGAGCACACAAGAGTTCAAAAAGTCCGGCGTGCAACTCCTTTCCGGTCACGAGTTTGCTGATTGTTTCCCCGAAGCGGAGTAGAAGATGTTCATGCCCATCAACCTGAACCTCGAAGGTCGGTGCTGCCTCATTGTGGGCGGCGGCGCTGTGGCGCTCAGGAAGTGTCTGACGTTACTAGAGTTCGGTGCCAGGGTGAAGGTCGTTTCGCCGGAGTTGAAGCCGAAGGAGGATTGGCCTGTCGATAGGATTGATTTCATCGGGCGGGAGTTCAGGAAAGAAGATGTGGATGCCGCGACCTTCCTGGTCATCGCTGCCACCGACAGCGGTAAGGTCAACAAGGAGGTTGTCGAAATCGCAAGGGACCGAGGCATACTGGTCCAGCGCGCAGATGCAGGTGACGATAGTGACTTTGCCTTCCCGGCCATCTTGAGAAGGGGCAAGTTGACCGTGTCTGTAGCGACCGGGGGGGTTATTCCGGCCCTGACCCGCAAGCTCAAGGAGAAGCTCCAGGACGTAGTGGGCAGTGAGTACGAGGAGTTTTGCACTCTGGTAAGTGATCTTCGCGCCGAAGCCTGGGGGCGGCTTTCCACCGAGAGGCGCAAGGAGTTCTTCCTTGCCCTCGCTGATTCCGACATCTTGCATCTGCTGGCTGGAGGGAATAAACAGGCTGCCAGAGAAAAAGCCAGGTCTATTCTGGAACAATATGTTGCTAATGAAGGTTAACTACCGGAGTTGCGGGAGTCTTCCGGGGCGTTAGGGGGGAGTCGCTTCGTGGCTTCAAGTAGAGGTAGGGTTTACATCATCGGTGCCGGTCCGGGCGACGTTGAGCTGCTGACGGTGAAGGCGGTGCGCTGTCTCGGGGAGGCGGATGTTATCCTCCACGATGCGCTGGTGGGCGTGGGTGTCATCGAGAAGTATGCGCACCGCCAAGCGCGCATCATTGACGTGGGCAAACGGAAAGGTTACGGGCGCCCCCAGTCTGAGACCATCGACCTGCTGGTCCAGGAAGCTCGGAAAGGCCACATCGTGGCGCGGTTGAAGGGTGGTGACCCCTTCGTCTTCGGTCGGGGGAGTGAGGAGGCCAGAGCTCTTGCCCAAGCAGGTATCCCCTTTGAGATTGTCCCAGGCATGAGCAGCGTCACCGCTGTTCCCGCCTACGCCGGGATTCCGCTGACCCATCGGGACCTTGCCTCCTCGTGGGGCGCATATACGGTACACCGGGCAGGAGGAGCGCACCTCCGCGAGGAAGAGTGGCGGCGGATAGCCCGGGGGCCTGATACGCTGGTATTCCTGATGGGGGGCACACGTGTGGATGAAGTGAGCCGGGAGCTTGTGAAGCATGGCAGGGCACCCGACACATTGGCGGCGCTCATATCGAAGGGGACGACCCCCGCGCAGTCAACTGTGACGGGGACGCTCGAAACCATTGGTGAACGGACGAAGAAGCAGCGCATTGAGACTCCCGCGCTGCTGGTGGTGGGTGAGGTTGTGGGTTTGAGAAGTGAGATAGGATGGTTCGAGAAGCTGCCCCTTTTCGGTCGTAAGGTGCTCATCACCCGCCCCGCTGAGTATTGGCGGGATACCGCAGACAGGATTGCCTCCCTGGGTGGCCAACCGATAAGCTGTCCTCTACTGAAAGTTCATCCCCGCAACTGCAAAGACCTGCAGGAGCAGCTATTCCCGGGTCTGGGTGATTATGACTGGGTGGTGTTCAGTTCACGTACCGGCGTGCGCATCTTTTTCCACTGCCTGGAAAATGCGCGGCTGGATGCGCGGGCACTGGGCAGGGCCCGTGTTGCCGCCATCGGTTCTGAAACCGCGGCTGCCCTGCGCGAACAGCGCCTGTATCCTGACCTGGTGCCTGAGAGATACGATTCCGAAATCCTGGCGGAAGAACTGGTCGCGCAAGGGATAAGAGACGACAGAATCCTGCTGGCCCGTTCCGGGCAGGGTAGGGCGGTGTTGCGAGATAGACTCCAGGCCGCTGGCGCTCGGGTGGAGGAATATGTCCTCTACGACCTCCTGCCTGTAAGTGAAGTTGACCCGGAGGCGTGGTCGCTCCTGGAGGGAGGTGAGATGGACTACGTCCTGCTCACCTCTTCCCTGATTGCGGAGACCTTCGCCAGAGTTTTCGCTGACCTGTTGTCTGTCATCAATAGGAAGAGCAAAGTGATGGCCATCGGGCCTATCACGGCAGAGTCCGCGAGAGAGCACGGGCTGAAGATTTGGCGGGAGGCAAGAGAGTTCACAGTGGAAGGTATTTTGAAGTTAATGGTCGAGGAATCAAAATGAGCGAGTACCCAGACCTGAGGATGCGGAGGTTGCGCGCATCGGTCAATATGAGACGGCTGGTGCGCGAGACCACGGTCAAGAAGGACGGCTTGATTCTCCCTTACTTCGTCTGTCCGGGAAAGAACGTCCGGGAGCCTATCGAGGCTATGCCCGGTATCTATCACCTGTCGGTTGATGAGTTGCTTGAGGACCTCAAAGAGACTGTGGCGCTTGACATCCCGGCAGTTCTCCTTTTCGGGCTTCCCAGACACAAGGACGAAGTCGGTTCGGAAGGCTATGCCAAGGAAGGCATTGTGCAGCAGGTGGTGCGGGCGATTAAGGACAAGTTCCCATCCCTGGTGGTGATGACTGACGTCTGTCTCTGTCAATATACAGACCACGGGCACTGCGGGATTCTCAAAGGTCAGGACGTGGATAATGATGCTACTCTCGAGATATTGTGCAAAGTGGCTCTTTCTCACGCTCAAGCAGGGGCTGATGTGGTATCACCCTCGGATATGATGGACGGCCGCATCGCTGCTATTCGCAAGGCGCTGGACGTGGAGGGCTTCATTGACACCGCCATCATGGCTTACTCTGCCAAGTTCTGCTCCGCTTTCTACGGGCCCTTCCGGGAAGCTGCGCACTCCCGTCCTTCCTTTGGTGACCGCAGCACCTACCAGATGCCCTATGCCAACGCGCGGGAAGCACTGAGGGAGCTTGAATTGGATGCTCGGGAGGGCGCGGATATTCTCATGGTGAAGCCGGCGCTGGCCTATCTGGACATCATCAGGATGGCGCGGGACGCATGCGACCGTCCGCTGGCGGCATATAATGTCAGTGGCGAATATGCGCTGGTGAAAGCAGCGGCTGAAAAGGGCTGGATTGACGAGGAGGCATGTCGTCGGGAGATAGCGACAGCCATCTTCCGCGCCGGTGCCGACATGCTCATAACTTATTGGGCCAAGGAGTTTGCTCGGGAATGGTCATGAATAGGGCTTCCCAAGACGGCAATAGCAGGTGGTGGGAGCGTGCGCTGGAGGTAATTCCGGGCGGCGTCAATAGCCCTGTCCGGGCTTACCAGGGGCTGCCCCTGACGCCTCCCTTCATAGAGAGGGGCAAAGGCGCCTACGTCTGGGATATCGAGGGGAATAGATACATCGACTACGTATGCAGTTGGGGGCCGTTGATTCTTGGACATGCGCCGGATGCTGTGATAAGAGCCATCAACGAGGCAGCGGCCAAAGGAACCAGCTTCGGCGCACCGACCCGGGCAGAAGTGGAATTGGCAGAGCTGGTCACTCGAACCGTGCCCTCGGCGGAGAAGGTGCGCCTCGTGAACTCGGGCACCGAAGCCACCATGACGGCGCTGCGCCTGGCACGAGGATACACCACGCGCCCCATCATTATCAAGTTCAGTGGCTGCTACCACGGGCACTCTGACGGGCTGCTGGTGGAAGCAGGCTCAGGCAGTGCGACCCTGGGGGTTCCCAGCAGCGCCGGTATTACGCTCGAGACTGCCGCCCAGACTTTGAGCCTGCCCTACAATAATCTGGAAGCAGTCTCAGAAGCAGTTCGTTCCCGCCAGGATATTGCTGCCATCATTGTGGAACCGATTGCGGGCAATATGGGCGTGGTGCCTCCGCTTGACGGATTCCTGGAAGGCCTGCGCAAGCTTTGCTCGGCAAACGGGGTTGTGCTCATCTTCGATGAGGTCATCACCGGCTTTCGGGTCGCCCCCGGCGGCGCCCAGGAATTATACGGTATTGGGCCTGACCTCACCACCCTGGGCAAGATTCTGGGCGGAGGCATGCCCATCGGTGCTATCGCAGGCAAAGCCAAGCTCATGGACCAACTGGCGCCAACCGGACCGGTTTATCAGGCAGGAACGTTGTCAGGCAATCCCCTTGCCACCGCGGCCGGTCTGGCCACGCTGCGAGAGCTTCTGGTCGCAGGCACTTACGAGAAACTGGAGACACTGGGAGGGAAGCTGGAGGAGGGACTGCGTGAGGTCCTTGGCAAGAAGGGCATCCCTGTATCCATCAACCGGGTGGGCTCCATGCTGGGAGTATTCTTCACTGCTGGCCGTGTAACCAACTATGAAGATGCCCGGGTCTGCGACCGTAGCATGTTCGAACGATATTTCTGCTCTCTTATTACTAATGGCATTTACATTGCCCCCTCACCTTTTGAATCCATGTTCCTGAGCATCGCTCACACGGAAGACGACATAGACGAAACCCTGGCCGGGCTGACCGAGGCTGCCCTTGAAAAGGCCGTGGATAAGCTGGAGGCTGACCGCGGGAAGGCTTATCCGTCTCGGGAGCGTGAACTTAAGGGCGGGAGGCTGCTGAAATGACCCGCCTGGAGCGGAACGGATAACCTACCGCCGCCCAGACTCAGGGGGCGGGCGCCGTCCTGAAAACGGTTCGTGCTAATGAGTTCATCCTTGAGGGCGAGAAGGGCGAAGCCCGCGCCGAGCTGACCACGTTCAAGGGCAGACCAATGCTGCGCCTGTGGGGTGAGAAGGTCAGACTCCGCGCCAGGCTGAGCCTGATCAAGGACGGGCCCCGGCTGGCCCTGTACGACGAGAAGGGCAAGGTGATATGGGAGGCCCCGTGATGGAGCGGATGATTACGCAAATGCCCAATACCGATTTCAGGGGACGCAATGTCATTGCGGAGGCGCTGGAGGTTACACCCGAAATCGGCGCCGCGCTCAGGAGGGACGCAGCGGTCGAGGAACTGCAGGCCATTGCCATCCGCCAGGGCATGACTACCCTTGCTGCCGATGGCATCCGCCGCGCGGCCCGGGGAGAGACCACCCTCACCGAAGTGCTGCGCGTACTCGGCCTCAACTTTTAATGAGGTGCATCCAACAAATCTTCAAAGCCACCTCCACAGTTGCTACCCAGAATCCAGGGACGCTGTGAGCGTCGTAAGCGTTGACACGGCGGGGCTTCTGTCGTAGAATACGTGCAGGTTTAGCGGGAAGCCCACAGTGGCATCGAAGGTTTGTAGCAAGAGCGGCAGGTCATGGAGCAAGCTCAATTCGTTTGTCTGAGCATATCCCATAAGACGGCTTCTTTGGAAATGCGCGAGAGGCTGCACATCAGGCACTCCCGGCGCGGGGAATTGCTCTCCATGCTCCGGGGTCATGGGACCATCGATGAACTGATCTTTCTGGATACCTGTCACCGCATTGAGCTTTACGCCAGTTGCCAGAATGCCGACGAGGCGCGAAAAGCGATGAGCAAGGCGCTGGTCAAGCTGACTGGTGAGAGCGGAGAGGCGGTGGGCAAGGCTTGCCGGTTCTTTGCAAGTACAGACTGCGTCAACCATCTCTTCCGGCTAATTTGCGGACTGGACTCGATGGTGCCCGGGGAACCGCAGATTGCCTTCCAGGTCAAGCAGGCTTACGAGAGGTCAGTGCAGGAGGCACAGGTGGACGCGCACCTGCATGCGCTGTTCCAGGAGGCGCTCTCCGTCAACAAGAAAGTGCGTACCACCACAGGCATCGACCGGGGCAACATATCATTGGCGTCGGTGGCGGTGGAACTCCTGAAACAGAAGTTGGGGAGTCTGGGGGGAGTCAAGGCCGCCATCTTCGGAGCTGGCAAGATGGCACGACTGGTGGCAGAGAGGCTCACGATGGAAGGTGCCACCGAGATACTGGTGGCAAACAGAACTTACAAGAAGGCCGTCGAGATTGCCAGGAAGCTTGGCGGTAAGGCGAAGCATCTGGATGAAAAGGAAGCAGTGCTCGGGGAATGTGAGATCGTGGTCAGCGCCACTGCCGCACCACACTATCTGATTACCAGGGACGAGATTGCTCGGGTCCAGAAGCAGCGCCACTATCGTCACCTGTGGATGGTGGACCTGGCTATCCCTCGGGACATCGAGCCGGAAGTGGGCAAGCTGAAGGGGGTGCACCTCTTCCACGTGGACGACCTGACGGAAGTGGCTGAGAAGCATCGGCGTCAACGGGAAGCCAGCATCGAGGAGGCCGAGCGCATGGTTCGGGAGGCGGTAGCAAGCTTTGAGCACAGGACGTTGACGCGGGGCGCGGCGCCCATAATCGACCAGTATCGCAAACAGGTTGACAAGATTGCGCAGCGTGAGCTCGAGCGTATCCTGAAGAAATATCACAACTCCGAGATAGATGCAGAGACGGCGTTGAGGGAAGTCGTTCATCGGGTAGCAAGAAAGATCAGCCACAGGCCGACGGTTAACCTGAAGAAGCTGATGGCAGAGAATGGCTCCGCGGTCGAAGGTATCTTTGTGCGCTTGATGGACCTGGAGATGTGATGCTTGCCGCGGGTAGAAATCTGTTTGTGGCATGGAATGCCGGACAGGTACGGTTTGCTGCAACCGTGCTTTCCAGTATCATAGGATAATTACATGAGGTGTGATGTGAAACGGTTCCAATATCAGAGTAGCGGTGCGAGTAGCCACCGTTACGGGAGGAGAGCGGTCTCCAAATACTTTACCTGGGCCGGCCTGCTATTGGCAGCCGGATTTCAGTCAGTGGCTTCTTCTCTTGCCTCGGAGCCTGCCTTGAGTGAGGTGGTCGAGATACGCCACCCTCGGCCCGGTGCTTCCTTCCCTTACAACCTTGCCCCTCCCGAGTTCGAATGGCAGCCTCGATTGGACATCGAGAATTACTTCGGCAGCATTGTGGCGGCGGGCCAGACCTTCAATTTCGAGGTCAAAGGCGCCCGTTGGCAGCCCAGTGAGGCTATCTGGCGAAAGATAGCACAGGGCTGCCGGGGCCAGACCTTAACATTTACTGTATTCGGCAAGGATGCTAACGGCAAGACTCGCTCCAGCGCCACGGTGAGCTATCGAATCTCCCAATATAAGTGTGATGACACCATCGTCTATCGCCTGGTGCGCCCGCCTTTCAACCCGGCCAAGACACCCCATACCTACCTACGGGAGGTCGGTTCCTTTAAAGTGAGGCCGTTCTTATTGGGGCGCAAGCGCTACTGCTTTAACTGTCACACCTTTTCTGACCCGCATAACAGCCCCAACAGCAAGCTGGCCATCCAGGTGCGGGACCAGGAAGGGGGCATGTGGTTCGGGATATACGATATGCAAACCCGACGGGGAGAGAAGGTGGAGATTGAACTGGATACCGCCATGAGCACCTACATGGCCTGGCACCCGGACGGCAAGAGACTGGCGCTGTGTGTCAATCAAGCGCTGCGCACGCTCACGCCCGTGGTTCACGTTTCTCAAGTCGCGGTCCAGCCGACTTCGGACCTGGCCCTCTATGATGTGGACAAGAAAGAGGTTCATCTTATGCCCCATGCCTCCTCGCCCGACAGGCTGGAGATGTATCCGCGTTTCTCCCCGGACGGGAAGTTGCTGGCCTTCTGCGCAGGACCGGTAGTGCTGGACCAGGCCGGGAAGCTGGATATCTACCTGATGGATTTCAATGAAGGAAAGGGAAGCCCGCCTCGGCCTCTGCCTGGTGGGGCACATAACGGCCGCAGCAACTTCTACCCCCGCTTCTCGCCTGATGGCAAGTGGATATCGTTTGTGCAGGCAGAGCGGGGGTCTCTGATTAAGCCCAGCTCTGACCTCTCCCTTTACAACCGCCAAACTGGCGAGGTGCGTAAGCTGGAGTGCAATGTCCCGGAGGCCGCGGACTCCTGGTATGCATGGTCCTCAAATAGTCGTTTTCTCCTTTTTGCTTCCAAGCGGGATGATGGCATCTATGCGCGGGTCTATCTGACAGAGATTGCGGAGGACGGCAGGGCCTACCCTCCGGTCCGCCTGCCCGAGGACGATGCTTTGCGGGATGCCAGTCGCTGTTTTTCTTATAACATCCCGGAGTTCCTGAGAGAAAGCCCGTCCCACAAAGAGAGTGACCTCTTCAATGCGGTAAAAGCCGGGGGAGAGGCCGCGATGAACATCAAGCCCATGAAGCCCGGTGATGAAAGCTACTGGCGGCACTAGGTGGGCGAACTGTGGCAGGATAATTGCCTGACATGACGACACATCCCTCAGACGCCCCCGGCAGCAGGCGAATTGGCAGGCGGCTTGCACTTATCAGCTCTCTGTTGGCGCTGCTGGGCGTATTCTTGGCTCTCCACTCAGCCTCCTTTTCCAACCGCGCTTTCATCCTTAGTCCGGAGGGACTGCTGCGAAACCCCTTCATCAGTAACCCGAAGCTGTTCGGATATCTGTTCACGCGCCAGCCCCTGCCCTATACCGGTTATGAATACAAGCCTGTCAGCCTTGTTTTCGTATCGGTATGGCGAATGCTCCTGGGCGAGAGCGTCTTTCTCTGGCATTTACTGCTGCTTACGCTGCACTTCGCAAATGCTTGTATGTTGTGCTACACCATTCATCTCTTCACGGAGAAAAGCAGGGACGCAAGCGGTGGGCCACCGCGCAGTGCCGGGGACCGTCTCACCTGGATGACCCCGGCGGTGGCAGCGGCCATATTCCTCTTCTTGCCTGTGAACCTTATTTTTGTGAATAACCCGGACTTGATTCAATATCCGTTGTCAATGATGTTCAGCCTGGCCTCGCTCCTGGCTCTGCAGGGGGGCCTCACGAATTCCCGCGGAGCCACTTGCCTGCTCTGGTTGTTGGTCTCGTTTGTGCTCTTTGTCCTGGCCATGATGAGCAGCTACTTTGCCGTGATGGTGGTCGTGCTGGCCTGCCTGCTGCCGGGGCAGAGACGGCTTGTCAAGTTGGCGTATGCGGTGCTGGGGGTATCCGTGCTCACAGTGAAGTTACAGGTGGCCTTCTCACCGTCGCTGGCAACAACGCCAGGTTTCTTGACCTCACTCGGCCGCGTCTGGGCAGCGAGGGTGATGCTATTGCCTCTCGCCTGGTCAGCCAATCTTGCCAGGCTCTTCTGTGCCTGGCCCTCGAGTTTCTTTCTCTCATTGTCCTCAGCGACAAGTTCCGGGATGGCATTCTGGCTACAACTTGCCGTCCACCTTGTGATTTTCACTCTGGGCCTGGTCATATTCTTGCTTGTCAGGCAGAATCGTTTCGTCGTTTCGGGGCTGATTCTGCTCTACGTTTCCCCGCTCTTTAGCTTCCTCAATTGCCGTGGGCAGCAGTATTTCTTTGGCGACGAGTTTCTCTACTTTGCGGGGATGGGTGTTGCCCTTATTGTGGCTGGTGGATGGCTGGGGCTTTGGCGGTACCTGGGAGCAGGGAACGATGGTCTGCGTCAACTTTCCAAGCGCACACTGTTAAGTCGAACATTGTTGCTCTTGGTGGGGCTCGGTTACGTCTCCTTCCTGGCGGTGGTTTGCTGTGGCAGGCAGGGAGATTTTGCCACTGACCTCACATTTTGGCAGCGGGCGCGGGAGCGCACCAGCGCACCGAATGGCCGTCTGCTCCTGAGATTGGGAGACGCATACTTCCAGGCTGGCCTGCTGGAACAGGCGGCAGACCAGTATGGTCCGGTGGCGTACGGTGACAGATACAGGACCCTCAAGGCGCAAGGACGTGTGGGCTTGGGGCTAACCGACTTGGCCATGGGGAATGGGGCGCCAGCACTGGCTGTAGTGTCACATCTCAAGCAGTTCTATGGCACTGCCCCGTCATCGGAGATGGTGGACCTGTTGTACTGGATGCTGCTTGCGACGGGGCGGGTGGAGCTTGCCAATCCCGGCGAGCTGGATGCTGCTGAGCATGAGTTTGCGCAGGCGTTGGAAATGCGCAAATGGAGTGTTCCTGCCCGCATCTATATTGCCGATATACTCTACCTTAAAGGATACGTTCGTGTCGCGGTTGCAACGTTGGAAGATGCTTACCATATCGACCCCTCTGACATGGAGACCGTTGCCCGACTGACCCTCATGTTGCGGGAGCTTCAGGACCCGGAATACAGCAATTATGAGCAGAAATTGGCACGGAAACGATTCCCGGAACGGCAGCCCCTGAAGCTCTCAGGATTGAAAGAGGTCGCACATTATTACAGACGGCTACGGGACCTACACCAAGGCGAAGTTTCCCCCGGTGAGCTTGAATACTTCAGCCGCCTGGCCACGGGAAGGGCGAAACTCAGCATCCCCGGCAGGCTGGACGCTGCCGAGCACAACCTGGCGTTAGCACTCCGCCTCCGCGAAGATAGTGTTCCTGCCCGCATCTATATTGCTGACGTACTCTACCTCAAAGGATATGCGCGCGCGGCAGTCCAGAACCTGAAGGATGCCTACCACCTTAACCCTTCCGACGCGGAGGTTCTTGGCAGATTAGCCTTCATGTTGTGGGAGCTTCAGGACCCCCAGTATAAGTCCTATGAGCAGGCCTGGGCCAAGGCGCGACCTCCAGAGCCAGCGCCTTTCACGCTTCTCGAACTCTCGGATGTCGAGACACACTACAATGACCTTCGGGAACTTCATCAAATTCAAGGTGCGACTCAAGAACCTGGCACCGCCGGCAAGCATTGGCGAGCCCAGCAATGAGGGACTGCTGACAGGGGGTCAAGTCTTGTCCTGTTCGAATCTGACGGTGCGGGTGTCTTCTGCGCGTGCAGAAGCGACCGTTAGCGGCCCGTAGAGTTCTGGCCGTCTGGTCCTGAGCCATCTTCTCCCCGTGCACTGGTTCAGGAGCGACGCCTCCAGGTCAGCAACAATCATATCGTCGCCTGCCTTCCAGGTTTCAGCCAGAATGCGCCCGTAGGGGTCAAGGACCAGGGCATTGCCCGTGCGTATCTCGTCGTCGTCAACACCCACGCCATTGCTGAAAACGAGGAACATCCCGTTGTCGTGGGCGCGGGCAGGGAGCCAGCGCAGTAGCCACCCTCTCCCCGGGGCCCCGAAGCTCTGCTTCGATTGTCTCAGGGTCCGTGTGGCGGTTCTTCCAGAGCTTGCGGTCAACCAGCCCCATGACGTGAGGGTTCTTTAGGTCACACCCGCCCGTCTGATGGGGCGCCAGGAGAATCTCAGCACCCTTGAGCGCGGTGATGCGCACGTTCTCGCCCAGGTTGTTATCGTAGCAGGTGAGCACACCCAGACGACATCCCTGGGGGCTGTCGAACACGGTGTAATCCAAGCCGCTCTCCATGTGCTCACTGACGAAGCAGTGAATCTTGCGGTGACGCGCGCACCTGCCGTCAGGCATTGCCACTACATAGGTATTGTAGAGCTTGCCTTCGTCGGTGATTTCTACCAGTCCCGCGCCGATAGTCATGTTGTGCTTCGTGGCCAGCTCCAAGAGCGCGCGAGAGGAGGGACCCTTGAAAACAGGCTCTGCCAATTTCACCAGCTCCTCGCGCGAGAGATTGCGCAGGAACCAATAGCCGGTGATGCAGCACTCGGGGAAGGCGATAATCTTCACGCTCTGCGCGGCGGCCCCTTCGACAAAGTCTGTGACTTTGCCGAGGTTAGCCTTCTTATCTCCCGCTGCATGCTCGAACTGCACTGCTGCCACTCGCACATCTTTCATTTCACTGAACTCCCTTGTGCCTGGGCAGACGCGGACCGTCGATGGCTACCTGCAATCCCCTGATCTCGTGGGAGCCGTCGGGGCGGCAAAGCTCGTAGTAGAGGTAAGCCGTGTCCCCGACCACCACGGTGTCCATGTATCTCACCGAGCCACTGCCCGGGATGCCGCTGAATAAGGGACCGTCTGGCGTGAGCGTCTGCCAATGTCGAAGGTCGGCGGATTTAACCAGTCCGGTTTTTTCTTCGTAGTTGTCCTTATGACTGGCGCCGCCGTCGTAGAAGGCGAGGTAGCCATCCCCCACAGGCACAACGGAGTTAATCCTGCGGCAGTACGCATCCCAACCGGTTTCGGGAGTCTCGAAGACAACCCCCAGCCATTCCCAATTGTCCAGGTCTGCGGAGACCGCCAATCCGGTCTGGGAGCGACACTCGCCGGTATTATAGATGTCTGCGGTCGCGTGTGATTCGGCAGTGGTGTCCGTAGTGGGAACTGCCACGCTCAGGAATATGTAGAACTTATCCTCAGCTCTCATGAGCCAGGGGTCCTTGACCCCTTCCAGGCCAAGACCACCAGCAGAAAAGACCCGTCTGGCTTGTGAGGGTTTAAGCGCAGATATTTCTTCGGCAGTCAGGACTTCGACACACCAGCGCCCATCGGCGGGCTCGACGAACGAAATGAAATAGTGCCAGCGTCCATCCGGCCCTCTCATTAAGGCGCAGCGCTCGATGGAAGGGCTCCTGTAAGCATCCTTCGTCACCGACCAGACATCCTCGAAATGGATGCCATCGCGCGATTTGGCAATCCTGGCCTCACCTCCCCGGTCCGGCGCCACCCCCCGCGGTCGGCGGATGCGGTAGCTCAGATAGAAGAGATTGTCCTTCTCGTCAAAGCAGGCACCCGGGGCGCCGGCCCAGTAGCCCTTGCCGCTACTGACCGGTTCTCGAATTAGCGCCCCTTGAAGGATATGTGCTGTATCCAACACACTCAACTTGGTCGTCATCTGGTCTCCACTCTGGTAAAGCTATGCCTGGAGTTCCTGTGGCGTGAAAGAGCGGGCTCACGGGAGCTGGTCCTCGTTCGGGGTTGTGTCAGAGGCATCGGCGCGCGCTTGCTGACTCTTGTCGGATGCACTCTGGCGATGCTCTTTCCCCTCAAGCAGGTTGTTGTAGAACCTCTGCGTGGGATAGGCGAAGTCGATGTCGGGGGATTTGGCGAACTCGCGCAGCACCTCCTCCCACATCCGCGAGGCCGACGTGCGGCGGTTGCGCGGTTCCGCCAGGTAGCGCATGGTGAGGGTAATGCCGTGCGCCGCCACCGAGGTCCAGACGATGGGGGTCAAGTGTTGAAAGAAAATCATGAACTTCTGAGCGGCGCGTCTCACCTGGCGCTCGGCAGCCTCACTCTTGACAGCGGAATGCTCGCTGGCGATGCGGGTGAGGATTTCTTTGGCCTTTTCCCAGTTGCTCTCGAAGGTGACAGTGACGGGTAGTTCGTTCCAGATGAAGTTGAAGCCCTGGGTGTAGTTGCAGGTGCTCTTGCTGAAGACCCAGCCGTTGGGGACGTGGATGATGCGCCCGGTGCTCTGGTCGGCAGCGACCCATTTGCCAATCTCCACCAGCGAGAAGTGAAAGAGGCTGATGTCAATCACGTCACCGGTATGTTCTCCGATTTCGATGCGGTCGCCCACTGCCAGAGGCTTGCGGGTGACGATATAGACCCAGCCCACCAGGTTGGTGAGGGGGTCGCGCAGGGCGATGGCAATACCTGCCGACACGATACCCAGATAGGTGGCGATGCCTCCAGCCGTAGCGCCGCCCAGCCATATTTTCGCCAGCGCCAGAAGAGCAAGCAACCCCAGCACGTAGTTGATGACCTTGGTGGTTACGTACCTCCTGGCAACATCTTCGATGCGCCGGGTGGCAATGCGGACGATGACGTAGCGGATGACCACGTAGAGGACGATTACCAGCAGCGTCCCCAGAATTACTGCCAAAATGTTGGGGCTGACCCCCAGATGTTCATCGATAAATCCCGAGACCGTTCGCCAGAGCTTCGGCACCTTGGCTGTCCTCCATGTCGCTTCTGATTCTGTTCGTCCGGGTAGCGCGCGCCCACAATCGTAATAGCTTTCAGAGTAAAGAAGCAAGGGATTTCTTAAGCCTCACCTCCGCGATGCAGCCCGGGAATAAGCTGGATTTTGCATTGACCCGTGGCAGCCTGGTTGCATAATAATTGTGGGTAAACAAGTTCAGTCTGGACAGAACGGTTTCAGTAATGCCTTTCTATTATGTGAGGGGAGGAGAATGTGGCCAGGAGCACCGGGAGAAAGACGAAGGTGTACAGGGCGTATAGCGGCCATGCGCAGCACCTGCGCAGTCTGGTGGCCAAACGCCAGATGGGCAAGGTTGCCCGGCTCGCTAAGGGCGCCAGGTACATGTGCCACATCTGTGGGAGCGCAGCAGCGAAAGCAGCCAATTTGTGCGAACCTGTCAAGCTCTAGGCACGGGAAGAAACCTACCCAGTCTCGCGCAACCGTAAAGGACTATGCTTTCCATGTAATTCCGGCCCGTGTCCGCAGAATTCCCGGGATTCAGACTATGAAGTAGCGGGAGATTTCCAAAATGAGTGAGAGCAAGCAGTGCGAAAACTGGTCAGACTGGTCAGTCAGAGAAAAGAGAATCCTGGCTAGGCACGGCGACATTTTGAAAGCGTCTGAGAACAAGTTGGTGGCTTTGGAGACGGCTCGGCTAAGCAAGAAGGAAGCCAAAGATGCTGTAATTACACTGGTGGGGCGCCTTTGGCACACCGCGGAGCACCTTGGGAGGCTGGGAAAAGCTTTGGAAGTTGCTCTTGACGAGGAGGATTGAACTCTATTGACTGTGTCTTCCTGGTTAATGTGTCCTGGTAATTCTGGGGACAGGGTAATTCTGTAATTCGGGGCACGCCGTACTTAATTCTTGATTGTGAGTGCTGGTGCACATAAGATGCGCGCATGGCAAGGATTGCGCAAGTACTGGCGCCGCGTTTCCGGGATCGTGTTGCACAACTCGAAATGAGTATTATGTCCCCCAAATTCCCTGTCGCTCTTCCTCTTATTACACTAATCAGCGCTTTCAAGCTGCGCTGCTAGGAGTACCGAAATGAGAGGTGGTTTGCCTGCTAGGATTTCGGCGCTG
>SDBU01000404.1_pt1 | contig 61102 bp, 105 predicted proteins | sample 2277071 | NCBI WGS metagenome assembly SDBU01 (sample SAMN10397929, study PRJNA504765) | marine sediment metagenome | isolation source: marine sediment core GS08_GC12, 126 cmbsf | place: Arctic Ocean: Gakkel Ridge, Loki's castle | collected 2008 | reverse complement strand
ATCAATTGTTTCCGATTCGATATAAGCAGAGCATTGTCTGACGAATTGAGCGGGAAAGTTAGTTTGTAGATTAAAATGATAAAAACAAAAATAACAATAGGAGGAGTAACATTTAATGATTATGGCACGGCTAATGTTGATACATATATTCGTTTAGCAACTCCTATAACTGACGTTGATCGGATCGCATTTCATCAGCAATTTGCAGGTAATATGAGAGCTATTAAAACATCGACTGGCTCATATATGACTTATTGTTTGAAATCGACAGCACCGCTTATGAGTTCGTCTGAGAATCAGTCGTTTAGAAAAGCAGAATTCGCACATATTGTTGACGGTCAGCTTAGAAACGGCAAATATAAAATGAAAGAAACAATATTAGATTCTGGTAGAGTTGATAAAACAGGAAAAATTACTACAGATAAAAAAGCTCTTGAAAAACTTGCCTATAAGTATCGTTCTGATACACCTACTCTCATTATGGAAGTACGTGAAGATTGTAGTTTCTTATCCAATTTTGATGAAGATAAAATAGTGGATGGACGATTTCATACCCAGTATTCACTCTCTGTTACTAAAACCGGACGCCTTGCAGCACGTAAACCTGTAAGCAAAAAGGGACGTAATCTTCAAAACGTAAAGAAAGGTCCAGCAAGATCTTTCTTTGTAGCCGAACCTGGAGATTTATTAGTGGGAGGCGACCAGCGTCAGGCTGAGGCCAGAATCGTAGCATATTACTCACGAGACGAAAATTACATCGCAGCTGCAGAAAGTGGACGTATTCATTTCGACGTCATGAAGGCTGTTTTCGGAGATGGTTTTACAGAAGAGAGCAAGGAATACGATATCACGAAACGTCTTGTTCACGGGTCAGATTATGGTTTGGGACCATGGGGATTTGCGTATCAGGCAAACATTCCCTTCAGCGAAGCTAAAGAAAAACAACAGGTGTTTTATGATGCTTATCCTGGTATCAAGAATAATTACTATGCTTATGTAGAAGAATACATCCGCAAAACTCGTACACTTCATAATGTATTTGGCAGAAGACAGATATTCCTCGATAGAATAAATGATTCCGTTTACAGAAAAGGATATGCTTTCCTTCCCCAGAGTTCATCTGGAGATATAACAAAACAGGCTTTGAAGAAACTAAGCAAGTTCTATCATGTGCTTCTTGATCTTCATGATGGTCTTATCATGTCAGTTCCACGAAAGGAGGTTAAATATGGCATCGAAGCAATGCATGAAGCTTTTGATATTCCATTCAAGATTTGGGATATTGAAAGGAAGATTCCGATAAAAGTTTCTGTGGGGGAGAACTGGAATGAGATGGTAGAAATTAAATAATGAAAGGAGAGCAAGCTATGAGAGAGTATTTTTACTATTTAAGAGACGAAGAGAATAAACCTGTAATAACTGTATGTTTACTTACACATATTGATACTACTGCACGAGGCATTTCTATTTGTAGTTTACAAGATATGTCCTGCAAAAAGACAGGAAGAGCTATCGCGAGAGGCAGAGCATTAAAAGCTTTTAAAAGAATATTGCCTGGCGATCCTGTATTGAGAACAGAAGCTTGGGCTGTTGTCGCTACTTTGTGCAGAGATGCAAACATTGCTCGTAAAGGCCTGATGATTTCAATGAGTAAATATACTTTCAATCCTGTACTAACAGACTATGAAAAGAAACTGTTGAACTTTTAAAAGGAGATCAAGCTATGAAAAAGATTGAATTTAGCTCCAACGATATAGCACAAGTTACACTAACAAACGATGGAATGAGAGTTTGGGAAAACTTTCAGAAAAGGTACTTGCATGGAACGCCTAGCGATCTAAAGCTCAATGATCGCGGAACTCAGCGAATACCTTTCTGGCAAATGATGCTCATCTTTGGGAGCCACTTTTCGATGGATAAAGATCCTGTCTTCGTGAGAAATCGAATCCAAATTGAAATACCTGACGACGGTTCATGCTGCTACATAGAAGAAACCGATATCAGCGAATTCGTGAGGACACTATGACACAAAAACGAGTTTGTATGAAATGCGATTCACTTGTTGAGGTTGCAACTATTGCACCTTCTGGTATAACAACATTTCAATGTCCACGATGTGGTGTTATTCCTTTTCGTGACACACGTCCTGTCGGGAAGCGCTTCGGAGCGAGGAAAGGATTTCATATCAAAACATGGGCAAAGAATAGAAAACGAAACGTGCTTGCGAAGGCAAGTAGAAGGAGGAATAGATGAAAGCAAAAGATTGGGAATTTGAAAAGTTTATACCAGACTTAGAAGATGTTGATGCAGAAGATAAAGCGCATTTCAACTACTTTATAGAATCTAATTTATCCTACCTCAACAAGATGAATGAAAGCGAGGAAAGGATGCATATCTTTCGTCTAGCTTTTGTACGTGGATGTGCGTGGATGAAGGCTAAACATGATATAACATAGGTGATCTAAATGACGTTACACGAAGAAATCAAACATCTGATCGCAACGAAGCATCCTGGTAGGATTACCATAAATAGAAAGATGTACAAAAAACTCCTGAAGGAGTTGTCTGAAATGCAAGGATCGTTTGAAGGTGTTCTCATTAAAATAGAGGGAGTAGGTGTTTACTCTAATCCAGAACTCGCAGATGATTTTATAAAAGTACATGCAGTTCCGCCTTTAACACCCCTATAAATAGCGAGGTACTTACATATGCCTCGTAAGTTAAAGGTAAGTTGGCTACAAGCATATCGTGACTACATCATAAAGCAAGAATCGCCTGACATCTTTCACTTCTGGGTGGGTCTTACGCTCATTTCATCCTCGCTCCGCCGTCACGTTTGGATAGATCGAGGAGCTTATTGTGTCTATCCCAATCAATACATTATTCTCCTGGCTGAATCTGCTCTCTGTCGGAAGAGCGTTGCGATGAATATTGGAATGGATATTTTAAAATCCAACAAAGAATTGCGTATCGTATACGAACGCACCACTCTTGAGGGCTTGATGGATATCATGAAGGGAGCATGGATAGCTCCTTCAGGAAAGGTCAAAAAAGACGGAAGTGTTACACTGCATGCAGATGAATTGTCGAATTTATTCAGCAAAGCTTCATACATCACGGATTTGGTATCCTTTCTAACTGCTATATATACATCACCCTCCGGCAGGAAAGATTTTCTGACTCGCAACAAAGGATGGTGCCAAGTAGAAGATCCTTGCGCTGTGGTGATAACAGGAACAACTCCGGAGCAGTTAGGAGAAATCTTTCCTGTCATGTCACTTGTGAGTGGCTTTTTTGGAAGAGTTCTTTTAATTGTGGGTCAACGAGGAAAGAGAGTGGCTAAACCGCTATTAAAAGACAGCCTAAAACAAACTTTGGCTGATGATTTATACCACATAGGTACTCTTGAAGGAGAAGTTAAAGTGCTTGATGAAACCGAGAAAATCTTTACTGAGTGGTATGAAGGCATGTCGGGACCTCCGTCTCCTGAGTTGTCTGCTTTTTATGAAAGAAAGCATGACCACGTATGGAAAACGGCAATGCTTATCTCGATAGCGGAGTCGGATGATATGATAATAACTCCTGAACATTTCTACTATGCTCTTGCTGAGATTAACCATGTCGAGGAGAATATTCCCCGTGCAGTGGCTTATATCGGTGCAACTGAAAGAAGCAATTTGGGAGAAATAATCCTACGCATTATAAAGAAAGGTTCGCCAGGTGTTACTTCACATTCAGTTCTTTTGAGAAGGATGCATAGACGTATTCAAGACAAGGATGAGTTTAAAGCTATTGTAGATACATTAATAGAATCACGTCAAATAGAAATGGTGCCTAGAGGAACAGGTATTTATTATAAACTGAGGAAGGAAGAAGAAGAATGAAATTCACGAAAACTGACCTGCCTGATGGCAACATCCTTTTCACCCTTGAACTGACCCCCGAGGACGTGAAAAGTAAGTTTAGCCATGTAACCCAAATGATACTCCGAAACGGCCTTGAGGACAAGAGAGCATCTGCTATGCTCTTAGGCTTAGAGGCTATGGTTCGAGAGATTGAGGAGGCACAAGGTGTTTACCATCCCTCTGTTGAACATCCTTGACGAGATCAAGGATAATGGACATACTCTGCTGGACAGAGTGATACAGCATTTGTACTTGAAGGAAAAGGTTTCGCCGAAGTCGATTAGTATCCTATTAGGCGTTAGCGAGGCGACGATACATAAAAGGCTACCAAAAGAATCTAAGAAAGCTAAAGCAGACGTAGTCAAAGCTGAGATTTTGAAACGACATAAAAAAGGCTCATACCCAAAAGAGATTGCTTTTGATCTCAAAGTTTCAATCAGCCTTGTTTATAAGATACTGAAAGAGAAAGGATGAAAATTTATATTTTCAGCTGCTGAAAATACAAAGCTGATAAGTCGGCAACTATACTTCTATTAGCCATCTATTTCAATCCTCCTAGTTTCATGCCAACAGCGGTTTGTTCCAAAATATTATCCTTTAGCCCAAAAGATGTTTGATTATTATTAGCCTATCCTATTTAATAACTCGCACTTTCCACGCACCGTTCGCAAGATCTCTTGCTCCCCCACTTTCATTTTGAAGTCGTATCTCAACTGTATTTGCTGCCTGCACATATCCTGTAGCGACACAATCCTGTAGGTCGTAGGGAGCCCCCACCGCAACATAATCTCCAAGGACAGCTCCCGTTACAGTAATAGCCGCTGATGTTTCTCCTGCGCCATCACCCAGATTTGCAGGGTTCCAGTTTATTGCACCTGTTAATTCTGTCGGTATAAGATTTTTGGCACTAAGAAATGCTGTTGCGAGACTGGGTGTATGAAATCCTGGCACAACTACGATCGTGTCAATCCAATATTGACCTACGGCAGTAATGCCAATGTCCAAATATTGTCGCGTTGTAGCTATTCCAGTAGAATCAATAATTGCAGTAACAATAAAAGTTGAAGCAGTAGGAGTTACTGTAATATCAGCTTTAGTAACATTATTAAGTCTGATTTGTGGTATACTACTTGCTGTACCATCGTATCTACCAGAAACGACAACCGTAAAAGGTCGAGTATTGGGGCCGACATCAATAACTGCACCAACACCGACTAACCAGCTTGTAGATAATATAGTAACATTCTTATGCATAGTGTAATCACCATACACATTATAATCTGTTGAACGCAAAGATGTTACTGCAGCACCTGTGCCTGGTCTATTAAACCAATACATAGCGTCATCGGAAGCACCATTAATAAGCTCCCAATGTTGAAAATTCCAGTTATGTGGAAAAAGAAGCGATTCAAAACCGTCGAGCTTAATTCCATCAATTATCGAGTATTTTGGATCTGATATAGTTACATATCCATAATTTCCAAGGAGTACATTTTCTAACGATGCCTTAACTGCTGCTAAAATTACTTTCCTGGTTCCTGTTGGGCCTGATTTAGCTGATGCATTCTTCACCGATATACTTCCGGCTGTGGCATTGATAAAGTACATACCCTCCAAGTTAGCGTCAGCATTAGAATCATTAGTATAGACACTTTCAACTGTAGAAAAATCATTATAGGAATGAGCCATACCTGCCGTCTTGAGAAAACGGGCTTCTTCTGAGTAACTATTTTGTATTACGATAGAACTTTCACTATATACACAATAAGCGTTGTCAGATGCTCCATGAGGATGGCCAACAGTTGCTGGTAATACCCTTGTAAACTCACAATCGTTAAGCCTGGTCATATTTCCATATAGAATTCTAACATGCTGAATGACATTGCTAGCGGCTGCAACTGAAAGAAAAGAACAAGCATATAAAGTGGTTTCATAAGCATTAATAGAGTTAATCTTGAGATTATATGGGCTATATCCAAATGTGCTTTGGTGAAAAGTATTTTGTGAACACCCGGAATCGTTAACTGCTGGCTCCGCATTCTCTCCCATTACAAAACCTGCAACTGTACCTCTGTTGAAATCACATCTATTAAAAGTATTTCCAGCAGCATTTCCTTGTACACCAGCCCATCCTTCAATAACAAAAGCAAATCCGGCCCTGTCATTTGCATCAAAGTGCAAATGTTCAATCATATTGTATGCAAAATCGGTTGCTGTAGTAACAGTGGCCCTAAATACTGCCTTTGTTGCATCAACTGCGCCATTCCATTTAATAGATGCCGTACCGCCTTCAGTTTTCCATCTAACATTATAATATTCAGTGACTGGCGTAATTTCTGTGGCGGTATAATAAAGACCAGGTGACATTAAAACTGTCCCATTTTGGGGGACAACGGCTTCCAGGGCTGCCATAATTGCCGCTGCATTATCAATTCCAGCATCATTAATCACTGCTCCATACCACTGGGGGCGTGATGATCTTAGGCCAGCTACACTCCCAGCCCCACTAAACACCTGATACGATCCCGCTTCAAAGGGGCCGTTGATAGTGAGAGTATAGCCCGCCTTTACATAATCAACCGCTTTTCCATCAGGATCTGCACTGTCTGAGAGCCTGACATACACTGTGCTATATCCTAAGGCATCTCCATCACCCCAATCCCATTCTCCTACCGCAAGACCAGCGATAGCTCCTGCGGTCATTGCCGCATCATTCTCGGCCACATGACTCGGTGAGCTTATTCCTGGATCTCCTCCTCCAGCAAGTTCGAGGTAATATTCACTTACTCCTCCTCCTGATAACGTCCACTTGTAGCTTGCTGTGCGTATAGATAAGTCTGTATTTAATATAGCACCTATGTCAATTATTAATCCTAAATTGTCTGTGATAGTTTCATCTGTAGACAGCTGGTATACAGTAGTATTTCCTGCTCCGTCATGTATTAATCGAATTGTGGCGTTTTTGACTCCACCTATACTGTCCACAAAGGCTTTGATGGATCTTCCACTGCCAGTTGCTCCCTGATCGGTCTCGGAGGCATCGGGCATGTACTCGAAGTGGAGCCTTTCCAACTTTATTTTCTTGGTAGTGCCTGTACTGTCCTCTAAAATAGGAATAGCATCAGATCCCTCTGGAACAGTTAACTCAGGCAATAATGATATCTTTGGCATAGCTTATTCCTCCTTAAAATCTATTATTGCCATCAACGAAATTATGTCATCCGCTGAGATTGTGCCTTTTGGAATATCTTCTTTTTTGATTTCCAGCTTTGGGCCGTCAACGGAGATTTCTATATCCAGCAGCTCTGTAAACTCTTTCTGAAACCACTGCGCCTTAGTACTGAATACAAACATGTTAGGACGCTGTTCTACCAGTTTGCCTTCTTTGTCGCGATCGGCATACTTTTCGATGAGTTTTTGTTTTTGGTCCGAATACGCTTTAATCGTCGGTTGGAGTTTACCAAGCAGATCAGCTAAACGGAAGCTGAATATAATGGGTAGATCCTTATTCTTACGCAGGTTAGCTAATCCGTCGCAGTTGAGTAAACCTTCAAGATCGGAGTTTTTTAGTGCTAGTTGTTTCTTTTCGTTCAATTCAACTACCTCAACTTTTTCTTTTTTCTCATTCATGAGATCTCCTTACACATGTCTGGAATGACTCTCATCATACCAATTACTTCCATTACAAACTAAATTCCAGCCTCCATAATGAGAGTCAAGAGTTTCATCTACTCCTCTGTGAAGAAATATATTCTGATTACCTGTACCTTCATTATGTTCTAATGTCACATTCTGATCATCATCAATTATCACAACTCTCAGCTCCTGCCCGTTCACTCCACCAACAAAAGCACCTATTACAACGGCGGCAGCCGGATTTATAAATAAGGTATTAATTCCTGAAACGTCTGTGTCATCTGCTGATGCTGTTATCGTTGCAGTGCCTGAAGAGGTTCTTCCATCCACAAGCAGATTATCCGTCCCAGGATCAGCTAGGCCGCCGACGTGGATGCCTCCGAGAGCAGTAATATAATCAGCAGCTGCAAATATATTTGCGTTGACTGTACCTGCAAAATAGCCCTCCTTCCATTTATAAGTGTTTGTGCCGACATCGGTTCGTGCAGTTACCGACGGACGGAAACTACCAGTTACGGCGTCGAGGTAACAGGAAAAATACAAACCTCCGGATTCGGCATACATCAATACATTAGCACTTCCTGCGAATGCATTACTAGAGACTCCTGCAATATGAGTCGCATCATATAAAGAGCCCAAACTGGCAGTAGTCTGAACCTTTACTACGAAATGTGCATACCTTTTTACTACATTATTAACAGGATCCCATCCTATTTGAAAATAATCTTGATTGGCTGTTGTAGGCCATAAACACAATCCTCTTGCTGCTGTACTAGCAGCCCCAAAATTATGAACAGTTGACCATTTAATAAGAGCTGGATTGGCATCACTCGGCGTCATTACAATGTCGCCACCAGCCGCCAAGGTCAAAGCCTCGCCATCCGCAAGCTTGATATTCAATGCACCACCAGACCACTTCAGCCAGGAATTGGCATCCCCAACACGCAGATTTCCTCCTCCATCGACAATGAACCCTGATTGTGCACCTCCATAAAGAGAAATCTCGTCAAAGTAATAAGCTCCTGCTGCAGTCGTACATTTCAGCGTAATGACAGTAGTAGTGGTCGTGGCCTCGAAGATCACCGTGTAAGCGGCTCCCGCATCGGCTGTAATAACTCCTGAATCGTAATAATCCGCATTGTCTGCAGCAGTCCCGATTTTGATCTGTCCGTTATTTCCTGTATCAATGTCCCTTGCTCCTCCCTGAAATGTATAGAGCCTTCCCACAACCGTTGTGATAGACTGGTAGGCATATCCTGTGCCAGCTCCATCGTCTAAGACCTTCATGCAATTCCCAATACCGCCCCCAGCCTCGGTTGTGAGCGTGGCATTGCTTGCCGTCCACCCAGGCGGAGGGTCTGTATCAATACTGAAGTCCCCGTTCTGTACAAGATCGACTCCTGCTGCGCTGTCGGGCATGTTGATGGTCAAGGTGTCGGCTCCACCTGTGGTTGTGGTCACGGTCTCGTTATCGTGGAATCTCCCCTCGCATATATCCAGTTCGATTGTGCCGACCGCGTCTCCGCCTGCCCAAGTTCCACCCGATACTGTAATCGAAGTAATCCTGGCGTTCGCGCCCGAGGTGTTACCTGTGAAAGTGTCGCCTACGACAGGCGCAGTCACGCCACCGGAATCAAAATTGCATGAGCCAAGAAATTCGGTCGAGAGAACTATCGTATCTGCAGAAACTCCCAAAGCAATCTTCGACGTCCCATCAAGATTTCCTATGACAATGGTAGTAGCGGCATTTCCAATCACCGCATTCCCGCCCCAAAGGTCATTTGCTCCGATATAGAATCCCCCAATATTCCCTGTAGTAGCAGTGAGAGTGCCAGTAACTGCAAGTACTGAGCCGTTCCACGATAGGCTATGTCCTCCACTATCTCCAATAAAGAACTTTGTCTTATCGCCATCTGAATCGTCCATCCCCAATATGAATCCGCCTGTGCATGTCCATGCAGCTACATCAACTGTTCCTCCTTTTATATAACAATCTCCTTGACCAGGTGCCAAATGTAAAGTAATAGTTCCCGACTCATTGACACCATCTCCAAGTTGTGAATCTCCGACAAAACTCCTTGGCCCAGAAACTGTAATACTGCTATCAACAGGTGCTGTGAGAGGAGTAATAGTCTCATTATTGTGAATGTTTGCATTGTACTCACGGCATTCCAGAGCAAATCCAATTCCTCCTTTCGTAATTCGTTCGACCAGAAAATTCGCTGCAGATAATAATCTACTAGGCTTAGTCAATGTGATCACGTCGCCTCTCTGTAAGTCACGTGCTTCCATTCCAGCAGATACTGGTATTCGTCTATCTGAATACAAAGAGCGGTTTTTTAAGTAGGAGAGAACTCTCTCTGCTGTATCATCTTCGAGGACGAATGGCAAAGTGTATGTTCTGTCTACCCCAAAAGTTTGTACTGAGATAGACATTTCTTTATAAGGATTGTCTTTACTTAGAGAAGAAAAGCAGTACTGTACAGTTGCTCTTTTTAAAAATTCGTTACTAGGAGTTATAGATATATCCCCAATTCCGGCGTTGTTGTAGTATCCATCGTTATCTCCCAAACTCAACACGCTGGCACTAGCAACATCTATATCTATTATCCATTCTCCATCAGCATTCCTTTCGATTGATGCTCTTGCAGGAAACAACAACTCATTCAAGATATCTCTGACTGCTCGCTGCTCTGTTATTGCACCATCACCATACATATTTCCTATACTATCAAGATCTGCTTTAGCTGTAGCAAAAGATGTATTATTAACATCATCACCAAGCCCCCACGCAAGCAGAGTTCTAATTTCTACGGCAAAGTTTCTTTCCATTGATGCTGAGTCTATCTCAAGACCATAGACATCAGCAGTAAGACTGTGAAAAGACCCGCTGAAATCCATCTGCTCCGTAGTAAATCTCAGGAAGGCAAATCCACCATGCGGACTTGTTTGCGAGCCATCATAGAAAGTATACTCGCTTGCAGTTACTAGAACACCATCTCTTTTAACTCCATAACCATTAGCATGATCTACCCAAAGACCTTGAATAGTTCCATATCCAACCAAATAGTCATAATAATCACTGCCTAGGTTGTTTTGAATGTTTCTAAGAGGGACATCTCTACTTTTACCGAAACAGATGTTGATAGGTGCTCCTAAGTCTAATGCAGTATCAGTAAATATATCAGTAGTTACTGTATGCGTCGGCAGAAGAGTATCAAGAATCCAATCATCTCTCATCTCGATAGTAATCTCGACAGTATCTCCCAGCTTGTAATCAATTATCTTGCCTCTGAATTCCAGCTCTTGTTCAGATTCATAGACAGGAATAGTCTCACTATCCTCAGTAAGAATTTCATCCTCGTCTTCAGCCAGCAAATCACTAGTACCTATCGGATCATGACGCTGAATTTTCACCCAACATTCACGAATTTCTTCTCCAGCAATGATGGTATCCCACGTCGAATCGATTCCATTGTCTATGTTAGGAAAATGGAGAGTAACTGTTCCTCCCTGCTCTACTCCATAATACAGATCTGAAAGCTCCTTGCTGATAGAAGGGAAATCTAGACCTCCTTTGTAGTAATTGTCGTTTTCATCATAGAAATCTCTCGTAGCAAGACGATATGTGTTGGTTAGATAGATATCTACTAATATTACAGTTGAATATATTTGAAGGGATTCAGCCACTTAAACTAGCTCCTTAAATCTTATTGTGCTTCCCGTAATTAAACCTTGATAAACCAAATTGCCTACGTAGGCATCATCTCTAACACAAAGATAAACTTTATCATCTTCATCGCGATTTTCATAAAGGATAAGAGGTTGACTACTATCGAGTGCATTAAGCGTCCACAGCTCGCTTTCATCAGATTCGGCTCTTGTGTCAATTGAAACAGTGCCTTCCCACGCCAAATTGTCACCTAAACTGACTCTTTCAAATCCTCCTGAAGGCATTTCAACATCTTCAAAAGGCTTAGCAGCTGACCTCGAATAAGCATTCTTAGCGAAGGTATTTACAGCAGATAGAACAACCACCGATCCAACCTCCCACTTGGTTGTATAATCTCCTACCGCACTCGCTGCTGCAGGAACTTGAACTATCATCCATTGCAAATCGAAAACAGCAGGAATATAAATTTTGTATCTATTAACACGCTCATCCAAACTTACAGTATTATCAGCGAGACCGGTATAAGTAGATGCTGCCCAATTATTAGCTAGGTCCGATGCATGAGCGCGTATACGTGCTGTATCAAAATTAACATCATTGAGAACAACTGCAACCACCGACTTCGCAGCTCCGAAGTCAAACTTGAGCAAAAAGTCAGTATCACTCTTAGGAACTGCTCCTGCACGAAACCTTCTTTTCAGATGCCAATATTCCTCTACATTCTCATCAGGATATCCAGCTGTTACTGATATCGCTGTGATCGTACCGAGATCCACAAAATCATTGCTTACTATAATGTCGCCCATCTTTAGCGTCCTTTTGAAGTGTCTTGAATAATCATTCTACCCTGACCACTCTTGAGGAAAGTTTTGACAGCATCTGTTACTACTCTGCCAGTTTCGTGAGGGGATTTGCTCTCATTAATTGATAAGTTCATCACAAATGATGCATCCCCACCAGCACCCCCAAGAGGAGTTACGCGCTCAATACCGTGAAGCATTACAGGATATCCTGATTCAGGACCTACGAAGGTTCCGCCATATTTGGCATACGGAGGCATTCTGATATGTCCCACGAATCCATGTCCCCATGCAGCTCCTTGAGCAACACTCCCTCCGATTGCATAAGTATTAGCTCTGATCTGTTCCATAACAGTTTTGATCTCGCCCAAAACAGTGTTTGTTGCTATTACATTAGCATTAATAGCTGCTTCAATAGCTGTCATTGTACCTGCATCACCAAACCACTGTGTAAAGTCTGGCATCGCAGGAATATTAATCAAAGAAGCATCAAAGCTGAGAGTGCTAGGATCGAGAATAGTATTTACTATTACTGTACCTACTGTAGCAGTTACAGTTAGAGGATCTATAGCTATAGTAAAGTCATCAACGCCTAAAGTCATGCTTACAGGAATACCTGCCATTATGTTAGTAGCAATACTCGACAAATCAGCTGCTTGATCTGTAAGCAATGTTATAATCTGGTCTTCATATGTAGGTTGACCTTCTGCGATACCTTTCAAAGTTTCCAACGCACCTATAATAGTGCTATATATTGCCTGATACTCTGAGGAAGGTCTCTGGTATGCTTCCTGTGCAAGACCTAGATATTGAGCATATAATTCTTGCAGCTTTTGAACTTCTTCTGGAGTGGTAGCTCCTATCGCTTCGAGGTCTACAATTTCTGACCATACGAGTGCCATTCTTTCCAAAACATCCGCTGGACTTGTCAATGTGGTTTGCATTTCCCATATAGCATCAGCAAGCGAATCAGCTACTTTTTGCCATTCATCAGCAGCGTTTTGTAATTCTTGTGCAGCCTCGGATTGCAAAATAGCTGCATTCATTTCCTCTTCGTAAACAGCAGTTACTCGATTAATTAAATCGCTGTAATCCTCCCCAGTTACTTCAGCTTGCTCATAAATCTGCTCCATCGTCTCCATAAATTCTTGCATGAGATTCCATTGAGTGAGCCTGTCAGGGTCTAACCTTAATCTTGCAAGGCGTCCTGTTAACTCCTCTTGCAGTGCTTCCTGCTGAATTTGGACCAATTGATGTATCGCAGCTATGCGTGCATTCTCAACTGCAATCAATTCTGCAGTGGCATTACCAACTTCATCATAAGCCATCTCAACGCCTTCGAGATCCTCGACCATTTGATCGAATGCGTCGCTTATGCTTATGACTTGCTGCTGGAGAGGAGTAAATACTCCAACGAGGTCAGCAATCTGTTTACCAATATCTGTCCAAACTTCATCCTTCATTTGAGCAGTAAGATAGGCAAGAACATCCTGTCTTTGATCCTCTACCGCAGCTAATTGAGCCGCTGTCGCACCCATATCTGTAAGTTGTTTAATCCAATCATCAAATTGTTGGCCAGTGCTACGTAACATATCATCAAGAGCTGTAGTTTTGCCAAGCATTTGATCAATATTATACAAAATACTTTCAAAGACTTTTTCATCCCAAGGAATTTTGGGTAGAGGCTTGCTCAGTTCCTCATAAATTTTTATCAACCAAGAAACTATAGGGTCTAATCCTACAACATCTCCTGTCCAACCTCCAATATCCTCAAAGACATTACTGATGACACCTAGATCTATATCACTCATACTAAAATCAGAACCAAGGTCAAAATCAAACATCCCATATCCCTTATCAATCCATCCTCCACTTGCCCAGCCCTGATTCATAGCTTCGCGCATTGCTTCAAACTTCTTAGTATCCTCCTTATTCATCACAAACACGAACTCGTCGCGCATTCCCCAATGCCTAACGCCAGGAGTTGCTCCCAGGAATACGTCATCTTTTCTTCCTGCGCCCTCACCAATTTTACCACCACCTGGATGCGTATCAAGCCAACCGCCAACTGCGTAGCCCTGATATTGCTGAGCTTCAATCATAGCTACTTTAGCGTATGCCACTATCCACGCTGAAGCCATCATAGCAGCAGAGACATAAGGAGCTGCTGGACCACCATATTCCCATCCCCATTTATATGCAGCCAATGAAGCTCGTATTGCATCTATCACAGCTTGGAGTTGTTGCATTCGCTTGAATGTCTCGAACGCACCTTTACTCTTCTGTCCAAGCTGTTGAAAAACATAAGTCCAATTATCCACCATCGAGTCCGCAGCCTGAAGCTCAAGTTGTCTGTGCGATTCCCAATAAGCTCGCGCTATTTTCTCCTTTTCAGCGAACGCCCATGCAGTTACATTTATTTCATCTCCGAGAAGTTTTTCATATTCATCTGCTTGTAAGTCTATGAGGGCATTAGTTACATCAAAATAATCTTGACCATAACTACGCATGTCTTCATACATATCTCGCATAGCAGTAAGCTGCTCAAGAGTAGCCGCCTTTACAGATGCAGTAGACTCAGCAACACCTTCTTCAACAGCTTTCCCTAAATCGTACTCAGCCTGCATCTGTGCTTGAATCCCTTTCCAATAAAGCTCCACACGTTTCTTCGCTTCAGTTTGGAGCTCTTTCTCAAGATCAATAGCTTCCTTTATCTGCTCATTCGCTTTGAGATTGGCTAGCGCTATCTCAGCATATTTCACAGCAAGCTCAGAAAGCCCAGGAATATTCTTCCTCAAAAGTATTAGTCTATCAGATTCTATCTCTAACTGTTTCCTCTTCAGAGCTACATCTTCAGGTTTAAGTTCATCTCGTCTTATCATTGCTAAGAGTGTATACGTTATACGATATTTTGCGATGAGTTTATCTAGTTTTTTAGCATACTCATCCACCTCCTTAGTCAGAGCCTTTACTCGATCAGGTACTTCCAAACCAACACCTTTCATAAGTTGTTTGTATTGCTCCATCAAGGCTTTTATATCTATATCAGGAGTAACTGCTTCTTTAAATTCTTCCTTGAGTTTTTTCATAAGAGGAGCCAAAACAGTCAGCACTGCTTCTCCTGCCGTACCTAAATCCTTTAAATAAAGCTCCCAAAAGTCAAGATGATCTTCTAAAGTACCCTTAGCAATCTTTTTTGATTTTTCTGCGAGTTCTTTATAAACTTTTGCTGCTTTTTCACCTCCTGCTTTAATTAGATCTGTAATTATTCCCTCGCGTGGTATTGCATCAAGTAAAGGCAGTAAAACTTTCCTCACTGCTTCTGCATCTATTTTCCATCTCCTTGCTATAAAGTCTATAACATGTGCAAGAGGATCTATTCTCTTCTGAATATCTTCAATAGAATCTTCTGTTCTTAGAAACTGCTTTTCTAGAGTCTTAAAAGCAACCATTGTAAGAAGAATAGCAACAGGTATAGCTAAAATCCTAACGTACAAACTTGCAAAGGCACTTTTCAGCAGTTCTATAGGCGTAGCATATAGCCATATAGCTGTTTTACCAAACAACTCAAAAGCTTTAGTTACTACTCCTACACCTAACAGCAACGCCAAACCTCGTACAACGTAAAGTATCTCGTCGGATAAATTAGTCATTGCTGTAGCTACATAACCTGCACTTATAACTATCCTTTCAAATATATCCAGCCCAAGTGCGAAAACATCTCTAAGTCTCTGCATCATAATAATACTACGCGCAATATCTTCTTCTGATAGAGCTTTTCCAAATTCCCTCGCACGTGGAACAAGCTCTTCAGCGAAGATATTACCAACATTTTCAAGCACTGATGCAAGTAAAACTGATCTTACCAACACAACACGGATTGATTTCTCCCAATACGCAAATGCTTTATTAACGTCTGTTCTTAACACCTGCTCACGAAATACTTCCATATGCTCGCTGACAGCTACAAGAATTTTATCAAATGTTTCTTGAACATCAATTTGAGCTTTTAATTTAGCGATGTCCTCATCTGTAATAACACCCATTATGCGCATAGTACGAATGACGATATTTGTGGTTCGGAGTTGACCTTGTAGGAGAGATTGAATTTCTTGTCTGACTTGGCGAGTAACTGATCCTGTTGTTTGTGCGACCAGCACGGTAAAATCGATAAGATCAACTGCAGCCTTTACTGTCTCTGTTCTAACCAATCCAAGAGTTTGGCCCATTTCATCAAGACCAGTAGATAACTCATTAATAGAGCTTAATGATGTAACACTAGCCTCCATCAAAGCAAGCATTGTACCGCGAGCATAACGAAATGCATCAGCATATTCAATCACACCTTTTGAATGCATTGTAGTCCACAACGCTAACTTCGCTTGAAGAGATGCTAACTCACCACTTTCACGGATAGCCTCAAGCATTGTCTCCGAAAGTTTCTGCAGGCCTCTCTCAAAGGCATTCATTGCACGATATGCAATCGTAAATCCAAGAGCAACAGCACCAAATCTTGCCCACCATCCTTTCTCGAACTTCTTGCCATGCTTTTCAGACTTATCCACGAAACTTTTGACAGATTTATCCATCTGTCTCATCGTTGTTTTCATCCCTTTATTAATTTTGTCCAGATCTTTCCTAGCAATTCCAGGCGCGCTTTTCATCGCTTTCCTGAAATCAGACATATCGAGCATAAGTCGAGATATAATGTCACCAGCCTGCATAGCCATAGTTTTATCCTGATTTCTTTATCCTTGCTTTTTTTGGAGCTCTAGTCCTTAGAATTTGCCACGAAGATTTCTGCTCTGCTTTCGTAGCAGAAACTGGAGGTGAGACGATTCTGCTGTAGTGGCGATCAATCTTACGACGGCCTGTATCTTTCATATTAGGATAAGACGCCGCTTCGATATTAAGCAACTGCTGCGAGGCTTCTATTTTAGCAGCCTGTCCGAGGTACATAAAAAACAGCCGTGGTGTAAGTTTCAAAATTTGACCATGATTCCATCCATACACCGACGCCAGACGCGCAAAACACTGTGGTAGATCTAACCGTTTTTTGTTTTTGATGCACCCTTTTCCTTATCAGGCTCAGCCTCCGGAGCACTATCCGTTAACCACTCACGAATAGCATTCAACGCTATCCCCGCAGCTTTAATACCCACATCTTTAAGCTCCTCTCGCTTTATATTCATAATAGATGCGAGCTGCTTATGGAGAAGGTCTTTATCCTTCTCCATATCACCTTTAGCAGTTTCCAAAAAAGTCGTCATTGGAACATCCTTGATCTTAAACTTCCTTCCCACAAGTGTAAGTTCAAGCTCACTCTCAGCCAGTAACGTATCTACGTCAACTTGCTTCATCGTTTAAACCTCCCTTAAAATTAAGATGCGCTTTCATTACCTATGTAATACAGAATATCATTCGCATCAGGAAAACAGACAAACTCGACCTCGATGATTCTCTGATCAGTTTTACTGAACAGAATCTCAGGGTTTCCTACAGGTGCTGCAACTGGAAATCGCATCCAGTTATCCTCATTAGCAGATACGACCCCATTCAGATACTCCTTCAAGAGTAGACTCTGAGCCTGGATCGACATCTTTGTACCAACAAGACGATCACCTTCAATCAACTCATGTCCCCCAGTTCCTATAACAGTCTGGTTCAGGGCTATCGCTAAATTATCAATCGTGTATTCAGCAAGAGGCACCGTGACTCTGCATCCTTGACCAGTAATTATCTGATCTTCCGGTTGGGTGCCCCACTGATCGGACATTAAATCTGCTACATCGGTGGAGAATGCAACTCTAACACCACCTTCAGTGCGACCTAAATCCGCTTCAGAACCTGCAGTACCAAGATTCACCTGACATGGACTAAGTTCTAAATCTTCTTTGGCCATTTTAATGCTCCTTAGTTAAGATTCATCAGGTTCTAGCATTCGTATTAGGAAATTCATGCTAAAAACCCACCTTCCTCTCGCATCTCGCTGTAAAGCGAATGGAGAGTTTATTACCTCACAATAAAACACCCCCTCTATCGTCGAGGGAAATCCTGGTTTATTCTTAAGTAAATCGTAAACTTCACATGCCAACTCTTGAGTTGGTACGTATGATGTATTCTTCACAAGGATCTGAAAAGGACGATATTCTATGCCAGATTCGTTGTCATATCCAGGAGAACCGACGATCGTAACGCATTCATCGGGTGAATCAGGTGGCTCGTCGCCTACAAATAGGTTGGTATCAACTGTCAAAGAAGAAGCTACATTAGTCTCTAAGTAATCAGCTATATCCAGTTCAAGACTCACTTTACTCTCCTGATATTATTTGCGATTATTTTGTAATACTTCCCAAAAAAGCGCAGAAGTTTCGCTTGTATCCATTTCTTACCTCGTCCAGATCCTTTGTATGTATATGGCGTTCCATGTCGGCTGATGCCTTCATGCAACGAGGCTGCATATGGTTTATGTGCCACCAAAGCACCTTCCAACTTCGTACCTACCTTTGGCAGACTCATCAGTGGCGTTGCTATTCCACCTTCAACCACACCGCGATCAGCCGAGGTGGCAACCAATACGCCATCCACAAAAGCTGAATGACTCGCTTCAAGGCTACCTTTATCTCGTGGCACCATCGGCTGTTTGTCTAAGGCATCTGCCATAAACATCTTAACAGCCTTCTTCATCCCGCTCTTGGAGCCTTTCTCTGTTTTTACAACTGCAGCTATCAACCCCTGCTCGAAGTTTTTAAAATCTGTCGCGAGATAAACCTTCGGCATAGCAACTCCACATCAATCCAAATAAACCTCGATATGATTCGGCGTCTGGCCTACAAATCGAGGTCTTCGGATCTTTGCAATAGATATTGCCTCTTCGTCAGTACTTTCACGAATCTTATCCTTTAAGGCAATAGTTTCATCAGGTTTAAGAAACACCAACGTTTTATCAACAAGATGAGTTCCAGATACATCTTTTTCCGCAGCACGGTAGGCTGTTACGTATGCATCAACTTCCTTCTCAGTAGTCGTCTCAGTACCTCTCAAGGTGGTTGTAGTAACTATCGTCACCTTATGCTTCAAATATTTAGATATTGTCGTCATTGTCACTAACCGTACCTGGATGTCGATGAACACCTCGTTTAAACGTGGGCTTCACGAGAGATGTATCATCCTCAACAGCTTCCTTATCGTCCTTAAAAATCGAACCCGACCAAGGATAACTCACCGAGCTCATCACCTCATACCTCTCAGCCAGCGCTTTATATCTCTCATAAAGCACCGAGGCTTTCTCAGTCAAAAGCGAGAGCTTGTAATCAACCTTTCGTGCGAGTTGAGCACAGATCAATCTACAACATGCAGCTACAGTTGCCTTAAAACCTGTAATATCCGCTTGCACGTTTATGATCTCCTCATCCTGTAAAAGGGGATCAGCTGAATCTGTATCCCCTACATACAGGCGGATCTTATTTAACTCGACACTAAGTTGAGTTTCATCGTAACTAAAAGTCACCTTTTAATCTCCTCATCTATTTTCATATTTTCACCCGTTGAAAATACGAAGATGACTAAGACTCTTCACCAGTAACATTACTGATAAATACACCGCAATCCGCGGCCACCAACTTGAGGTCCTCATATATATTACCCTCAACACGAGTACCTTCAACCCCTTTGATGTACCACTTTTTAATCGTGGCAGGTAATCTCTCACCAAATCGTCCACCAACCATGGGACGTCTCCATCGGAATGTGTATCCACCAGAAGGTCGCCTTCTGGAAGGTCGGGGATTTGAATAAACCAGCAAGGCGGAATACTCTTCCAAGATATAGTCCAATGGTTGAGTCGCCTCACCTTCTTCAGCGGTCGCATACAGTGCAGACCCTACTACATATCGATCAATCTCAAAAATGCTCGCAAGTATCTCAGCAGTAATAACTCCCCCGCGAGTATACTTGTATCTATCAACGATCTGGTCGTTGTTCTTTACAGCTTGATGCACTTTCCGTGAGACTACAAGCGTATTAGGCAGAATGCCCGTCGCTTCATGAACCAAAGTTTTCCAATTTTCTACATCGACGATTGGATTACCCGTAGTTGCTGCCCAAGCTGTAAAATCTGTTCCACCTACAACGTCATTACCCCAAATTCCAGTGCCAAAGTAGTTGGTGGCCCATATACGCTCTCTGTAAAGTCTCAGCTTTTCAATCGTGAACTGAGTAGCGTCATCCTCGAGGTCAAAAACATCATCCTGATTCCACACATCCTGATCGGGGATGTCTTTGTGGAATGCAATATGATGACAGTAATACTCTCCAGGATCTGCCAGTTCATATCCACCACCAGCACTCTCTGTCAACAGAGCACGCTTTTTGGCTTCATCGCGAAACCAGTAGTCCTTTTCGTATATCGGATACAAATCGGATCTGTGATCAACGGGCACAACAGGAAACACTACATCTGCAATGTAAGATGAAGGCGCGTTTAAGTATGCGATACCTAAATTAGAGAGATAGGTATCTATGTGTAAATCACTACCTGTAGGTTGTGGCATATTATCTCACCTCCCTTACATTAAGATGCTTCTTCGACATAGCCAAATTCCATCAAAATACTGATGATTCGTGTGGCTATACCGGCTTGCATTGCAAAACCAATATATCGCTCATGAGTAAGAGCGACAACAATGTGCCCATTATCGTCAGGGGTCACTTTCGACCAAACAGGTATGGTATCTCCACACACCGCCTTGGATATTCCGATTCTCCGGATTTCTGCTGACTGACCTGCATCATCAGGTTTATTCTGTAGTATCCCCAGAGAATCTTCATCAGCTGCACTTGAAAGATCACAACCAAATTCTCCTGAACCTTCTACTACATGAAACTGATTGTCAGAGAGATCACGAGCAGCATCTAGGGACATATCATAAATTCTTTGTTCAACTGACATCTGTTATCCCCCCTTCTGTTCTTTGCTGTATCGATTGTAAAGATCGGGATTATCTCTTGCAGCTTTTTGCATGGCCTCAATCTTGGTCATTTTACCATCTTTCATAAGCTCTTGAACCTTCGCGTCCAGTTCAGAGACGGCTGATCCAGCATTGCCGTCACCACCAGCACCAAGCTCTTTGAAGAGACCTGCATCTTTTACAAGAGCAGCATCTTTCTTCATCTGCTCAATATAATCCTTCGCCATATCGGGTTGAGTCTTCTCCAGCGCGAAGATCATCTCCACACGTTTCGCGTTGTCTCCAGGAAGTCCGATCTCTTTGACCTGAGTCATCAACTCCATCTTTCTGCTGCGCTCTTTCTCTGCAAGAGTCTCTTTCTTTGCATCTGCAATAGCTGTCTTAGCAGCTGCAGCATCCAACTTTAGTTGATCAACTTCAGCTTGGAGTTTCTCAGTGCCGCTTTTCTTATGAACCTCTTTCTCGATCTCCTCACGGATCGTTTTCAGTTCATCTTCATCTCGTTTCTTAACGGCTTTGAGCTGATCCTGGAGGGTTTTGGTACTTGCCTTGAGAGTATCGATCTCTGTCTGCGAGACAAATCCCAGTGAGGTAAATAACTCACCTCTCTGTTCTGCGGAAATGTCCTTGAAAACTGTATCGAGATTCTCTTTCAGGCCCTTCAACTTATCGGGCATAACAATACCTCCGTAATTTAATGAAAAGGTCTCCATAACGCCATCCCACGATAGGACTTCGTCGACAAGACCCACCTTTATTCCCTCATCTCCGAGAAAAGTTGCAGCCTCTGTAGCCTTAACCGCTTCAGCTGAGATGTTTCTGTTTCGAGCCACAGTATCCACAAAAAGCTCGTAAATCTTATCCACCTCAGCTTTCACATCCTTGAAAGCTTCCTCTGAAAGAGGTTTATGACGTGAACGCGCATCCTTTTTTGCTCCTGCATAAATAGAAGTATACTTTACCCCCATCTTTTCTTCCATCTCGCTTGTATCAACATGAATAGCTATCACACCAATCGAGCCTATAATTCCTGTACGAGGTACATATATCTTATGTGCAGCAGAGGCAATAAGATAAGCCGCAGAATATATCGACTCGTTAGCAACAGCAATAATGGGCTTCTTGTTACGTGCGTTGTAAATATCCTCTGCTAGATCAAAAACGCCAGGTACTTCTCCACCAGGAGAATCTATAAGCAATACAGTAGTTTTGATAGAGTCATCTTCTGTAGCACTCCGAAAGGACGTTCTTATATCCTCGTAAGATGTTCCACCAAATAGGAAGGAAAGAAAACCTCCGCCATGATGAAACAATGTATCATATACTTCAACAATTGCTACACTGTCATCTACTATACGTCTTCCGCTGAAATGATGCTTAAGCGGTGTTTTGTTCCAATCTGCATCTATACTCAATCCCATCGAGGGCCCAACAGCATTGAGAATAAGTTCCATCCTGTCTGGAGCAATCATAAGTGGAACATTGATCAATCTTGTTATAAGCTGCGCACGAACTGCTTCGTTTGATCCTAATGAGGTAGCTTCACTTGCTGCTACAATAGCGTCAACCTTTTGAATGTCAGCATCCGCTTCATGTGAACCCTTATGCGCCTTGCAGTGACTTTTTGCTTCACTTGCACTCCATGTATCCTTCGAGTAGCGATACGCTTGATCTTCGAACTTTCCCGAGGCTTTTGAAGTTCCTCGTACAACAGAATATGTTTTCCCTACGCTTTTGCTTTTCCGCTTGACTCTAATCCATGGATCTTTGAAGTTACTAGGATCATGAAGTCTACATGAATATTCATTGGGATAAGGCATGCTACTTATCACCTCCCTTTTTAGCTGCAACTTTCTTTTTAGGAACAGATTTTATCACAAACTCTTCTTTTGGAACATTGCCTCTCTTCTGAGCAGGAAAGCCGAAATGTATTTCGTGAGCAGGCACGTCTTTCGTCACAACGGCACCAGCTCCCACCACAGCCTCTTCACCAACAGTTACTCCAGGTAACAAGATCGCATTTGAGACAACTCTTGCTCCACGACAAACATGCACACCATTAACTTCAGCTTTATAACCTCTACGATGAGCGATCTTTTTCGTAGTCATAAGCAGCACGCGCGCACCGATATAGGCCTCGTCCTCTATAACAGATCCACGCTCGATGAGCGCATAATAACCTATAAAGCAGTTATTACCTATCGTTACGTCTTCCTCGATGACGGCGCCGTGTTGGATCTCTGTATTCTTCCCTACCTTTGCTGTCTCAGCTTTCAGAATATAATCTTCCATCTTATACCCTTTCTAGAATCTCTCCAAACTGAAGAACTCTATTTTTAACGCTGTGATGACTGCGGACAAAGTCCGTACCTTTATCTCTTATTTTAGCAAATTTTTCTGGGCTTGTCAAGCACTTTTTTATTTGTTCAAAAACATTTTTTTTCGTAATTGGTACATAATGCGTATAAGGTTCCAAACCCATGACTTCAAGTTCTGAGATTTCTTCTGCCAACATTAACACACCTGCAGCAGGAATCTCAAAACATTTCGCTGGTGGAGCGTCCTCACAAATGCCATGCACCTCAGATTCCAAACTTCCGGATGTCGCGATGGCACAGAAATACATATTAAGAAATCCAGCATATTTACTAAAAGGCACTTTTTTAGGTATATCCAATAAATCAGATCGAGATTTTACTTTCTTTACAATATACTCCCTGAAAGGATAGTATGCGTTTATTGTTCCTAACATCAAACATTTCATCACAGGCTTAGGATTTATACACAAACTTGCGTATCTCTCGTGGGGGAAAAAGAAATTAGGAAAATGCACATACTTATGAACGTGTTGAGGATACCACTTCCGAACCGCTTCGTAATACGTACCCATAAGTATATCAAATCTATTAAATAATATTTCCTTATTCCTCTGACATTTCTTATTGCTCCAACATTGCAAGTCTTCAAAATAACCTATAAGCTTAACTTTCGTATCAAGCAACCCAGGTGGTATTTCAGGTCTGTTATGATATGGAACCGCATAAATAACAGCCACATCAAGACCACTTAAATCAGGTGCATCTGTATACACAATAGGAAACTTATACTGCTGACTCAATCTATCGAATAAAAATTTACTCCTCTGAGATCTAAGTCCTCTCTCATGGCGTTTCGCATAAAATTTTGGTACTATGATTGCGCCCTTCATGGTTTTTTAGCGCATACCCTCAAATAATATCTACAAATTTCCTTCGGAATTATTAGTTCCAGCCTCATCAAAATTCTTGTAAACCAGTCAGGTACAGGTGGATGACAAAACTTCACAGAGACATTTACAAATCCTTCCTTTCGTAAAGAGGATTCAATGGTACGTGCATTAAGCCCTGTTGAATGATGGTATTCACTTAATGTATAAAGACTCTTTTCCGTATCTGCAAGATTCATCTTATCTTGCTTAAAAAATCTTCTAAACCTTATCCACCAACCAAACCATGAATGAAATGAAGCGTTTGAATCATTATCTGTAATCAACCAACTACCTGGTTGGAGAACTCTATATATCTCACGAAACAGGGGCTCAACACTGTACAAGTGATGGAGAACAGAATATGCAGTAACACCTCCAAATGTACAATCTTCAAAAGGCAGTTGAAAACATGATGCTTGTACAACCCGTGTGCTACATGCTACCCGTAGCATATTATGAGAAACGTCGATTCCCACCGTTTTATAACGTGTTTCTACGAGATCGAGAATCTTTCCAGTACCTGTCCCTACATCAAGCAGACGAGCTCCTCTAGGTACGAAAGCATCTACACAGTCCACAAAATCAGTATATGCAGGATCTTTTCTACTCTGAATCATACCACTATATCGCGCAGCCGTAAGGTCGTAAAATTTTTGGTTAGCTTTTTCAACCATCCCGCAACAAGACATCCTTAGCCTCCGTACTACAATTAAAAATCAAATCCAAAATACAAAGATTAGGTACAAACTCACCCCATTGCTGAAGGTATTCAGGACATACGAAGTCCTGAGATATAAGTTCTATGCTTTCTTTTTTAAATCTTATAGGATCGATATAGCGCTGTGAACCTGCACCACTACCCGATAAATAAGAAGTTGCTGATACAACCTTCAAGATATCCATTATTCTATCAGCACCCATCAAAGAAGAATCTCCAATAGAAGAAGATAAAATTAAATCACATTTCAAGTTAAGTATATATCGTATCTTATGGATAAAAGTAAGATTCAGATCAAGCAGTTTTGTCCAATTTTCCTTGTAAGATGTTTCAATAAGATTGATATACTTTTCAAATCCAGACGCTTTCATATAAGCACTTCGTATCGATCTAGAATGTTTCTTCATCCAATTAGATCCTGAAACAATCTTTGTCTCCTTTATAGCCTCCAAACCACTCTTTTTCAGCACAGGAACAGTCAACCACATAAGTCCATTAGGACCTTTTAATCTCGTTCTTGATGCGTAACTCTTTCCACGAGGCAACTGTACGTCATCAAAAAACACAAACAGATCGCAAAGAGCCATCTTGTGAAAAAATCCGATCCAAGGAATGTAATTAGGTTGATGAATAGCTACTCTCATCTTTACCATTTATATCCAAAATGTTTAAGCTCAACACCCATAATAGCATTGGCCTCACGAACCGTCTTTTTATCCCATTCAGTCCATGGAGGCATATTGTACGTTTTTGCAACGTGAGCAGCAGGCAACTTTATATAAGCTTGGCTCCTCAACCCTAAACTTCTTATAAACCATCGCATATCTCCTTTGCGCAAATCTTCAAGCCGGACAACACCACCTCGATTTTTCTCTGGAATCTTTTTAAAACTATCAATCGTCATTCGCTGACCTGTTGCCCAAAGTCCACAAATTTTGGCGAATCTGTCATGCTGACGTTGAAACCACGGCCTGTTAAAACCTGATCTTACATAATCTCTTCCATCACGTACAAGATGCACAATGAGGCAGTCGGGGTAATCTTCTACAAGATCTACAAGATGATGTCGTATACAATTTGCACTCTCTACGTAATCATAACCTTCTTTACGAACAGATTTTATCAATCTTGCACGTCGGAGTTTCATATCCTTTATATTATCCAAATAATTGTGGCAATTATAATTCTCCAACTTGAAGGGTGAATGAAAAGACTTCACGCTTTTTACTCTATCCAGAGCCAATGCTATAGATTTTGAGCCTGATCTTCCCGAAGATGTTATAAAAATAATTTTCATTTTATCCTACCTCTATTAAGGTGTAATTAGGATGAAGAAGAGCCTGCAATATTATTCCTCCTCTAGATATTTCTCTCAAAAACTTTAGTATATCATCTACTCGTGGCGAGGACTCCTGAAAGTCTGGATGCCATTCATCGCTCTTGCCTTTGATATATCTCCACGTGTCTCGACAGTCTGTAATATAGAAATCTCGAGGCAGAAAATATGCTTCATATAACGGATAAGCATCCAAATCCAAAGCATGTAAAATCATCGTATCAAGCTGAGGACGTCGATCTACGTACTTTCTAGGAGACACCATTGGTCTTCTTTTGTATGGCGATAAACATTTTTTAAATATATCATAATTCACATATCCGAACTTTCTACACGCATAATCTCCATGTGCAGATGTACCAAAAATCTTTACTCCGTTTTTTCTTAGATATCTTAACTCTTTCCTAAGAATAACTGCTGGTTTGTCTCCAGTTTTTATTGCAACAGTTATGATATTATTATGCAAACCTACTTCATGTCCCATATCCTGCAGCTTTAAACAGTTTTTAATAAATAACTCTCCTCCATAGTATTTTGCGTCATGAAGAACAAAAAAAGTTGACTGTATATCCAAAGAGTATTCAATCTGTGCTATCTGTAGAGCCGTACTCATATTGTGATCTACATCGTGTCTTAGCAAGCAAATACTTCTCGAAGAAACTTCTCCGTAATCTTTCAACTTTCTAATCTCGAAACACTCTTTTAATGTGCTTAAAAAAGTAGAATATTTTATTGACATCTGTAAATAAACATAGTAAAATCGTTCAGTTTGTAATCTAACTTATATTTGATCTTTGCATTCACATCACAAAACAAATCAGCAACAACATCAGGATCTGTATAATGAGACTCTAGATTTGAACCTCTCCCCACGGAAAGAAAATTCACACTAACACCCACTTTACAGATCTCAAACATTCTAGCCAGCATACACCTTACATAAAAACTCCAATCTGGAGATTCAAGACCAAAAATTCCTGAAGCAAATACAAAATCGTAATATCCAATAGCAGGCTCTAAAATACTCGTAGTTTCAAAATCTGCTTCGGGATATTTTCTACATGCCTCTGTTATCATTCCTTCAACAAGATCAATTCCTAAGTAGTCACTAAGTATGATATCTTTTTCCCCTAAGTATCCAAAAAAATCCCCAAATCCGCATCCAACATCTAAAACACTGCATCCATTCAAATCTCCTATCGAAGCAAGAGCTTCAAAACGCACCCTCTGAGATGCAGGACTATTCCATCCTAACGCTTCCAATGAAGGCCCACAGGATTTAAGTTTCTTCTTATAATACTCAGTCTGCAGTTTTATATTATCCACCTTATTACCTCAAAAGCTTCTGCATATTCAACACCAATTTGAACTCCTCTGCTGATAGCTAGGCTTTTTATATACTCCTCTGTCATAGTAAGCTTAGCACTTTGCGAAACATAACAAGATACAGCCTTCAACTTTCTTGTAAGATGTCTCTCCTTTAGAGATATAAATGCTCCAGCATTAAAAGATAAATTATTTCGAGGAACCTCATACCCCAAAATACTCACGCTTTTAAAGGCCCTAAATCCTTCGTTAGAAATTACTTGATGATCCTGATGCATATCATAAGTAGAGGGCAAAAAGACCAAGTCCGGCTTAATATCCCTGCACAACCTTACCATATCCTCCAATATCTCCTGTCTGAAACGTAAGAAATGTCTTACCTCATAGTCATATAAAACTAAATTGTCTTTATGAACACCTAAAACATCCACCGCCTCTCGTATCTCTTTCACTAAAGTATCTGCTGGAAATCCCTCGGGAAGTGACTCCACAGCTATTGAAAAAGCTGCACAATGAACATCATTATCCTCTTCTACAAATCGAGAAATTGATCCTCCGCAATACATCTCACCATCATCAGTATGAGGTGCTAAAACAAGTATTCTCATATCTTCCTCGCGGGTATGCCTATATAAGTTCCAGGCTCTGTAAGATCTCTACTTACAAATGCCTGCGCACCAACAATAACATCAGGTGCTATTTTAACTCCGGGACCAATTACAGCTGCAGTACCTATATGTGATCTTGCACCTATAACAGTTCCACCAACTTTTTCTCCTGTGTGACGACTGTAGATGGTCATAACATTCGGTGATATAAAAACATCATTTTCAATCGTAACCTCTCTGGCGATAGTACACCCAAAACGAAGTGTTACATTATCTCCTATCTTATTATCCCCCGAAGATCTAACATAACTATCCACAAAGCAGTTTTTTCCTATTTTTGTACCTTTCTTGAGCAACACAAAATGCTCAATTATAGTCCCGTCTCCTATCTCGCAATTATCTTGAATAATACAGTTATGTCCAATGCTGATATCCTTCCCTAATTTAATATTTGACCCCATTATAACATTTCTACCCATTATTTCTCCCACTTTCGTATACACTTTGCAGGAACACCATAAGCTAAATATCCATCTTCGATATCATTAACTACAACCGAACCTGCTCCTATCATAACATTACTACCTACACGTACCTCATTAGAAATCACCGTACCCATTCCAATCCATGAAAAATCACCTACCTTTGAACTTCCTCCAAGATTGCTGCCTCCAGCTACAAAAGTATATTCTCCTATCTCTGTACCATGAGATACATTACAACAAGGACCTATCTTACACCCTTTTCGTAGTATTGTATCCCCTAACGCACCTCTGTGGATATTTACATGCGCCCCTATTCTAACATCATCCTCAATAATCACTCCTCCTATCTGAGGAAATTCTTCAAGTTTGCCGTTCTCGTTTCTCTCATATCCAAAACCCGCTGATCCTATAGAAACGTGGGATTGTATAAGTGCATTCTTTCCAATCCAAATCTTACTCTCGATAGTAACATAAACACCCATTGTGACACTAGGATGTATAAAAACATCCGATACAGCAATATCATCAGTAAAAAATCTCTTCAGTAAGCGGATAAAAATCAGTCTTGGATTGTCTGCTATGATGTATGCATTACTATCGTCAAGAGTCGAGACATCATCTTTCCGAAGAATTACAAGACAATTTCTAACATCAGCAAGTTTATATCCATATCCCTCTTTACAAAAGATGAGACTGTTTCTTTTCATCTCTGAGATAGAACTAACACCATCAATGTCTATATTTATATCTCCTCCGTTTTTATAGCCCACTAAAAAAGTTACAATATCAAAAGCCTTCACTTTCGCACACCATGCCCTAACCAAAACCTTTTATTTAGAGATTCTGAAGTCAAACCCCAGATGATTTTAAGATCAACTAATGCATCATAACGCAAATAAACAGACTTCACAGTTCTAAATCTTCTAACATGTCCAATACCTCCTACTGAAGGCACTGAAAGTATAATTTTCTTACCTGAAGGAATAGCTCTAAGAACTTCTATATCTTCTTTAAGATGCTCCAGAGTTTCCAAAAGAATGAAAACGTCGTAATCAGCAAATCTTTTATGTATACAACCACTGTAAAGACTATCTATCGTAAAATCAAACTGAGGTACAGCTTTCTGCGCAGTCTTGATACAAACCCAAGAAAAATCAACGCCCCAATATCTTCTATATCCTTTCGCATATAAGATCCTAGCAAAGAATCCTGGCCCACAACCTAGATCTGCTATCTTTACATTAGTATTCGCTGGCAAAAGCGCTGCCGCCTTATCATACAAATTCCTCCAACCAACATTAAGCGTTAGATCTGGCGAAGGATGAGTATTATAATACTCAGCATCTTCTTCTTTGCCTTCATAATTGTCCAGTTTCTTTTTCAATTCTATCCCACTCCGCTCGACCTTTTGATGAATTTAAAACTCTCCTATAATGCTTCCCTATTTCATAATCAGAACCATCATAGTATTCATCAGGAAATCTTGTATGTGCTCCACGGCGTCTCATACTCTCGTATTTGGATATGTTTTTGTATATTCGCGGAGGACCACCTCGTCCACGATAACCGAATACACGCTCATAATATTCTTTGTATTTAGGGTCAGAATATCCGCAATCTTGAACAAGGATACAAGGTTTATCCAGTTCCACAGGAGATCTTAACTTCAATCTCTCCAATTTTTCCGCCATGTATGTATAAATACTTCTAGCTCTTCTTGTAGTACCCCAGGGTTCAGTCCCCTCCAAAAATTTGAGTCCATATTTATCTACAAGTTGTTTTCTTAAAGATAAACCAGCACCATAAAAAATCTTCTCATATACGTCCAGATAATAACCCCCATTCGAGGTTTTAAGCGATGCCTTTTCCTCAAATCCTGGCATTCGCATATGACAAAAAACGCAATCAGGTTTAAGCTCACTCGTGACTATGAGTTTAAAGTTCTCCAACCATCTTTCCATGCAAAAACTATCATTGCTTAATACTATCAACCAAACTGCACTAGGATCTGCAAGTTTCCAAGCGTCGTTGATAGCCGATCCCAAATTATTACGGTGATTCAACACCAGTTTGTCGATGACACCTGCTGTTTTATACTTTTCCAGTATTTCAACAGCGCCATCAGTTGAACCATTATCTACAACAATAAGTTCATATTCTTTTCGAGGTGTCCTCTCGTAAATAGTCTTAATACAGTAATCTGTTAATTCTTTTCGGTCAAAGCTTGTTACACTTATAGATGCAAACATATCAGCACGTCTCGCTTATCTTCATGACTTTCGGCCACAGATCTCCTTCAGGTCCACAACGACTTACTAGCCAAGTAGCAGACTTGAAATTTCCTGATTTCATGCCGAACTTTTCCTTTCTCCATGATTCATGACTAGGCTTCTCCACTTGCCAATCTGAACCGTAATGGTGAAATAAATAATCCTCAATCAGATTAGGCATAGGATAAACATCACCAAGAAACTTCACATGCTGTATTTTGTCAAACCATTTTGCTCTCTCCACAAATTTTATCCCTGGCGTGGAAAGAGGAAAAGCCTCATAAAACTTTCCTCTTTTGTGGTAAAGCCACAGATTGAGTTTAACTCTTCTTCTACCAAAAACAAAATCCTGAACTCTGTTTTTAACATTGAAGCCAGATCTGTGAAGAGCTACATAAAGTTCCTGCCATTTTGCAGGTGATATTTCACAAAAAATTCCTATGTCTAAATCAGTATCCCACGCTAAAACATTCTCCTCTCTAACGTATCCTAATACTATGCCATCTATAATAACCCACGAAACTTCAACACTATCAAACGCGCTTTTACAAGCAACTAGATCTTGAATTATTCCCTCTCTCGAAGAAACCTTCTTCACCCGAAGCTTTGGCTTCTTTATCTTTTTCGGCTTCAAAGAGCACCTCTTGACTGAGTATTAAACTCAGCAACTATTTTAGCTTTTCTGTCTTGTAAGTCGTATCCTTTTATAAGGGAATGAATATGGTATGTAGCAAAAGTGCCTTCACGTTTATGATCAATAAGATTATGCTTAACACAATACTTATGAAGCTTAGTACCTGGAAAAGGATAAAAGATCGTGATCTGTGTAAAACCAGGTTTTAACCTACGGTTGAGTTTAATAGTAGATTCAGTTAATCTATTATCGTATACAAAAGGATAACCGATCATATTAAACGAAGTCGTGAAAATTCCTACCTCTTTGCATAAATCGAAAGCATTAATAATTTGATCATTTGTCATATGCCTATTAAGATGTGTCTTCCGAAACTCTTCATCTCCACACTCCACTCCCATTGCTATATACTTGCATCCAGTAGAAGCTAATAAATTAATAGTATCTTGACCCATCTTCTCAACACGTCCCATACAGCCATATGAAACTTTTATTTCCTCTTTTATAGCAGTAAAAAGCTCTGTTATATACGAAGTATTAAAAAGTATCATGTCATCCGCGAAGTAAAACAATCCAGGATCATAAACTTTCTTCAACATTTTAAGCTCTGTAATAACCTGATCTACAGGACGAGAACGTAAATACTTGCCCCCATATAGATCTAAATAACTTTCATTACAGCAATAAGAGCACTTATAAGGACATCCTCTCGTGGAAGTTACATTAAGAAACCCATCTTTTCCTCTAACAGATCTTTTGTCAAACATAGACCAGGGAAAAGGGGAAAGTTTAGAAAGATCTTCCAGAGGTCCTACTGGATTGATGTGTACCTTTCCGTTTTTACGAAAACCAAGATTCTTTACTTTGGATATGGATTTTCTACCGAAATGCTTAAGAAAACTTTTGATAAAAGTTTCACCTTCTCCAATACATAAATAATCTATCTCAGGATGCTTTTTTAATAAACTACCTCCCATTATTTGTGGATGAATACCACCAAGCAAAGTAATGATATTCTTATGCACACTCTTAACTTTTATGATAAGATCCATTGCGCTAGGAAACATCAAAGTCATGGTTGACATCATAAGAATATCAAACTTTCCTGCAATAATCTCTTTAACTGCTGCTTGAACGGGAACAATTTTCGTATCAATGAAACGAATTTCATACTCCGGATAAGACTGCTTAATAGAACCTACAACATATCCAGCGCCTCGACCTATATCACGACTATGAGTATTCATATAAACAAAAGCAATTTTCATTAAACACCCAAAATAGCTTTCAGTCTTTTACCCACGACTTTGTAGCTATGCATCTTCACTGCCCACTGACGTGCTTGATGCTTCAATACAAGTAATTCCTTTCGATCCATATGGAGAAGCCTTATCAAGGCTGCTTTCAATTCATCACTTGTGTTAGCAACTATCAAACTGTGTTTACCATATTCTTCCAAATATCGCTTTTCATGCGCAAAGTTCGTTATTGTTACACAACCCAAAGCACAAGCCTCCAGTGCTGTTATACTCCAATCATGACGATCCTTACCCGTAGAAGCCTGGCTAAGAGATTCAATATAAATATCACATTTTGCTATCCTCGCGAGATTTTCTCCCCAGGGCAGAAGTTGCGTTCCATGTGTTCTAAAAGTGAAATGTTTGTTTAGCTCGCTCTGTCGGAGAGATTCTATAACAGCATTAATACGAATAGATCCTTTTATACGTAAACTTTTTCCTAAATGACTTGAAAAATGACCTATTACAAGTTTGTCATCCTGTTCAAAAGAAAAGTCAGGTTTAATAAAATCAGTATTTACAGGAGGTAAAAACCAATGCTCATTCTTCGCTCCTCTTCCCAGGAGTTCACCTGTTTGCACCAAACTAAGATCCACTTTGTCATTAAATCTCGCATTTATAGCTACATGAGATCTTCGATAACGTGTTCCTCCGTGGAATACAACACATTTTTTGTTCTGAGATATCTGAGCAAGCATTGGATAAATAAGTGAATGCATCCATATAAGAACATCAGCTGTTTCCGCCATCTCCTTAATAGCTACTGGATCATATATAGGAGGTAATTCAGATGCAGATTTCAGATGAAAATGTCTGCGTGTTACTGCTACTGCATTAACACCAACGCTTCTTAAACACTCAGCCAACGTAGCAGTAAGTGATGCGTAGTCTGATCCATGAGACAAAAGAAGAACTTCTACTCTATCACCGTGCCAATCTGCAAGCTTTATAAGTGATCCATAAAGCTTTCTGGTTACATGAAGTCTCACCGTTGAAGGTAGTCGAGGACGAAGTTTTTTCTGCCTTCTTTTCCATCTTTGAAGTTGACTAGGTGGTAGTAAAGATAGCTCGTGCTCTTTCTTTTTTTGACGTTTAATCCTGTGTTTTATGGCCTCTTCTCGACGTCGTTCTCTGTTCATTTATTGTTCCTTATCTCTCTCTTGATAGATTCAATACCTTTTTCGAGCATTTCTCGGGTGAGCTTCATTTCACTTTTAATGCCCTCGCTAACTGCATTGCATTTGTCTGTATATACAACATGCTCAAACTTTTTGTTAAGAATTCCATCCAACACCTTTCGGGGCACAGAAGAATTCGGATTATTTTTATTCATCGACTTTCCTACAAGAGTTCCACACATAACGATGAAAGTGGAAGCAGGTAATGCAACAGCAATCGCGAGAGGGTAGTCCATTTTTTCACCCCGATTTTTTAACAAGAAAGAGTTTATCCAGAATCCTCACTGCTTTGTCGTCAAACTTCGTTGCACTGTTTGTGATGTCATCTGCAAAGATGGGACGAATCTCACCATATTTTGCACGAATCGTTTGATAGGCTTTGTACCATGTACGTAAATGAAAAACAACTGATCTAGCAATACTAATAAATTGTAGCATATTTACCTCCGTCCTAAAAGATAAAAGTATTCACCATCACGACGAGTCCATCGCTGTAATCTGTCGTCAGGTCGACAATCCACGTGGAATCCTATCGAAACAGACCTGCCATGACGTCTCCAATCATAGTAAATACCTATCCCACCAAATCCCTGACGCTCCACAAGCTTGTATTGTAAACGTGGATCAAGATCTGTTATAATAATAAAGTCTGCTGCCTTGCAATCTTTCTCTTTTAAGTGGTAACTATTCTTAGAGTGTCCATGCTCACCCTTCAGATCAACTCCTTGAGTGATTATAATTTTAGGTCTTTTTCCTGTAATAGTAAAGACTCTTTCCCACACGTAGTCGAGATTAAGTACAAGAATCATATTAATCTCTTTGCCACTCCCAAGATGAAGATTATCATCAAATTCTCGGACTTTAAAATGCTTTATCTGATTCCAATGAATCGGGTTGCTAGTGATCATTTTAATCCTCTACAATTTACTCAGCCTCTATATTTTCAGCGGCTGAAAATACAAAAAAATCTTACCTTTCTGTTACCGAAACTATAAACGATCTCTCATCAGTTCGGCCATCGCTAGTTACAATCCTATTGCTGATTGTATACCTTTCTCCTTCAGTTCCACCAGATAACCATATTGTTGTAATGGTATCAGTTTTTGAGTCTGAATCCTTCGTAATACCTGATTCTACAGTCCACGTACTTGTAGAAAGGGTCTCACCTGTACCTAGCCAGGGATCAGTGTCATCGTCCCAATCAAAACCATAGTCCAAAACTGCATCGACATCTTTTGTAAAAAGTTCCACTGATTTTGCCCTCCTTACCCAACTGCAATGAACCTATCTTCCTCTGGAACAGTAATAATTCTTGTTTCTGCATCTACATCCACGAATCGTGACTCTGTAGGTACAATTATCAGTCGACGATCAGGCAGCAGAGACCATAATGTTAATATTGCATTCTCAGTCAACGTGATATTATCAACCACCTCGATATTTAGCTGCTTGAGAAACATAGTTACAGCTTCGGACAGCATGATATTATCATCTACATCAATTTCAAGCTTTCCAAGGCTCGTTGTAACAGCTTCTGCAATATTTATTGCATCTGAAACATCAATCTTTAACTGCTTCACCAAGACAGTAATAGCTTCTGACAATAAAACACTATCTTTTACATTAGTTGTAAGAGCTCCTGCTAGTAGAGTAACTGCTTCAGCCACTGAAACAGAATCACTTACATCTATAACAAGTTGCTTAACTAATAAGGTGACGACCTCGCTAAGATTAAACGAATCGTCTGCATCTACAACAAGTTGCTTAACCAGAATTGTAAGAACTTCTCCAAGAGTAACTGGATCGTTTACGTTAACAATGAACTGTTTAGCCACTAAAGTAACTGCTTCAGCTAAACTCATTCCATCATTTACATTAACGATCAGCTGTTTAATAAGAAGAGCAATAGTCTCATTTAGAGAGACATCATCCTCTACCAGAACCTGTCCAGGAAAAGGAGGTACAGCCTCTGTTGTGCCTACTCCATCTTTTACAGTAAGAACAAGTTGTTTTGGATATGCAACAACACTCTCAGCTGCTGCTATAGCCTCTGCTACCTCTATAAAGAAAGGATTAATATAAACGCTTGCACTTTCTGCAGCGCTTATAGAATCACTTACATCAATAATAAGCTGTTTGACATAAATACTCATTTCTTTGCTCGCATAAATTCTCGCTCTTCACCCCTTGATGGATAACGTACACCATCAAAATCTATGTGTGTACAAAATATGGACGTATCACAAAGTATTGGGTTTTTCCTTTTTTGAATTTTTGGCCATCCAGCCTTTTTGAAATATTCGCCTTTCATAACTCTGTCATAAAAAGCTAAGTCTTCAGTGCCTGTGAATGTCTGCAATGCTCCTGTTTCTGGATCAACAAATGCAGTTGAGGGCGTTTCAAAAACTCTCCTCGGACGTACTCCAGGTTGCACTTGATACTCCTCACTATCTTCCCAGACAGCCTTCAAAAGTTTTACACTAAGCACTGTACATCCCAAACCCATACCTGTAACCCAAACTTCATCGCCTATTTTCCACTTGGAGTAAAAACTATTTCCCTGACCGCGATAGGTCAATGGTTCCGCAGGCACACTTCTCGTGAAATAAAGCCCCCCAAAGATGGGTATGTCACCTTTTCTCATCCGAGTATTCCACTTCAGCAATGTATTATAAGGAAGACAAACATCATGATCAATAAAGAAAAGCCACTCAAAGTTATTTTTTATGGCTTGATCTGCGATGATATTACGAGCATCTGCGACCAGAAATTCCAACGGCGACAAATGATCCAATATCTGTGCTGCCACCGCTTGTGACCAGTTGCATGGTGTTACTTGAGAAACGTAGCTTAAATGCCACTCAGCGCGAAGTATTCCCGTCATGGGAATACCGATGAGGATACGTTTTCGCTGTAGCTTATTCGCTCTTGGCTGTTTCATCCTTCTCCTTTATCTTCCTCATCACAACTTCCATATTTCCCATCGTTTGCCACTGGGGAAATCCCTGCTGAATCTCCCACGGTTTGGGTTTGTATACATTATATAATCCAAACTTTGGGTCAAAGTATTGCCATGTAGCTTCATTACAGATATTACAATGCGTCGGATCTTGTTGAAACCCTCGTGATACACCATAAGGCAGAGACAAAGCCAACTGACCCTTAAACTTAAGAATCCGCCACAACTCGTCCATAAAATCCAACATAAGCCAAGGCTTGATATGCTCAACAATATGTGATCCAATAATCGTAAGGCAGATCTCGTCATCCAATGGATAAGGGAAAACCTCAAGATCGTGAACAATATCAATCCCTTCGAGAGATCTCTTATCCATTGTCACAAAACCTGGCCGTCGAGTTTCTCCTGCCCCTATATCAAGCAGAATTCCTCCTTTATGCTGTAAGAAATTGCCATTCATAAGTTACATGCACATCCTGATTAGTGTTTACCTTCGTTGAAGCATAAGTTGTACCTGCCATCAATCCCGTTCCTGAAGTATTGGAATACAAACCAATGTTAGAAATATCATAGGTAGCAGCTCTATCACCTGATCCAAATGTAGCAATGTATCGTGCTGTAACACCTGATCCATTAGCAGCAGTAACAATACTTCCAGAATATGCTTGTCTTTTAGCACCTGCATTAGTAGCTACAATTTCCTGATCCAGTGTTACAGTCCCATCATCGGTTGCAGGTGCACTACCTTCGCCAAGCGCTATTGCACTTATCCTTTTGGAGGCTCCTCCTCCAACCAGAACCTGACCGAGACATTCATCCAACCCATAATCAGTTATCAGATTTTTAACCCAGCCGGAATCACCGACAATTTCGCCATTCTCGGCAATCTGCACTCGGGCAAATCCGCTAAGAGAAATTTTTTGCGTCATTTTAAATCTCCGAGTTAAATTATTAATCTAGTGTTTGTGCTACGCTTATGCCATTTGAGACGTCGATTGTAAGGTCGCCTACCGCCACATATTCATCAAACCCAATATCCCAGGTGCCTGTGCGCTGCTCTCCATCAATATCATCATCAAAATTATTATAATCAGCAGAGACGTCTGTGCCTTGGTCTTTTGCCTGCACATCAGTAGAATCAAGATGAAAATCATCTCCACCGACAAACGTCACTCCTGCGCCATCTGTGCAAGTCGTAACTGTCCACGTTCCACCTATATTAGGGTCCCAATTATCTGTATTATTTTCAGACGCAATATTTTTAACGGTACATAACTTTCCTGCCCATGTTAGGAACGCCGTACCACAACCATCTGCGGTACAATTCAAGAAGTACCCTCTATCTGGATCAGTTCCATGATACATAAAACCAATAGTTTTCACATTATGAGCTAAACAGTTTATGACATAACAATCAGTCCCACCAAAGGCGAGAAAATTTCTATTCCCATTGTCGTTAGTCAGATCAAACCCTAAACAGCCAACAACATTAAGGTCGTCAATACCGCTCTGCCCATCAAGCATTGTTCTATCACCGGCATTGTTGATTGTGCCAGTGAAAACAAGGTCATGTACGGTAAAATGATCTTCGTTTAGGATGAGCCAGCCTGCCACAGCATATGTTGTTTGAAATCCAGACATGCTCCCATCATTGACAGGTATTCCGGCATGTTTGTCTGCGGGAGCAGGACGTATACAACGAAATTCTGTAGCAGAAAGATTTGATGCTCCATTAATTGTTACCTGCGAATTTTCATCCCAACAGGCTCCAGCAACTCCTTCCTTATAAACTGTCAGAACTTCACCACTTCCCGACATATCATTATCAGTAGCACCCTCCCAAGTAGCTAATTGCCCTTCATTATAATCGGGAGTGCCACCCTCATAATCATTTTCGTTATAGACGGCCGGTAATATTCTGCTAGTTGTTGTCATTTAAGGATATACCCATGAATTATCATATTTGTCTTGGACTAAATCAATCCCCGCTTTCCAATCAAAAACTATTTCATCTTCATCTCCAACAGATAATGCTGTGCTAGTATAAATCTCAAATTTAGTTCCAATCGGAACCGCATTTGATTTGCTGGCAGGATCTTGATGAGTTTTAATCAATATCTTCTTACCAGTATCACCCTGAACAAAGTAATGTCCTTCGTTACTTGTTAAGTATGGCATATTCATTATTCGGGACTGCTTTAAGAATGGTTGATAAATAGTTGTCCTCTCCCTAACCTTTAATAAATCCACATCAATAAAAGCCGTTAATTTCGAGAATGGTATCTTATACCGATACTTTGAAAGAAGTACAGGACGTTTCATCTTTTTCTGGGCTTTAAGATCCCATACATAATCCTTTTCAGGGGGATCGGTAAGAGGATCAAAATCTGTTCCTGCAATCAGTCCACCTTCATAAAAAGGCATGGCAATCTTTTCCTGCAATTCAGAAAGAGGCCACGCAATAGGCACATTAACGGGCACAATCAGCCAGCCATCCAAGACTTTCCTCCCTATTGAATGTCCAGCTTCAAGAATGGTAACAATATCTCCTTCCTGTATGCCAATACCATTAGGATTATTTCTGATTGCTATTGTAAATTCGTATTTAGGCATTTATCTCCTAATTAATTTCCTAATCACTCCGAAGAAACACGGCGAAGGTTCTGAGGGCTGCTCGGAACCACCTTCGTAAAAGGGCACGGGTTAGATATCCCGCTTTCCTCCCATTCGTTCACGGCTGTGGCTGTAGCAACATAATCACCGTCTGCCAGATTAAGAGTCTTTAAATCAAACAATAAGTAATAGAGACCACTTTCCACGTCCACTATCGCTACAGATGTAGCAACCTGAACACTACCAAGGAATAGATTATACGTATCCACATTCGCCTGCGGATCACATGTAAGATACACTGGTGCTGCAAACACCGTTGAAACACCAAACATCAAACCAAAGACCAGAGTAAAAAATAATTTCTTCATATTCTTTCTCCTCACAAGTAAAAGATTAAAGGCTCAGAGTCTCTTACGCCGCCTTTAAAGGCGAAGCCGGAGCCTCAAACACGCCCAGAGCAGAGGCCCAGGGGAGGGGATCCGGCCAAAGGCCGGAAGAAAAGACCGCAGCCATCAAAGGTCAGCCTTGGTATTTTCAGCTGTTGAAATTACGAAAAACATCCTATGTTCTCTTTTCTGAATATTCTTCCAGCCTCGCGTAACTCTTCAAGTAAGATTTAAGATCCGAGTCCAATTCAAGAGCTTCTTTATCCAGCAGAGCCGAAATGTAATAGGCCATATCACGAATCATTTCTCGTCTGATAGCGGTGTGAACCACATAAGGCAATGGCTTGTCTGCCTCGCCATTGACCCGAAACAGCAACGGCACTGCCTGACGATTGAACGCGCTCGCGATATAATCTGCAAAGCCTTCCAAACTGTCGTAGAACATGTCGATGAGTTCTTTGGCCAACGCATATGATCCTGTGCGCTCCATGCCGAGCATGATGAATTGTGCGAGGAGCGAGATTGCGATTTCTTTGCTGTATCGATCGATTGTCTTGTTGACGTCGAATTGTTTACTGCCAGGAGATGCTACCAATTCAAACGCCCACCCAAAAGGCAACACCAATCCAGCCTGTTCATCACGACGGATGTTTGTCACGATGTCTTTGGCCCACTGCACTGCGACCTTATTCTCCTCAGTATCATCATCAACCTTCATTCCCTCGGGAAGAGTCATCAGGGGAAGCCCCACAAGATCTCGCTCGATGCCAATAGCTTCAATCTCCTGTAAGTTTTTACGAAAATACCAGGGTCTGTATGCATTTCGTAGAATTGACCTTCCCTCTGGATTATTCGCTCGGCTCTCCGTTCGGAGATGGATACTCTTCGACAAAGGAATCTCTCTCAGCTGATAATCTGGTGCAGGTCTTTGCCGCAGGCCAAGAGTCTCTCCATAGTCATCCATAATCCAACTTTCAAGCGAAGACTGAGCCCTCAGGGGCAGTTTCTTCCACACGGCGCGTCCATCCTCGCGGAGCCGAAAAACCTGTTCAAACCAGGCCCACCCATAAATAAACATGGACATACTTTCGGAGATAAAATCTCCCCAGGAATGAGTCATGCCTCGCATATTTTCGTCCAGGAAGATTGCGTCCGGATCTGTCTTGGGATCTGCTTTGGGGTCAGCGGCCTTTACTGACCACCTGACCTCGCGTAGAATTTGACGGATCGCATAAAGACATGCTCCAACGATTGGGTCGTTGTCACTCATCTCACGATAGGTTTTGATACCTCGGCTGCCTCGAAGCTGGATGAGGAATTCTTCTTCGATGTAGCCTGGCGCAGACCATTTCAATCCCGAGCGACCCATTGTGGTACGATAAAAAGAAGATACTTTTGCTTTTGTTTCAGCCATCTAATCCTTTTCCTTTACGATCTAGTGATTTTATCAAATAAGTTCTAATTTCCTGCCGCCCTGCTCATCTGCTACAATCTTAACCTCAGGGACAAAACAGAGAGCTTCGGCCACATTATCACCCTGTTGAGTAGTCACTTGAACAAGACAGCCATAACCTTGTATCTCCATTGCCTTCGTTGACTTCATCCAACCTTCTGTTTTTGAACTGGCCTTGCAGAGCAGTTGAAACATATCACCATTGCCAAATACTTCCAAGTCGGGTACATTGATTTTTGCTCCCGATACATCTGAATTGTGGAATGTTTTCATAATGTCTCCTGTTAAATACTTGGATCTGGGCCAACCCTTATCCATGAAGTCCTCCCCCTGTATTGCTCCAGGACTTTTCCCCCTTGTTTTATACTATTAGCCATTTGGGTGCATTCTTTGCCTCAATATACCTATCTGCACATCACAAGGTAGACGTGTAATACGTTTATCCATACAGTGTATACCTTTCATTTCTCTACGTTCAAGTTGCTTCCCTCTTGTTATCTCAGGAGCCTCTCGTTTGCGCAGAACGATGTTACATTTTGGACAGAAACTATTCGCCGTTGGAGCGCCAAGTCCATTCCGTACAGTTTTCCAACTAAGTGGCCCCTTACATTCAGGGCATTGTCTCTCAGGCATTAATTGCTTATCCATGAAGCCCTCCCCACCGTTCGGCCCCGAACCGATTCGGCATCCTTCTCGCGTCCGGATCAACAATCGCCCACAACGGATCTTTCTTCAACCCTTCATTAACTTTCTTAATAACCAACGGGGATTGATAAGCCGAAGGAATAATGCCAGTACATGCCTGTTCACTCAAGAAAGCCATCCACGTCGCGTCGAAGTAATCCGGAGATTTCATCGCACGCGCGAGCATATCATCCTTCGACTCAATCTGAATTTTATCACTCCTTGTCAGCGCACCTTTCTTAGTCTTGATATTTCCCATCTCCGATATAACCCTCGGAGGCCACGCTTTGCACCAGAGTTTCGGCACTAACTCACGCAGTTCCCAACAGCCTTGAGCACGAAGGTTGAGATATCGATCACGGTATTGTTCCTCACAATGGGATTGTCCAATGACAGGTATAATCATCTTGCCATAGATGTTATTCAAATTGTCATAAACACCTGCGCCTATTCCGACTGCATCCACTTTGACTGCTGTAGGCTTCAATTCTTGTATATACCCAATCGTCCAATCAACAATCTCGTTTGTATCTGTCACCTGCCCCTTTTTTAGTCGTTCATCATACTTGAGTACGTTCCAGCCTTGACGGACACATAAAACACTAGCTGCGTGTTTGCGTCCAACGTCCAGTCCAAACTCCACTGGAAAACCTTTCACCTCGTTTGGGCCGTTATTCTCCATCATATCCAAATACGTAGGAGGTATGAGATAATCCTCGTCCGTGTCTGGAAATTCACCCGACACCTTAATCTTGAAAATTGGATGCTCACGTCCATATCGCTCCTCCATCATATCAATATAGCGCGTTCCGACTCGTGCTATCGTTTGCTCATCTCGTTCACATGAAATGTGCATCCTATGGTAATACTTAGCCATCCGAGGATTGCTAAAGATCTCATAAAAGAAACCATCTTTCCTCGTTGGGTTTCCTGTTAGGATACAATATGCACTAGCTCCGGTTAACGCACCCTCGACTGCGGGGTAGATCGCGTCGGAAACTCCAGAGGCCTCATCGATGATAAACAAAAGGTTCTCCTCATCATGAAATCCCTGGAGACCTTCCGCAACATCACTCCCGGGCCTCACTTTGGCGGTTCGCGCCACTGCGTACCAATTTGGAGCATGCCGGCCCTTCACAGAAAGGCGCGTGTGTGTCCACTCGAAAAAGTTCGACAGAATCGGCGAACGATCCAACTGCTTGAAATGCTCTGTCCACAACACGTCAAAAAGCTGATGCCCTGACGGAGCCGTGGTAGGAACCTTCGAGCGTGGACGCGTGAACAGAAACCACTTAGTCGCCAACGATAACAAAAATGTTTTGCCAACACCTGATCCACTACGTATTGCAAGAAAATGATGCTCAACAAGTTCATTCAACGCTTCTTTCTGCCAGTCATCCAATGTGTACTTTTCAATTTCTTCTGCGTATGCCACCGGATTGTCATGATAGTAATTGACCGCGTCTTTAGCTAGTTCGAGGTCAGCTTCCTTCTGCTGAGGTAACATCAACTGGCTCCTCCTTTGCCTTCGCTTCATCCCTCGCTGCAATAATCAAATCAGACAAACTTACCGTCATTTTCTTCTCCACAGCCTTGTAGCCCCTGCGATCTAGAATATCCCACGCGGACTTTAGCCGAAGCCCAGTTCCAACTTGCGCCTCGCCAGACACAACCTTGTCATTCATTATATCTACGACAAGCTCCGCAGCATCTTGTTCCGCGTTCGCAAGAATTCCCAACACATCCAGCCTCTCCTGAGCGTTGGTCAACCTTCGTTCTGTTTCATACTCAAGCTGCCCAAGATGTTGTTTGAAAACGTCTTGGTTCATCATCCACACAATCGACCCCTGGTGCATACCCAAATCCTCGGAGATTTCCTCCGGAGTTTCGCCCACCAGACATCGCCTGGCGATTTCTTTATGCCGAGGGGACATTTTTTTCAGCACGGATGTCGTCACGAGCTTTCTCCTTTATTGCATCTATTTCATGTTGATGAGGAAAGTAGGACATACTTTCATCGCATATGATGCATTTAACGTCAACTTCACTATTTTCATGGTTTGCTTTCATCTCTCCTCCGAGGCTCGACGCACCTTGCGAGCTTTCTCCTTCTTCAGCTTATCGCGTTGTGCTTTGCGTTCCAACTTCTCAACCAGCATCTCCAGCGGGCACTTCACTAACGAGTTGTCCATATTTATGACACCCAAGACACTGCCTAATCTGTTCTGATGTAAGTTCAGTCTCAACGATCTTCTCCTTCACGTTATTATACACAAACGACCGTGGCCTACCATTCTCGAAATACTTATACCCCAAAAGGCTCATATCCTGCGTGGCCACCTCCATCGCTACTGCACGGATTGTGCCCGTTGCCTCTGGATTCACAACAATAATCCACACAACCCTCTGAGACGTGAGAATCTTCTTAGTTTTCCACTGTGTGAATGCCTCCGGCTGAAGCGACTCCGGAGCGTCGCCGTAGGCAAAATACAGCTCCCACATTAAAATCCCAAGCAGCGTTGCTATCAACAAAATCCCAAGAAACTTAAAACCCCACAAAATTTGTTTTTTCATTGCATACCATGTTCCTTTTCGTTCATCTTAACATACATAAAAACCAAAAGTCAAGCTAAATCTTTGCACTATTATTTGTTGATCCGCTTTGTGGAGCTTATTTTAGTTATCTTTGTTATCACTCTATATTGATTATCATTGTTATCCTTCCATATTGCACGCCCGTGTTGATAATCATCTCACATCCTACGTTTCTACGCGGTGCAATCTCTGTATGCTGCATTCTCTGCGCTGCGCACTTCCCCCCTGGGGAAAGATAATCAGGTTGAAAATTGAGGTTCGGGTTTTGAAGGGTGCCTACAATTTCTCCATCGAAAAAAGCTGCATAAAATTTCATTTGCTCCAGAGTAATATGATCGGGATTGATAAATGAGGATAAAAAAATAGCCTGATATTTAAGCCAGGCTATTTTGTGTCAATTATTTAAAATAAATTTTCAAAGTCTCTCTGCGCTACCAAATGCCCATCTTCACTAAAGATTTTAATTTCTTTATCCTCAAAATTCATTTGGACATGCGTAGCATCAGGAGCATAATCAGTAACGAAATGATATATCTCTTCCATTTCTTTAATGCTACAACACAAAAGACATGAATATCTTAGTTTCATTTTATGTTCCTCTCTTTTGTTAATGGTTAATTAAGTAAGGCCGATATAACTTGTATCATACCGGCCTTATATCCTATTCAATTATAAAAGAACGATTAAAAGGTTTAAGAGATAATCTTATGCTTCTTATACAGATCCTGTAGATCCTTAGCAAATCCCATATTGGTTTTTTCTGTGGCTTTCACTCTTGCTGCAAGGGATTGACCTGTGCGGATAGGATTAGCTATATCCGCTTTGTTTTGCCTGTTAAAGTTCCAAACAAAGTGAGCCCAACCATATGCCTTTACTATCTCTTGACCGCCCTTCTCATTTTCCTGATAAAAAAGGATGTCTATGGTATCAACAACCTTTTTACCTTTTATGATTTCAACGTTTTCCTTCTCTGTTTTTTCTCTAAATGTTTTTTTACTCATTGCAGTTTTCCTTTATACTAAATAGTTACCAAATATAGTATGCTATTAAAATGACAGCCAATAACATACTCCCTAACATAACGCCTTTGATTATGTTAGTAATACTGATTAGATTCATAGGCTCTCCTTTGTTATAGGTTTATGGTTTAATGGTTCTTGTAATAGTCTATAACAGAGGAAAATTCTCTGTTATACTTTTGTCTATCTTTCCTTGTTAAACTACGCATAAAAGCATAATAAGACGCTACCATTTTAGAATATGCTTTTACTTCTTTAGCGTGTTTTAACTCTTCTTTTTTCATTGTATTTTCTCCTTTGTTATAAGTTATTATTTAACATCTTACATACATTATAATCATACAATCCTGTCTTGTCAAGGAAAAAATGCAATTATTTTAAAATAAATCAAAATAAATGCTTTTTTCTTGTCAGGCTATGGAATGATAATAATGATAAGCAATAAAATAAATTGGCATTTATAGTGATTATTTTGCTTATCATCTAGTATTGGCACGAACCTTGCATACACTCGCTGGGCACCTTGGTCAGCCACCACAACCCGCACTTGTACTTGTACGAGTACGTCCACAATCATCCTACTCACGCATCATGTCGTAGTCGTATGTCGTATGTCGTCATGTCGTATGTCGATGAGCTGTCGTAGTCGTATGTGTCATAGTCGCATGTCGAAGGTCGGTATGTCGAAACCCCAATGTCGTTGTCGAATGCTGTCGACGCCTCGTCGATTGTCGCATGGTCGTTGTTGTCGTCGGGTCGGGGTCGGAGGTTCGTATTTTCAGCTGGTGAAAATACAATAATTACACAATTTATACAAATTGCGGATGTTGGACAAATTCTAAGTTATCCCAAGTCAGTGGAGATTTTAGCGCTGAAAATATAAAAGTAAATAAAAAAATATATAAAAAAAAATATACATACAAATATATACTCTCACATACCCAAGACCGCATACATATTTTCAGCGGTGGGAGATGGGAACTATTTGCCGAACAAGGAATTTGTCCAACATTCGGGAATTAAACAAATTGGAGAAATTGTACGCCCAAGGGACGTATTTTCAGCGGCTAAAAATACCAAGCTGACCCCGAACATCCTACGAACGCTGCAAGGGATTGATAATCGAGCAATGTTAAAATGAAAATAAAAGAGCTTGACTTTACTTTTAGTTAATGGTAACATCCAACCAAAATACGAAAGGAGAACAAAATGAAACTTGGAGATCTAAAATGCGAAATTTTGTATCGCGACAAAGCAAATACTGTGTGCACAAAGACAGTAAAAGTATCAGAGATTAATATTCTAATGGATACATCTGACAAACATTTAAATCCAGGTTGTCCAGTGTGTGGACAAAAACTGGGTGTACTTAACACAGAAACTTTTTACTGTGATCGATGTTCTGATTACAGAAGGCTGTTTTCAAGAAGTTATATTACAGGCTTCTGGGATGGACATAACAAAGGATTAAAAATATGAAAGGAGAAAAATCATGCCCAGAGCCTCGATGATAATAACACTTTACGTTGACCATGAGATGTACATACTTATAAGCGAGATTGCTAAAGCCGAGAAGCGTTCCAGGACAAGTTTGATTGAGTTTGTACTGGATGAAAAGCGTAAAGAATGGAAAAAGAAACTAAGTGAACTTAACATGAAAGGAGAAGAATAATGAAGGATGAATCCACATTATCGGTTTATGTTCCGCCAGAGCTGCGTGAATTTGTAGATGTCATGCGAAGGCAACATAAAACAAGCACAGGCAAGACATTGCCCTGCTCAATGTCAAAGCAGATAGTAATAATGCTTCTTGCCACGCAAGACAAATGGCTTGAAGAACATGACGTGGATGAATATGAAAGAATGTTGGAAGATATGGAGACAGACAAAATCGAGCTGGAGATAATGAATGAGAAGATGAATAAGAGCAGAAAAAGAAGTTTATGATGGATGTGTAAAGTGAGGCAACAAAATGAAAGAGAGAAAATATTATGAAGATATGGAAGGTGAGTTCTGCTACACGAAGGTTCTTCCTTATCTTGTAGAACAAGGACACAAAATACTGAAGATAAATAAGTCACCTGCAGCAGCACGTTTCAAGGGATATACTACTTTGAGTCCTCATCCAGATATCGTCAGCGTGTTTCAAAATATTGTATATATCACCGAGGTCAAAACAGGTGGAGGCTTGTTTAATATCCAGACGGTAGTAGGTCAGCTGGTAATACATCAATTTGTTCATCAGAGCTTAAATCATACAGGAATTATATATCAAGCAGCATTTCCCGCTTTATCACTCAGCAGGAGAATGTTTTCACCAGAGCTTTTGAAGTTTTTGCATGAAATGGAGATAGAGGTATTGTTTTTGTAGCATATAAGGGCTTTTTTAGGGGTAGGGCAAAATAGTTAAAGTTTAACTTTAACTAAAAGGCGTAAGTTATTAGAATTGTTAAACCGAAAAAAAATTGAAAAAAATCAAAAAAAAGCTTGACATTGCTTGAAAAAAATGTTACTATCCCTCTTAAGAAACTCGGAAAAGCGTGTAAGATCACAACGAAAAGAAGCATAAATACTTTAACAAAAGGAGAACATCATGCTTTTCACTTTTCAGGATAGAAATAAAGAACGATGGCTGAAGTCCAAAGCAAGACACTCTACAAAGCTCAGAGGCCACAGGATGGAAAAATCCTGGAAAAGGTTAGACGCACAAGGATGGGAACAGTCTCTGAAATGCATAGAATGCGGCATGGAAAGTATTATTGATCTACAACCTCTACCTAATGGTGTTGATATTAGCGGTGAGGCTATAGCATTAAACTGTCCTGTCAGATGGTAAACAACACAACAAACAGGAGCCAACAAAACTTGAAATCAAGAATTTGCAGCATAGACAAAATACTGAGGATAGTAAAGGGCACGCATCGCGAGGTGAAGTGCCCTTTTTAGTTGCTGACCCGCTTTAGCGGGCTACGCAATTCTCGATTAACCATCTAACAAAGGAGAACGCTATGACTGATCCAACGGAAAATGCAAGACGCTTAATGGTTGATGCTATTAGCGGCAGCCCAAATGAACGTGAAGCATTGGAAGAAAAGTATGGGAAAGTTTGGAGCGCCAAAGAAATCCGTGAAGATTTTGAGATTATAGGATTCTTTGCGGCCTTTGTAAGAGTTACAGAAATAGCCACAGACAAGAAGGGTGTGCTGGAGTTTCAACACGATCCCAGATATTATTTCGATTTCGTAGCTGACCAGCAGTAGCCGGTTCATGCTTTAACAAATGGAGAACAAAACCATGAAAGCAAACGTAAGCAGATTAGCATATGACAGCGGCTGGAAGAGTCCATGTATTTTGGAGCACCTCTTGGACAATGCACAAAAGACCGCCCAGCTTCTTAAAATGATGACACAGTTAGGATACAAGATTAAGGCCAGCGCGAATGGGAAGTGGTTTGATGTCGTAGCCAAGTGAAGGCGTTGACCTGCGTTAGCAGGCTTGGCATTGAAAGGAGGCAAAACAATGAAGATCACAATCACAGCGCAGGAACTTTTAGATAAAGATGTTTGGTTGGAGGCTTGTAACTTGCTTGAACTTAATGAATGGGGAGTAAATGAAGGAGTTATAAAGCCTGAAGATGAATTTACGCTTACTGAGCATCAAGCACGTGAGCTTGATTTGTTTTAGCAGGCTCAGGTTTAAACCGTTAATCCTTTAACAAAGGAAAATAAAATGGAAAGAATCTACAAAGGTTATGCTGTCGTTTCAGTTAATGGTAGAAATAACATCGAAACTTCTCATGCAGAAATTTCTGGATGGTATCAAGAAGTATACGAAACGCTCGAAGAGGCTGAAGACAGAGAACAAGAACTTCTTGATACTGTAGGAGGCATCTTTGAAGTTGTAGAAGCTGTATTAACTTTCAAAAGAATATAGGAGAACACTATGATCACCCTGAAACAAGCAAAGGATTTGCGTGTCGGTGAAATACTTCACCACACCATGAACAAAAACGCAGATGGCACACCACAGCGATGGCGTGTCAACGGTCAGGTTAAAACATGGAAGCGGAGCCCAGATCGAGTTGAAGTCTCGCTGAAACATGGATTACGTGATTTTACGTATCTCACGGAGAAGATTTTGGACCAGGTCGTAAAAGCTAATCTTTAACGAAGGGGAAATAATATGTCACCAGGTAGATTTGTAGATGGAGGAACTTTTTCTTTTGCTTTAAAAGGAAATACTGAACGTAAAGTGTTTAGTGCTCATGCAATCGGAAAATTAGATTTTAAAGGAACATTCCATATGCAAGGAGCACAACCCATTAACGATAATGGTAGTGCACCTCAATGGATCGCTAACTACTTTGATAACAACCCTGAAATTGATCATATTGCATTGTCAGGCAAAAAACGTAGCGTCGTTTATGGCAGGATAGAATAATCTTTAACAAGAGGAGGAACAAATCATGACAACACTTCCCTTGAGTAATCCAATAAACGATTTCGAGCACGTCTGCCTCGATTGCGGAGCAGGACTCACAACGGAGGAGACGGAGACGCATTCATGTTCTTCGCTGGAAGATGGTATAGATGGAGTAGGTTTTTATGCAGACGCCAAAGCGTTGAATTTTGGGTAAAGATCATTGAGAAGAATGTTTCATTTGGGGAATAAAAATGCTGATTGACTATGTTTCACCAGAAAGATTGCCAAATTGGTTAGTATGGCTGGATTGGATTTTCTATGCATACAAAGTTGAATTATTTATCGCTGTTTGCATTGGTATTTTAGGCTGGATTCTCTTTTGTTTCTTTAAATATGGTTCTGGTGTTGGTTAATCAACAAAGAGAGCTGATGGGGAACTAAAATGCACTTTATTTCGCTACGAAAGCAGATTTTATATGAGTTTCTGTTCTTCACAGCAAAATGTGTTGGGCCCATCATTGTTGTATGTTTACTGTTCATACCTATATTCATAGGAGGAATAATTATATCGCTTAAAAGGAGGATAAAACTATGAACAAACCAAAAAACCTCCACGACATTGCTCATCGCCACCAGCTTCGCATTGCACGAGACACGCTTCGGATGTCGGACGCAGGTGCTAAGATTATGGGTGGTATGACGAAGGAGGAGGCGAGGAAGATTCTATGCAATCAGAAGAACAATGGATCGAAATAGACCGCTGTCCGAATTGTAATTCTCCTATCTTTAAGATGGGAGATGAAACGAAGTTTACTGGGCCAGCTGAGTGTAGATGCTGGTTAAGAAAGGAGGAAGAAGATGAAGACATATCCAATATACAGTTCTGTTGAAATACCTCAGACGCCGCTTGAAGAGGCATTTACAATGTACAAATTTATCAATAATGATCTCAGAGAAGGACTAAACTACGACGTCAGCGAAGAACTTATTAATCGCAATCTGGAGGCTATTGAGAATATATTGAAAGAGCCTTTGGACAAAGTAGACAATGGACTGTCCGCAAAGGAGTATGTGGAGATGTTATACCCACTGCTGCTGAAAGTCCAAGCCGAATCCATAAAATAGGAGGAAGAAGATGACAGTTTCCAAATATGAAGGGGCAATACTGGCAATCGCTGTCGCAGGACTGATTGCGATTGTGGTGGTGCAACTTTTAAAATAGGAGGCAAATAAGACATGAAACCTCAAAATCTACAAAAAGGTACTCAAATCATTTACGTTCCAGATCACGCTGATGGTGTATCTCATTCAGACTGTGAAATAGGATTTGTGACATCAATGACAGAAGAAGGAGCCTTCTGCAGATACTGGAGTAAACATAACCCAGGACATCTGCGGACTACGGCTAATAGTGAAATGACACAGTTTAAGAATCTGGTTGTTATGAATACATATCCACAAATTGAAATCGATGCTTTACTTCATGTAATAGAAAAAGGAGAATAATAATGGCTAAATACGAAAAGGCAATACAAGTACTGGAAGACATTTTAGAACATGAAGAAGCCTCTCTCGACGATGATCCTGTCGATAAAATCGTTGAACTGATCCTTGTCGAGGCTCGTCGTAGGAAAGGAGATGATCCTGTAGCACGAATTTTCAGCGTTCAGATGGACATAAGTGAAAAGATCACAGAGATTAGAGATAGGATGAGAATAACACTTTTCAGCGACGAGGCTATAAAATCTTGACCACAATCTTCACTCTCATTGCCATCCTCATCGGCGCAACTATAGGAGTCTTGAGTATAAGATGGCTTACGGAATGATAGCAAGCACAGCTTTCATGCTTTTATATGTGGCCAAAGCGCCTACCATTAAGAAGTTGGTGGCGGGACTTTTGATGGCGCTGGTTGATTTAATTCTAATTGGAGGAACATTATGACACGTCGAGAACATTTAGAATGGTGTAAGCGAAGAGCTCTGGAATATATTGATCTAGGAGAGATAACCAATGCTTGGGCATCAATGACTTCTGATCTTGGAAAGCATTCAGAAACCGCCAAGCATAGTGCTATTGAATTAGGTATGATGATGCTCATGTCCGGACATTTATCTACAGCAGAAAAAATGCGTAAATTTATTCTGGGCTTTAACTAAATCTTTGTTTAACAGAAGGAGGAACACTATCATGAAGAAAAAGGATCTTACAGAAGCAGCAGAGAAGCTGAAAAAGATGTTTCCAGATATATACACAGCCATTTCTTTCACAGCGGAATATGATATACATCCAGGATCAATACCTAAATTCACGCAGAAGTGTTGTATTTATGTCAAAGACCGTAAACACTTCATGGGTGAGTCTTTCGCCGAATGTTTCGCGCAACTATAAATCCAAGGTCACCTGAACTGGCATCGGCTCAGGCCAGCTGGTGTGCATTCACGATCCAGGTCCCTCCTACCTGCTCTGTGGTGTTTCGGGTGACTGACCTTTTTTAGGAGGGAAGGAAAGTAAAATGAATGGAAAAATGAGATGGGGAATAGCCTTAATGTTTTTAGGCTTATATACATATATTATAGGCGATTCTTCTTTCTACAGATGGTTATCTTGTGGCGAAATGTCATTAGGTCTAGTTTTATGGCTTTTTAAGCGGAAAGGAGAATGAAGATAAAAGTTGAAAAAAGAGAATGTCATGGAAATCTAATGGTCAGTATATCCGAGAACGAAGTACGAATATGGGTATGTAACGATTTTGGAGAGAACATCTTTAGGTTCAAAGCTTTGGGTAAAGTATCCAAAAGTAAACAAGATGTTATTGTAATAGGCGAGTTAAAAGAGTAATGCTCAGCTTTGAAATAAGATACACCTCCAGCCACGGTGAAGTTGGCGTCAGCATTAACAAAGTAAACTACATTTACTTTCTCGACGCGGGCTACATCCCACGTATCGTAAAGCTGGCAAGGCATCAGCATAGAAAAGCGCTGACGTTTTTGGAAGATGTAGCATATTATTATGAAAGGAGGTAAATCATGTACGAGTTTACAGAGAAAATGAGCGAGATAAGTAGATTCGGAGGAAATTATGAAGCTACTTGCAGAGCAATGTTAAAGGCTGGTCTTGAATGGAGAGATAAAAACCCCGAAGCAAATCCTCAATTTCATGGCTACAAAAATATTTATGGAATCATAGAAGAAGATAATGAGGATGCGAAAGCCCTAAGTAAAGCAGTTATAAATGTTACTAATGATTGCACTAGCGCAATGCATCAAGCGGTTATCTCATCTATTCTTTTCGTTCTTAAAAATGGATGGAACAAATACGTTGAAGAGATGTCAAAAAGGAGATAAAACGATGTCCAAAACCCAAAGAATCAAGATTACTCATATTCATGAAGGTGATGCTTACTATTCTATCAGAAACTTATGGATAGGATTAACAGGGAATTTTAAACGTATGCCATTAGGTTGCGGTCATAAGGGATACTTTGCTGGAGGTTTTACCCCAGATAGCGACAGAGAATTCGCATCTTTTCATGCTATTAGATATATAAAAATATGAAAGGAGACGATACTGATGGACATAATAGAATTTGAAGGACGCAAAGTACCCGCCAGCTACCTCGGAGATGGTGTTTATGCTATCTTCGATGGTCTTGGGATTTGGCTCCACGCGAATGACCATAAGAATCCAACAGATAGAATATACCTTGAGCCACCAGTGATGGAGGCATTGGTAGGATTTAATAAGGAGGTGAAAACTTATGAAAAAAAGAAAATTCAAAATTCTTAAAACAGAAACAGATGCATCCGGAATAGTCACTTTCCACACAAAGGCGGGGCCTTTTAGATACTTCCTGTCGAATGGAAAGGTTCTGAAGCACTTTCTTGAGCTTAATTCGCATCTGCTGTCAAAGAATGATATGTGCTCCAACGTGACGAACGCTGTTGGGAAGTTTTTGTTTGTGCCGGAGAGAAATAAGTAAACAATTTAAAAGGAGGATAATATTATGAAAACAGAAGTTCCCTGCGAGAAAACCGTTGGTCAGATTGTATCAAAGATCGCCTTCTCATGGCAAGGAGAAATGATCATTGCCTTTGAGAACGATACATATACAATCTTCAAGGCTCAAGAGGGATACGAAGGAGCTGTAGATATGACAACAACCTCATTGGATCTGGATAACTGGTTTGATAGTGACTTGCTTGAATCGGGTATATTCACCAAGGAAGAGATAGAGAAAGTGCGAAAAGAAGCTGCTATAGAATTCAATCTGGCAAGTGAAAAAGCAGATCGAGCTGCGTATGCACATTTGAAAGAGAAGTTTGAGGTTCCGATCAAGTAAACGTTTTAAAAGGAGGACAAGATGCCAAAACTTTACAAACCAAAATTCAAAATTGGAGACACAGTATGGATGAAAAATGAGGATAGTTTCAATCCAGCTAATGAGGTAATAAGCGTTGGTCGTATCACAGCAATTCACATCTACAAAGGAAAAAGCCTTTTCTCACGGCGAATGAAAAATGGTGAATTTAAGTCTGTGAATTATTCTGGGAGAGTAATATATACCATTTCAGGATTCTCTGACATGCCAGAAGAAAAAGATCTACAACTCTTCACAGGAGAAGCATAAGGAGAAAATTATGACCAACGACGTACAAAACCTAATCGAACGGCTATCCAAGGCTGAGGCCCGCGAGCTGTATAACAAGCTCGTCAGAAGCAAGAAGCTGACGAAATCCCCAACATATATCCAATTCCCCACGCCGGTGGATGAGATCCGAATCTACGGAGTCGCACAAACCTGCGTTTCCAAAAACGATGTAATACGCCACCTTGGAGAGTTTTTATTGGAGGATTTGGACAAGATGTCGGATGTTGCAATCAAAACGCGAACCGCCGAGATGCTGATGTTCCTGGCTGAGTTTGAAAAAACTGAAGACCAGAAGAGAAACACGTTGGCGAAGGCAGCTAAGATTATTATGGAACTGGATCGTGATAGGTTGATGTATCGCATTGCCACGTTGGCTGTGATGAATCCATAGGAGGAAAAAATGTACACTTTAAGTGAAATACATGAGATTGCCGAGTTCGAAGCTAGAGATGAAGATACAATCACAGATATTAAAGATGTAAACCTATTGAGACGCAGATTATGGATATCTGCTTTTATTGTTGGTTATCAGATGGGCCAAGCAGGAGTGGATAAATACGAAGATATGCCTTAATGCATTATGGCTGCGATGGTGGAATCAGTGAAACGTTGCACTGCTTCAGAGGAGCTTGCACACGGTGTTAAGTAACTCTCCTCGCAGCCACCAAACTTTAATTCAAACCGATTCGACTCTGAAAGGAGGTAACGTCGATTCGCCAGGCTGAGGATAAACATTAACCTAAACATGGAGAAATCAGATGAAACAAATCACCAAAGAAGTAAAGTCCAAAGGGGAAGTCGTGGATACCACCAAGGTTCCGGAGTATGAAAACATCAACGAAGCCCTGAAAGCTGTAACGCCAGAAAAGGTGCTGGAGATGATCAACAAAGTCATTTCCGATTCACTATGCAATGCCGCACGAACCGCGAAGGTACGCCCCACTTCCGATAGTGCAAAGCTTACTCGGATGGCTAAGGCTGATCCAAAGGTCGAAAAGGAAATCCAAGAGCTGCTCAGGAAATACCAGAGCTAAGGTCGGTTTCCAGATTAGTTGAGATGGCTGTCAGCAGAGATGCTGACGGCCACCTTTCGTCATACATAAACAAATAGGGGGTTAAAATGCTTTGTATAGACATAGAATCTAATGAAGCGCAGTGGATCATAGATGCAATCCTTGACAAACTGGAGAATATTTATCGGGGAGTGCAGCCAGATCGAGATAAACTAATCAACGAGCCTATGGAGAAGTTTGCAGAAGATATATCATTAGAGGAGTGGAGAACGCTGCAAGAGCTTTATAAAAAGCTGACGTAATGAAAGATATAAATCGCATTTTCAGCTGCTGAAAATACAAGGATAACAATGGAGAACCATCTATGAAATCTAAAACTTTCCTACTCCGTGACATTCCCGAATCCCTTCACACCTTGTGGAGCATTATGTCGCGGCTCAAGGGTTTTACGATGCGAGCCTACGCTCTCGTTGCGTTGGAGGCTCAGGTCGAGCGAGATAAAGATCGACTCGGTAAGAGTTTGGCCGAGGAAGCTAAGACGAAAAAGGAGGATAATAATGGATGATCAGGATATCCGAAAGTTTTTGATTCCTCACCGTCTGAGAAAGATAACGGAATGGAATCCTATCGTCAATGATGGTCTTCAAGCGTATGTTCGAGGTACGTATACTCTGAAAACCGTCATGGAAGAGATTGTAGTTCATCTTGCTCAGCGCGTTCGTCAACTGGAGCAAGATTTATTTGCGGCCTACGTCATAGGCAATCACAAGAAGGAGGACAAGAACAATGCCTAACATTCTAAATGACATCTCCAACATGACGGAGGAAGATCTAAAAGCTCATCTTGACGCCCTTCGCGAGTCCCGCCGGAAAGGATATGAAGCTCCGGTACACAAAACCCGTCGTGACAAGAATCCCTTCGCGGGTGTGGATCCAGAGATAGCAAAGAAGATTCTAGAGGAGCTGAAGAAGAGAAAGGAGGAACAGGCATGAACAATAAAGTTATCAGAAAATGTGATCATTGCGGTTTACAATGTGACCAAGAAAATTGGAGGTTTACTTATTTAAGTGATGATGTTTGGAGTTGTGCGATTTGCGGATCAAAATATACACATATTGCGGAAGTAATTAATCCGGAGGAGGAGCAGACATGAATACGCGTAGCGCTATGGCAAGTCTAAGAGTCCATACCCAGAATGAAAGGATCAAAAGAGTTGTCGAAAATACAGTCAATGAGCTAACAGATCATCCTAAACAGTCTGTAAGAGTCACTACTAAAGTAGCTCAGTGGGTTCTTATCCGACACCCAAAGCTTATTTCTTGTAGCAAAACATATTCAACACAGGTGAGAAACATCGGCACAGGAATAAAAGAGTTATATCTAAAGGAGATCTACGCAAGTGATCCGCAAACTTAGAATATGCGAATGTGGTCACTCGGAGCAGATGCATTATCCAGTAGGAGGGTGTCTCTTATGTGCCTGTAAAAAGTACAAACCTTCGTATATTCAAATACTGAGGAAACCTGAAACAAGAAAGGAGGAATAAAAATGGAGAAAAGATTCTTCTCATATTCAAAAATCTTGGACTTTGCAACCTGTCCACAAAAATATCACCTCCGCCAAGTCCTGGGCATTCAGCCAGCCCAAAAATCCAAAGCACTTGCAATGGGATCTTGTGTGTCGATGGCACTGCGAGCTTTTCGCAGCGGAGAAGGTGAAAAAGGAGCACGACAAGCGTTTATGGATACTTGGGAAAAAGAAGGTAAAGTGTTGCGTCTGGAATCTCATCCCGACTTTCCAAAGGACTTTCGCACAGTCAAACGTGGGATTGAGTTGATACACGAATACATCCAAAAGTATCCAGATGATCCCGAACGCACTATCGAACCAGAGGTAGCTTTCGAGGTTCCGCTGTTCACAGAAGTTGAAAATCACGTAGACGGTGAACCTCTAAATGATACCGAGGTTATTCTCCGAGGACGCATTGACGGTGTTTTCATAGACGGCAACGACATCAACATCGGTGAGGATAAAACCACCTCACAACTCGGTGAAACCTTTTTGCCTAACTTGGCCGGATCACTTCAAATCAAAATCTACCTCTGGGCCGCCGATCAGCGAGGTTTGTTTGAGGTCGGAGGCAAGAAGCGAACTCCACGGTGTTTAATGAATGCTATGCGAGTTCATCCTACTGAGTTTCGTTTCAAGAGGGATATCACAATCCAGTCGAGACCGCAGCTTGAGCTTGCGAAGGAGAATGTTATTAACTGGATTAAGCGGATTCTTGCAGCAGAGAAAGATGGAAATTTTCCACTGAATGATATTAATAATACTATATGTACTATGTATGGAGGATGTGAATACCTTCCGCTTCGTTATAAAACCGGAAGTGTTCGAGAGAGTTTATTGAGGAATGAGTATACAATTAAACCACCAAAGAGAGGAGGTAACGAATCATGAAAAATACAGGAGTCTTTGCTACGGCAGAGGAATTGGAAGCATTACAACGGATTGCTTCAGGAGGCTGGAAACCTGGTGATATGATGATTGTCTTTTCTGTAGGTGAAGGACTAAGAAAAGACCAGGCTACAATCGACGCAAAGATAGCTTGTCATACTGTCGCACTTAAGCATGATCTTCCAGAGATTGAGGGATATTATGGAGTAGGAGAAGATGGTGAATTTGTTTCTTTCTAAGAAAGGAGACAATAAAGATGAAAAAGTCAGGTGATGAGCTATTAGAAACATATACAGAAGCAATGGATACAATACCTACAGAGGATGTAGAAGCAAGTGCTACCTGTGCTATAGCTGTGGCAATGCCATTTGTTATTGAGCTTTTAGCAGATATTAGAGATGTTCTTGTAGGAATAGAGATAGATCTAAGACGTCCATTATAAAACCTTTAACTGAAAGGAGATATATCATGAAAATCAAATTCAACAAAGACAAGGATTTCAAAAATGAGCTCATAAGATTCTTTGAGCGTGGCAACAAAAGTGGATACGGGAAACTTCAGATTGTAACTATCATCAAGGATTTCTGGATCAAACATTTGGAATCCAGAATCGAAAACCAGAAGGAGGATCAAGATGGATAAAGTATATAAATGTCTTAAAATAATCACAGCAGCTGCTATCTATGAAGCAGGAGATAAAGGCAGTAATTGTTTTCGTCAAGAGTTTCAGGCTTTTTTGAAGTGGGGCCATAAATACTATACAGAGCCTCCTAACACACAAGATCAGTTTTATTTTTTCAAGGAGATATTTCTTCCTCACTTAGAGGAACAATTCAAGAAGCATCCTGAATGGCGAGATTTTCTCATCGCGAAAAGTCTTATTGAACAGATATCCGAGCCTAAATTCTACTCGGTAGGTGATGAGTTTGTAGGAGTAAACTATCCTGAGCGTATATATAAACTTATCGTTGTAACTGATTATACAGTATTGTTAATATTAAAGAACGGACGTTCTTTCTATGGAACGCCGCCTATAGCTGTAAAAAATATAGGCAAAATTACCGAAGAAGAATTCAAGCTCATAACAAGAGGAGACCCACACTTATTTATAAAAGAGGAGAACCCCAAATGAACTTCCTATTAATCGGCACGCCAGGATCGGGAAAGACCTCAGCACTATGCAGTGGACGTCTGCCAATCCATCTCGTAGACGTCGATGGCAAAGCTGAAGAAATGATGAACATTGCACCTCTCATCAAAAAAGGAGACGTCGTAGTCAAAACCTTCAAGGAGAAGCTTGTTAAGGATAAGCTGGCAGATCGTGCTCGTAATCCAAGTGTTCCTCCGAAAGAAATACCTGAAGGATATCTTGCAATGGTGGACCACCTCAATAGAATCATCGACGGAGATTCTGAGTTCAAAGACTTCAGAACAATTGGTCTGGATTCTTTAACAAGAGTGAGTGATCATCATAAAAGTCTTTTGGTACACCATCGTGGTAAAGGTCACTTTGGAAAGAAGCTGGACAATGATCCTAATTGGCCATCATGGGGCACTTACCTCAAGAATTGGGAAGAGCTTTTTACTCCACTCTGCACGTTTCTTGAGCAGGATTTTATATGTACGGTGCATTTAAAGATCATGACAGAGACACAGACTACAATGATAGGTTCACAGGTTGTCGAAACCACGGTTATTACCGGATACAAACCCCTTCTGGATGGTCAGATACGCGATAAGCTGGCAGGATATTTCAACGAATGTTATTATATGGAAGCCAAGACTTCAGGTAAGAGTCCCACGTACCAATTTCGTACACGCGGAACAAAATATGACGCACGTACCTCACTTCCATTGGATGAGTTTGAACCCGCTGATATTATGGACGTGCTGAAAAAGGCAGGATTGTCATAGATGATATAGCCCCTTTTTAGTCGAAAGTCAAAAATAAAGTCCCCTACGCCGCCTTTTCGAGGGCCACGAGGCCCGCCTGGCGCGGCTTTCAGAGAGGCACTAATAGTAAACTACCTATATTGAATTAAACGGCCTTGTGCGGCCTTTTTAGGCGAAAAAATTTATGCCCAAGATCACCGAAACTATACTTAATTTATTTTGTTGGATTGCTATATTGTGGATAATTCATTTAATAATTAGATAGGAGAAATCTTATGATTGTAGAAGGCTACTACGATGTAAAGATACTAACAGAACCCCTGTCGGTAATATCTGTCAAAGGAACGAAAATGCTTTGCAAGAATGCTTTCTATGATGCCGCTCATGGTAAGTGGATCATTGAAGGAGAACAGCTCCTGTCGGAGGACGATACGAATGAAAAAGGAAAACGTGATACAAGCATGACAGAAATGCATAAAAGAAGCTATGATAGCTGTAACAATTCTTCTAACCAGAGAAAGGAGGTGAATTCAGGCAGAAGTCTACAAACCAAAAACCTTTAAGACAGGAGTAGTATTATGGCAAGAATTAATGTGCACTTAAATGACATCGAATCCGGATTTGAATTGTATCCCGCAGGATCATTCGTTGTCGAAATTCAACCCACCTGCAAGATCAAGCAGTCCGATTCCGGTGCCTACATCATGGTTATTGCCAAATGCACCGAAGGTGAGATGGAAGATAAGATGATAGGGTGGAATTGCTCCCTACTGCCCCAGGCGTTGTGGAATCTCAAAGCGCTGCTGGAGGCTATTGATGTCGAGTGGGATGAGGATGGTTTCGAGCTTGAGGATCTTTTCGAGAAAAAGGTTA